>JACCDG011952158.1_pt1 | contig 13001 bp, 10 predicted proteins | sample 7442471 | NCBI WGS metagenome assembly JACCDG01 (sample SAMN15323444, study PRJNA562643) | freshwater metagenome | isolation source: river surface water | place: USA:Blue River Watershed | collected 2017-08-17 | reverse complement strand
GAACAAAGCATTATCTGAAGTTTGCAAAGTTTCTCCTGATCAATCCAGCTTGCCATGAACTACATTGAAGAATACCGCCAGATTCACGCTGCGAATCCGAACTATGGACAGGGGAGTGGGGCGAAGGTCCGGGAGGCGATTGCGAGGCTTTGGGGGCCGGTGCCTTTCAGTGTTTTGGATTTTGGGTGTGGGAGGTCGCGGATGATTTTTGACATCTGGCCGGAGGCGGCAGTGTATTGGCGCTATGATCCTGCCATTCCTGCGTTTTCATCGATGCCGCCACCGCCGGAAGTTTTGACTTTTGGGGCGGGGCTGTGCACCGATGTTTTGGAACATCTGCCGGAGGAGACTTTGCATTTGTCGCTATCGCGCTTGCGGCGGTGGTCGGCGGACTGGTGTTTTATCATTTGCACTCGCCCCGCAGGGCAAAAGCTAAGCGATGGCAGCAATGCGCATTGCACGGTGAGGCCGGCGGAATGGTGGCGGGAGTTGCTGCGGGAGTTTTGGCCGGGGGCGGTCCGGGTGGATTTGCCATTGCCGGCGGATCGGCCTGGATTTTTCACTTTCCCGCCTAGGGTTTAACAATTTATCAAAACGGTTGCAAGGTTTGTGAATTATCGGTAATCTTCCGCCAACTCCATTCCTTTTATGCCTGACACCGAATTCGCCGTTGCTGCCGCCGATGATACCAATGAGATTGATTGGGCGGCTCTGGATGTGCAGGTGACGGCAGATAAGGTGATTCCAGAGGAGGAACCCCCAGCGGATACTACTGCGGCCCCAGTTCCTACGCCAACCCCTTTTGCCCCTGCGGGGGCCCCGGCGGCTGCGCCTGAGCCTGCGGCCAAACCTGCGGCGGATCCAGTCCTTGCGCGGGTGCGCACGGCGCACATGACGCCAGTCAATGCTTTAGTGGCAACCATTTTAGGCCGCAATCCAGACATGGAACCAGAGACCGCTCTGGCGATGGCTCGTCAGCAATTGGGCGAACCTGCCCCTGCGGCGACGCCCCCAGGTGAACAGCCGCCGCCGGAAGAGGTCATTGATCCCATTGAAACGCTTGAGGCGGAACTGGCCCAGATCGATGCGCAACTGGAACAAGCCAGCGTCGATGGGGGTGTGGGTTCCCTCTATGACAAGAGCCTGAATGATGCCAATCGACGCCGGGCGGAGATCATGGCGGAATTGTCCGCCGCCAAGGTGCTGGGTCGCCTGGACGAAGAACGGCAAGCCGCTGTGGCTGCCGATACCGATGCCAAGTTTGCCGCCCAGCGTCAAGCGGCGGTGGATGCTTCCATTGCGCAATTCCCTGAACTCGAAGGTTCAGAAAGTCCCCTTGCCTTGGCCGTTATGGAGGAAATCACGCTGATGAACCAGATCATGGATCAGGTTCAAGCCGGCGATGAATCCGCCCTGGCCGACCCTGATGTGAGGCTCCGTTACACGGAATATGCCCATCACCCCGAATTTCCAAAGCTCGCCGCGGCCAGGCACGCCGCGCGGCTTGGCATCCAACCAGCAGGCGTCGCCGCTGGTGGTGCCGTCACAGTGCCACCGTCGGGCAACCCCCAGCCAACGAATGCGTCAAAGCAGGCGAATCCGCCGCAAATGACGCCAACGTCTGCGGCTGCAGGAGGTGCGCGTGTTGAGATCAGTCCACAAAACCCAGATGATGCGTGGAAAACCCAACTCGAGCAGTTGGGAGAAGACGCAGATTTTGCGGATCTGGACAAAGTGCTATCGGGTTCGGGAGGCGATACGTCCCCGTGGACCATCCGATAATATCCGCTTCTCTCCACGACTAGCCTAACCCCCCAGGACTAAGGCCCCGCGCTCGGCCCACGATTGGCCGTATCCACGCGGATTCATGCCCGTCCACACCCCCACGCCCCGCCGGCGCTGGCAGTCCATGCCTATGCCCAGGGGTTTCTCCAATAATCACCAAACCCTTATTTCTCTACGACCATGCCAAGCTACGCAGCCATCACGCCAGCCACGATTGCACAAATCGTTTCCGCTTCCGGCGCTAACTCTCAGGAACAAAAATGGGCGGCCCAGATGGCCGTCGGTGCAGCCGCCAAGAACATCTATGCCCGCCTCATTGGTGGGGTTGCTTCTGGTAAGCCCATCAAACAAATCGTTGACACCCAAAAGGTCCAAGGCACCACGATCCACCTTTCTGTCCGCGCGCCTCTCGGCGGTGCAGGCACGGCGGGAACGGCCACGGACATCACCGGAAACGGCGAGTCCCGCAAATTCACCACCTATTCCACGACCATTGGGTCGCTGTGGCATGGGGTGAAGCACAACAACATCGCCAAGGCGCAAACCCTGCTGGGGTCCATCACCGATCAGGCAAATCAGGGCGACCTGAAAACCTGGTGGGCGAACCGTCAGGGCTGGGACATCAATGCGGAGTTTCATGCCCGCAAACACGCCCGCAATACCGTCTTTGCCGGCAACAAGGCCAGCATTGAGGCCCTGCGCGGTGGTGACACCTTCCAGCCTGCGACCTCGCGCCAAGCCTCCGATGTGCTGAGCAGCATCCAGGGCGTGCCGATTAACTTGGCCCGCAAGGGACACCAGGAAGTGCGGCGCTTCTTCCTGCAAGGCAACAATCGCTTGTTTGCCGACATGGAAACCAGCAACGAGTGGCAGAACCTGCTTTCCAACACCGACATCCGTGGGGATAGCAATGCGCTGTTCACGGGCCTGCTTCCCTCCTGGGGGGGTTGCATCTGGGATCGCCATGAACTGACCTTCGACACTGCCGATGGCCCGCAGGGGAACTTTGACGTTCCCGTCGCCTTCAGTGGCAGTGCCATCACCTCGGCTCTGGTCGATGACACAGGTTCGGCCACTATTGACCTCCTGGGCGGTGGTTCGGCGGCTGCCGGTGCCTTGACGGATCGCCAGTATTTCTGGCACTTCCCGAATGGCCCTTACGCGGCCCATGAAGGCACAAAGATTCAGGCCTCCACGGCCGCTGCCAAATACGCCCTGGTGCGTGTGCTCAGTGGCTCCAATGCGGGCAAGTTCGGCATGATCAAATACACCACCAACAACGGCAACAAGCTGGTGGTGCAGGCGGTGCTGAGCAATACCACGACCAGCGGCGCGACCGCCAACCAGACCGTCGGCAACGTCACCTACAACTCCGGCATCTGGACGAGCTCGCTCGTCACCGATGACTTCCCGATTGGCAGTGAAATCATCCCCTGCAACTCCTACGGCCAACCTTACGTCCACGGCATCGTCCTGGCGCAGGACGCCATGGTGACGGGTTACGGATCGATGGACGGCCAGGTCTGCATGTTCCGCCGTAGTGTGGTGATGCAGAACCACGACCGCGACGCGGAAATGGGTGCCTGGTGCATCTGGGGCAGCCGCGCCATGGAGAACGCCAACAACATGGTCAACGGCTACGTCGTTGTCACGGCGGCCTACAATCCACCTGGATTCCCTGGCGTCTCCTAAGCTGGGTCTCCGAGTAATCACAAAACCCTTGTCAGCCCGCCCGGCACCTTGTATGCTGGGCGGGCTTTCTTTTTTCCCATGAAACTCCTCTTTTTCATCGTCTGCTCCAAGGCCTTTGGGCCGCGGGTGATTTCCCAGCGGCATTCCATCCGCACCCGGATGAACAATCACTTTCAGACGGAGGCCTACCAGTGCCGCGATTATGCGGAGTTTGAGATGCTGCAACCCATTGTGGCCAAGCAGTCCTCCACGCTGTGGTGCGAGGTTCGCTGCCAAGATGCCCAGGGGCAGTTGCATTTGCCCACCGAGGACATGATTATTGGGCGGTTTCCCATTGACGAGATACAGGGAGCTTTGGAAGCCGGCGGGGCTCATATCCCTGCTGAAGAGGGTTCGATTCCCTCCCCTGTTACCGTCGTTGAAACGCCTGTCGTCCCTCCCCAGGTGGAGGAACTACCGCCAGAGCAATTTGATCTTGGGGGACGCATCATGCAGATGGTTGAGGGCCGGTCGCGCAAGCTGGCGGAGATTGCGGCGGAACTGAATGTCCCGGCGGCTGAAATTAAAGCGCTGCTACAAACCCACCCCACCCTGCGCCTGAAACAAGGCGGCTGGGTATCCCACTAATCCCCAAACCATCCACGCCCCATGCCTGCCGTCGCCGCCACTGTCCAAGCCGATATGTTTGAGGCCTTCGGCATTGAGTCGTGGGAGCAGGCTCAACTGGGCCTTAGTTCATACTGCCTGAACCAGTTCAATGCGGTGTTGCAGCATATTTATTCCCTGCTGCCAGATACGTTTTGGCGGGAGTCAGATCCGCGATCGCTGTCCATTCTGGCGCCGCGCACGATTAGCGTTTCGGTGACACAGGGTTCCAAGGTTATCACCTTCAGTTCGCCAAGCTACGACAGCACCACGATGGAGGGATGCACGCTGATCATTAGCGGCGATGCGGCCCAGAATCGGCTGGTGCACGATGTGAATGCCAGTCCGACCCTGTGGAAGGCCTATGCGGGCAATTCGGGCACGGTTTCGGCGACTCTTTATCATGACGCGCACACCCTGGCCGATGCCGAGGAAATCCTGCCACCGGTGCTTCTGGATGGCAATTTTGAGTTGATCCCGATGCGGACGGAGAGGCATCGTCTGATCATGGATTCAGCGGTCGCGAATACCCCCGCCAATCGGATTGGTTTCCCCACGCCCTGGCTGTTTCCGCAGACCTCGCTGCAGCGGTCGATTCAGACGCCCAGCAGCTACCTTGTGGCTCCGGCTCCCCATTACCAAGGGGGCATTAGCCTGCGGCTGCTGATGTCATCCCTCCCAGATCGCGCCTACACGATGACTTATCGAGTCAAGGGCACGGTGCCGGCGAGGGTGACAGCGTGGACGGATGCGCGGACATGGCTGGTGCCGCATGATTACACGGAATCGATTTTGCTGCCGATGATTCGGCATCGCCTGATGGATCACCCGAATTTCAACATCGCTCCGAACCTCCTGCAACCCAAGTTCGAGGCAGCCACCAAGATTCTCGCCAACCTTCGCCCTCGAGGCTGGCAGCCGGCACAAATCGGGGTGGGAGGGGATTGGTAAAAGATGCCCCGCTCCTTCACCATTTCCAAGCTCGGCCCGGTGGCGACTCTCACGGAGAGCACCCACATTGGCCAGCAATTGCAGGTGGCCAAGAACTTGCTGCTGCGTCCGACGGGAGCCTTTAAGGGGGTGCCAAAATTTGAGCGCCTGTGGGCCTTGGGAGCGGCGGCCACGATGGCGACGACGATCCGCGCCATTCCTGCGCCGGGAGGTGGCACGCTGGGGAATAGCCACAACACGGTGGCCCTGAAGGTATCGCGTCAGGGGAAAAGTTTCCTGCTGTTCTACAATCTGCCGGCGGATGAATGCCGCGGGCTGTTTTATCTGGGGGACGATGGCAGCTATACGGCCGGGGCCTACGACTTTGAGGCCACCGGGGCAACCTGGACCGTGCTGGCCACGGATCTAGACGACGCTGCCCGCTGGTATGGAGCACCGACGTATGGACAATGGTTCCTGCAAAACGGGGTGGATGATCCCGTGTGCGTGCAACTGGCCCGCACGGCCAAGGCCCCCGGCATCTGGCGCAAGGCTGGTAGCAACGTGGCGCCGGGTAAACCTACGGTTTCGCTACTGACTCCCAGCAAAGACGGAAATACCCAGGCCACCTATGTCATTCCTGCCAGTGGCGCAGGAAGTCGCACGGGTGGGGTGGCCCTGACCTTCACCGCGAATCCCGACAACTTCCCGGGCGTGAATGGCAACAGCCGCATCTTTGTCGCGATCTTGCAGGACCCCTATGCGGCGGTCATCACGTCGAAGCTGACCGGGAGTGGCACCGTGGCCGATCCCTACCATTACACGCTGAACACTGGCCCCAGTGCGGCGGCATCGAGCAATACCGCACTTGCGACGTTTGTGAACCAGGACAGCAAGGCACTGAGCATCCTGAGCGCTAGCACCGCATCGCCAGATGCGACTGCGGATACGCAGAGCTGGGCCATGACGGCCCTGGCCAATGGGGCTGGCACTGGAACTAGCGACGGCTTTTCAAATCGCACAGTGACGGTGTATGCCCGTTACTTTGACGCCGGCGTGAATGGGCTGGGTTATGAGGGGATCAATTCGGCGCTGAGCGATGAAGTGATCATCGATGCGACCGCGCAGAATGATATTTGCGTCAAAGTGCCCGTCGATGCGTCGGCGGAGAGTGGTCGATTTGATAGCGTGCGGCTTTACCTTCAGTTTGGTGAGGATGCGGAAAAAGATTGGTATCTGGTGGATCCAGAAAACCCGGTGCCAAACGGAGCGGTGGTTGAGCACGCGCCGATTACCTTTGTGGATGGCACCCCCAAGACCATCCTGGGAGTGAATGTCTCCAGCAACGTCATTCGCATCGATGGGCATGGCTTTGAAAACGGGCAAACCGTGGTCTTTGAAACGACGGGAACCATCATGGGCGGGATCACTGCCGGGGCACCCGTCTTTGTCATCAATGCCACGCTGAACACCTTCAAAGTCTCCGCTACCTTGGGAGGATCGCCGATCAATATTACGACCGCCGGCACGGGCACACGCACGGCGGCACGGCATTCGTTTTACTTCACCGAGGCTGCCCACCCCTATGCCAATGGCGACGTCGTGCGGGTCTCGGCGATTTCAGCGTCGCTTTCCACCTACTTTGCCATTGATACCGATTACCACATTGTCGAGGCGACCACGGACACCTTTGCGCTGGCAGCGACAGCCGGCGGGCAGGCCATCGGCATTCCAGTTTATATTGGCGGGAGTCCCGCCCCTTCCCTAACGGTCTCTGTCACCACCAAAAGCTACGTCATCGGGTCGAACACGCCCTTTGGTGATGTGATGTATGCGGAGCAAAATCGCCCCCTGCCCCACAAATACGCCGTCATTGCCAACGGCCAGACCTGGCGAGGGGCCACCGCGACCTATCCAGAGCGGCTTTACCCATCGAAGCCCGCCAACGACTACGAACTGGCGCCGGAGGGCTGCAACTTGGCCGCGTATGAGATTGCCCGCGGCGTGAATGATTCCAGCAGTGCCAAGATTACGGCGCTGTATTCGGACGGCTACCGGCTGCACTTCCACACGCCCCAGGGCGTTGGGATCGTGGACCCCGCCAACCCGGATTCCCAGCAGTTCCCACCGATGAGCGCCGGGGCCCTGAATGGCTCTACGCTCGTCACCTGGACCAGTGGGAAGCTGTTTTATCTGGGCTCTGACCTTGGGCTTTACCAGTTTGATGGACAACGCTACGGCAAGAGGCAGGCGGATCTGATGACCACGGGAGTCGCCGCCTACATCCGCGATCACACCGATGCCACGGCGATCGGCAGGAATCCTGATCGCGTCTTTCTGTTTGCCGACGTGCCTAATCAGTTTATCTGGTTCTGGCTGCCCGGTCCCACGCATCCCGTGGGCTTTGCCTTTGACTTTGCCGCCGGCGGCTTGACGGGGCCGTTTGATGTGCCTCGCGCCTATGCCGCGTGCCGCATGGAGCCAGAGCGGCCAGAAATCATCTTTGCCGATGAGGACGGGAACCTCTTTGTCTGGGATACCAGCGACCAGGACGACCACGGCGATACGCTGCCCACTCAAACCGCATTCACTGCCCATGACTCGCCTGATACCGCTCCCGTGGGTCAAGCAGGCTGGGATGTCGTTACCTGGGAAGGTAGCGACTACCGGCAGGCCGTCATCACCGAACTCGAGACCGGGTTCTTTGACCTCGGCAAGCCTGACCTCATGAAACGGTGGACCGGTCTCACCTTCAGCTCTCTGCCAAACTCGCGGGCGCTCGTTCGAGTGACCGTGTATGGCAAAAACACCGGCTCGATTTGTTCTCGGCTCTACGGGGACATCGGCCAAAAACAAACCGCACTATGCTCTCACAAACTCCTATTCAATCGGCTGGACACGGCCATCAAACTGAAAATTCAACTCCTGGCAGCGGAACAGAAAACCTGGACGCTGCGGGACATGACTCTGCTGTGGGATCCGGCGGGGCAGGTGTAGGGCAGTTCTGAATAATTGCCAAACTCGGCTGGGGGTGTAAAATGGGGGGAAGATGAAACCAACGAAAGCGACCAGGCGCAGCAGCCGGAAGCGTGAGGAGGGGATGGGGAAAGGGAAGCAGGTGGCCAAGAAGACGGCCCCGGCCCCCAAGGCCCGCAAACCTGCCAAAGCGCAGGCCAAGGGGCCTGCTGTGGCCATTGATCCTGGGGAACCGCTGCCTGTGGCGCAGTGGGAGCGCTTTGTGGCGCTGCAGGTGAGTGGGGAGCTTTCCCAGAGCGAGGCCTATCTGGCGGTGTATGGCGGCACGGTGAAACGATCCCACGAGGGGGCGAGTCGGTTGATGCGGCGGGCGGTGGTGCGGGCTCGCCGAGACCACTTGGTGAAACTGGCGACGACGGAGGCGGTGAAAGAGGTGGTCTTTGATAAGGCGGAGGTGGTGCGGCGATGTCTGACGGTGCTGGAGACCCCGATTACGCTGGTTGCCCATGCGGTGGCGAAGCATCAGGGGACGCTGCTGGCGGTGCACGAGGGGCAGGAGGTGCCAGAAAAGTTTCTGCTGAGTCCCGAGGAGGAGATTGCCCTGCGGTTGGCCCATGAACTGGCCCCCAGTGAATACGGCCCCAAGGTCAAGATGGTGGGGAAAATGGACAGTCTGAAGCTGATCGTGGATACGCTAGGGCTGAAGGCCAGTGACGAGGACAACAAGAAGAATGGTCAAGGGATGGTCGATGCCCTGGGGGCGCTGGTGAAGGCCGTTCGCGCCCGGGGGGACGCATGAAGGCGCTCTACGCCGATCTTTTGCCGCCGGCGGATGAATGGGCGAGGCGCACCGATCCCGAGCGGCCCCTGGCGGAGGCGATGTTTGATCCCGTTTGGCGGATCTGCAATCTTTACACGATCTTTGATAAGAAGCGGAAGAAGTATGTGCCGTTTCGCCCAAAGCCAGAGCAGAGGATTGTGATCTGGGACATCTACGTTCGCGGGATCAAAAACATCATCATCCCGAAGGCGCGGCAGATTGGGTTTAGCACGCTGCTGGCACTGATCGCCCTAGATACGGTGATGTGGAACGTGGGGGCAAAGGCGGCCTTGGTCGATAAGACCAAAGAGGACGGCATCAAGAAGATGAACGACATCGTGCGTGTGGCCTGGGACAAACTGCCGGAGGAATTGCAGACGCAGTTTCAAAGCCCTATTCTCAATGCGACGGAATTTGGCCTGACCAGCGATGGCGATGGCTGGAGTCGGTTTCGCGTGGAAAAAAGCGGTCGCGGTGATGCCCTGACCTTCCTTTGGGTGTCCGAGTGGGGAACGATCCAGTTTGAGCAGCCGAAACGCAGCGAGGAAATTCGCACTGGGGGCATGGCGGCGGCGGAGGGGAATCTGCGGGTCATCGAAACGACGTGGAAAGGCGGCGAGGGCGGCGATGTGTGGCCTTACATTGAAATGGCACTGGCCAAGAAGGATGCGGAGAAGGATCCGGGCGAAGACTGGTATATCCGCTTTTTCCCGTGGTTTGTGGAGCCCAGTTACACGCTGACCGGGACCTCGGAAATTCGCCCGTCGATCGTGGCCTATTTGCGCGGCAAGGAAAAGGAAATCAGTGCGCTGATGGGCGAGACCTTCACCTTTACCGAGGGGCAGGCGCGATGGTATGACAAGCGGGAAAAGGAGTTTGGGCTGTTCGTGAAGCGGGAGTATCCCACGACTTTGCAGGAATGCTGGGAGGCACCCGTGGAGGGAGCGGTGTATGCTGATCTGGTGGCGCAGGCACTGGCGGAGGGTCGCGTCTATGAAAACGCCTATGTGCCGGACGTGGAGGTGCATACGCTGTGGGATCTGGGAGCCCCTGAAAACTTTGTGGTTTGGTATTTCCAACTGATCGGCGGTCAGGTGCGATTCATTGATTGCGACGTGAAACTGTGGCTGACGACCCCGGAACGGGTGGAGCACATGAAAGCCAAGGGGTATCGGTTTGGTAGGCACCTGCTGCCCCATGACGCCAACCAGATGAAAACGAGCGTGCTGACCTATCGCGGCGAATTGATCGCGGCCGGACTGGGAGGGACGACCGTGGTGCCGGTGACTCGCGACATCAACCTGGGCATCAACCGGACGCGGATGCTGTTTCACTCGTTTGTCTTTGACAGTGTGCGCTGTGCCGAGGGGATCAAGAGCCTGAAGGCCTACCACTACGACGACAAAACGCACGAGCCTGTGCACGACTGGGCCAGCCATGCCTGCGATGCCCTGAAGGTGCTTGCAGAGGCGGAAGGGAATGGCATCATGCCCCTGAACGTGAATACAACGACCCCCAACGAGCACCTGCGCTATTTTGATCCTGATGGGCTGGAGACGATCGGCAGCACGGTGATCGGGGCGGAGACGAAGACTTTGCACGGCAGTCTGTCGGCGGGTGTATTCACTCGCTGCGATCAGGACGAGGCCTGGCTGCGGGTCTGGGAGGTGCCGCATGTGGGCGGGGACTATTTGGTGACACTGCGGCGGGCCGGGCATGAAAGGGAGCCAGATGCGCTGTGCTGCTGGAAGGTGGAGGGTGAAGGGAGATTGCGGCAGGTGGCCGCGCTCGAGGACCTGACCGTGGAGCCGGGAGTGCTGGCGCGGTGGACGTCGGCGCTATCGGGCTACTATGGGGACGCCATGGTGGTGCCGGTGGTCGATGAGACCAGCGGGTTGCTGGAGGCACTGATAGCGGAGGGTTGCCACAATCTCTACACTCGGGATCAACCTCGGGAGGCCCGCAGGGTGGGCACGGGCAAGCGCCTGCGGAAAAAGGGCTATGAAGCGACGCCGGAGGCTGTGGAGCATGGGCTGCACCTGCTGCGGGAGGCGGTGCGGGAGGAGACCATCGGCGTGCGCTGCCCGTGGCTGCGGGAACAGCTCATGAATTTCATTCAGGCCTCCCCTGACCTGCCGCCGACGGCGGCCCCAGGGCATGGGGGCGGGCTGGTGCTGGCGGCGGCCATGGCCTACCACTGCGAGCGCGCGGCGACGCGGATGACGGCCCGGGGGCGGGTGGAGAGTCGGGAAGAGATCGCGGCGACGGTGGCGCAGTCGGGGTATGTGCCGCAGTTTGCTGGCGATGCGGGAAGTTGAGGGGAAGGCTAAAAGGCTAAAAAGCTAAAAAGCTAAAAAGCTGAAAAACTGAAAGGCTGAAAGGCTGAAAGGCTGAAAAGGTGAAATGTTGACGGTTTGGGGATTGTTGGGTAGAATGGGCGCATGAATCTTTTCACGCCTACTACGAACCGAAACGCGACCCTTGGCGCCCTGGAAGCTCGCAATCCGACCAATGCGCAAGGGGGAGTGACAACCGTAGGGTTTTTTGGTGGTGGGGGGGGTTCTCGCAGCGCATCGAAATCGAGCAACGGCAGTAATTGGTGGTGGCCGTCACCCGCTACGGGTGGAGGTGGCAATCGTGGCGGAGGCGGCGGATACGGTGGTGGAGGTCTGCAAGACCCGATGCAGGGCCACATGGGTATCCTGGCTGCGGAAGACACGGCCCGCGCCAATTTGGAGGTCGAAAATGCTGAACGCGCCCTGGCGGATGGAGAAAACGCAAGCCGGCGCGCAGCCGCCGTTTTGTCAAGTAGCGGCCGCCGACAGGTCGGAGGCGGGGCTTTTTCATCGATGCGGCGCGGTCGCGGCATCGTTCTGGGCGGCGCCATGACGGGCGGTCTGGCAGCGAAGAACCGCAAGGTCCTGATGGATGCGAAGTCCAGGGCGATCAGCACGGCTGCCGATGCCAAGGCCAAGGCCTATGGAATGGGTGGACGGGATGCGCTGGCGAAGATGTATAAGTGGGACAAGGATAAGCCCGTGGTCATGGAGTGATTTGCGTTGCAATGCTGTTGCATTTAGCGGATACTGGTGGCGTATGAAAATGCTCTCGCTGTTATTGTGCTGTTTGCTGTGGGTCGGTGGACCTTTGTTTGCGCAGGAGGGGCCGGGGGATGCGGCCTTTGATTTGCAGCGGGAGGAATCGATTACGGAGGCCAAGCTGCTGTATCCGTGCCTGAATGAGGAGGGCAATGCGCTGTCTGAGGCAGTGCGGCAGGAAATCCTGGCGATGATCGGGGTGGATGCCCTGGTGAAGGCGGGGAATGCCGACACGCTGGATGAACCGGGCTTAGCCTGGCGGTATGCCGAATTTGAGCGGGTGGATTTTCCGGTGAGGCTGGCGCATCGGCTGGCGCTGAAGCAAGGCATTGAACCGGTGAGCGTGAATGCCAAGCAGCGCGCTGTGTGGCGGTATTGGCTGGAGACGGCGGACAAGGTGATTGCGCAAAGCCCGGAGATAACCAAACTGGACCAGCAAATTGCGGGAATCCTCAAGATGGGGGGCACGGCGGAGGGGATGAAGGCGCAGCGTCAGATGGTGGTGGATCGGATTCGCGTGGAAGCTCGCGTGATGGCCGCCGCTCAGTGGCAGAAGGCGCTGGCAACGGCGACAGTGGCGCCGCAAGGTGAGGTCGAAGATTTGCAGGCCGAGGCGGTGAAGCGGATGGAGGCGGAGGATCTGGAGCGGTATCGGACGTGGCTAGCGGAGCAGGCGGTCATTTTGCTGGCGAAGTAAAAGCTAATTGGCCTGACCCCGCCGAGCGCCGACCAAGCAGCGACGGAGGCGGGCAAAGAAAGCGGACCAAGTGCAACCATGTCGCAGGCCGTCTGATCCCGCCATTCGGCCAACAATCGCGATGTTGTTGGCTCGATGTCCCTGGGTAATGACCCATTTACGGACCTGCCCATCCGCAGCCTGCCAGGTCAGCGTGCCCAGGTAGGTGCCGCGCTCTACCCGGAGGAAGTCAGGCTCAGTTTGCCCTGACTCCGCTGCTTCAATGCGCTGCCGTGCCTTGGCGGCATGAGCGCGTTTAGATCGTTCCTTTGTCCATTTCATCAGGGGAAACTTTGCAAAGTTTTGATAATGCTTTGTT
>JACCDG011196897.1_pt1 | contig 13003 bp, 19 predicted proteins | sample 7442471 | NCBI WGS metagenome assembly JACCDG01 (sample SAMN15323444, study PRJNA562643) | freshwater metagenome | isolation source: river surface water | place: USA:Blue River Watershed | collected 2017-08-17 | reverse complement strand
CGCAGCCTTAAACCAATTCCAAACAAAAGCATTCAAGCTTACGTTAAACACCACTGGGAAATGCTAGATGGTATGGATGGTGAATTGATTGTAGGTGATAAGAATGCACCTGATGTATTTAACCAAAGTACATCTGGAGTTATGCGTATTGAGGGAGAACCTGAGTTTACATTTTGGGTTTTTGACCGCTTTCACCCTACTCAACCTTGGCTTGAGCGTTATGCACGTTTGGTTAATCTAGAATGCTTTGGTCGTTTGCCATTGCGAGTAGAAGTACTGCAGCACTTTCCTGTAGAAGAAATGTTCAATATTGATGAGTTTGAACGTGACATGCTTGCTCAAGGTGCAGAAGGTATCATGCTGCGTGATGCTGATGCTAAATATAAATGCGGTCGATCTGGTACTAAAAATCCAGAACTGCAAAAGGTCAAACGCTTTGTTGACAATGAATTTGAAATCATCGGTTGGGAGCCTAAGTACACTAATACTAATGCTGCAAAGACCAATGAATTAGGCCGCACAGAGCGATCTACAGCTAAAGAAGGTATGGTAGCCCTAGATACTATGGGATCGTTGATTCTACGTACCTCTAAAGGCGATACATTCAGTTGTGGTAGTGGTATGACTGATGCTATTCGAGTTGACTTGTGGGAGCGTAGGGAAACATTGATGGGTCAACTTGCAAAGGTTAAGTTTTTTGATGTTGGAACAGGATACTCCGTACCTAGATTCCCGGTATTAGTTGGTATTCGACATAAGGATGATATGTAATGCCACGCCGAAAACAAAAATGTATTGATTGTGCAGCACAGTGTCACCCAAAACCCGGTACAATTGAACCGAGATGCAGGACATGTGCTGCTAAACATAGAGTAACAACCGCAAAATTTAAGACACGTAGGGAATATTCAAGAGATTGGGCATTACGTAAGAAATATGACATTGACTCAGACGGTTTTGATGTGTTATGGTCAGCTTTTCAAGGGCGATGCGGTATATGTGATATTGAGTTGACACAGCCTACATTAAGCAGAGGGCAAGCACTGTCTGCAGCTTGCGTTGATCATGATCACGTTACTGGTAATATTAGGGGTCTACTTTGCGGTGCTTGTAACAGAGCAATTGGATTATTAAAAGATGATTACAACATGTGTCGTAAGGCAATGATTTGGTTAGGAGGAACGAATGAGTGAAAGAAAACTTGCAACTATCCGTAGAATTGTAGAAGTAAAATCAATTCCAGATGCAGATACGATTTGTGCATACCGTGTCGATGGCTGGTGGATTGTTGATTCTATAGATAAATATTCTGTAGGTGATTTAGTGGTGTATGCTGAACCAGATTCTTGGGTTCCAACAGAACTAGCACCATTCCTATCCAAAGGTAAAGAGCCTCGGGAATTTGAAGGTGTAAAGGGTGAGCGTCTACGTACAGTAAAACTACGTGGTCAATTATCTCAAGGTCTATTGCTGCCAATTCCAGAAGACACTATTAAGGGTGCTGGTCATCTTGTTGCTGAAGGTCTTGATGTAACCGATCACTTTGGTATCCTAAAATGGGAAAAGCCAATGAATGCCCAACTCGCTGGTATGGCACGAGGTAATTTTCCTGTATTAGTACCAAAGACTGACCAAGAGCGTATTCAAAACCTTACACGATCTTTTGAGCAGTACCAACAAGATACTTGGTCAATCACAGAAAAACTTGATGGTTCATCTTGCACGTTCTATCTAGATGATGAAGACGTATTCCATGTATGCTCACGTAACCTTGACTTGAAAGAAGATGAAGCAAATTCATTCTGGAAAGTAGCACGTAAGTTTCAAATTGAAGATGTTATGCGCCGTAATTTCATGAAGGGTATGGCTATTCAAGGTGAGATGATTGGTGAAGGTATCCAAGGTAATCAGTACAAGACTCAGCTTGACTTCTACGTTTATGACATGTACAATACTCATACAGGGCAATATATTTTACCAATCCAGCTTAAAGCGGCTTGTGAGCGTTTGGGATTAAAGCACGTACCTATCTTGTGCGAAGCTACAGAGATTAAAGAACAAACGATTCAAAGTCTGTTAGAATATGCAGAGGGTAAGTCTGTACTCAACGGTAGCAATCGTGAAGGTGTTGTATTCAAGAGTAATACTGTACACGACCGTAGCTTTAAGGCAATTTCAAATTCTTGGTTGTTAAAGAATGAATAAACTATAAGGAGTAAAATGGCAGCTTTCATCAAACATACAAGTTGTGATAAATGCGGCAGTTCAGATGGTAATGCACTTTACAATGATGGTTCAAGTCATTGTTGGGTTTGTAAGTTTACAGTACCATCTGAAGAGTATAAAGAAGCAAATCAAAAGAAACCCACTAGAGTTCGCTCTAGCGTTAAAAAGGAAGTAGAGAACATGGAAGTTAAACCAAGTACAAAACCTGCACTGACACCAGAAGAGAACGCAGAGATTAAATCTGAGACTTCTGTTAAGGCTAAAGGTTTTCGCGGTATTGATGATGTGGTGTACACTAAGTTTGGTGTGCGTCACGCTTTTGCAGAGGATACAGGCGAAGTTATCGAGCAGTACTACCCTTGCACACAAGAAGGTCAATTGGTAGGCTACAAGGTCCGTGAAGTACCTAAGAATTTCTATTCCAAAGGTCGCACTGGTGCTGACTGCGAATTGTTCATGCAGTTTCGATTTAACCGTGGTGGTAAGTATGTACTGATCACTGAAGGTGAACTTGATGCATTATCTGCATACCAAATGCTTGCTGAGTACAATAAGAGTAAAGGTCATGATTTTGAAACTGCAGTTGTATCCCCAACTACAGGAGCTAACTCACACAAACAAATTGCAGCGCAATATCGTTTCTTTGATACCTTTGATAACATCATCGTTTGCTACGATAATGATAAAGCTGGTAAAGAAGCAACTGAAAAGATTCTGACGGTACTACCAAAAGGTAAAGTCAAGATTATGCACATGCGGTTGAAAGACCCTAATGAATATCTTGAGAAAGGTGAAGATAAGTCTTTTCTGTCTGATTTCTACAATGCTAAGGCTTATGTACCTGTTGGTATTGTAGGTAGTGGTGAAATTTCTGATTCAATGCGAGAAGAGTTCATGACACCTAAAATTCCTCTACCACCTTTTATGCACAAGCTTCAGGACATGATGGCTGGTGGAATTCCATTAGGTCGAATTGTTAACTTGGCAAGTGCAAGCGGAACAGGTAAGAGTACCATTGTTGATGAAATTGTTTACTTTATGTTGTTTAACTCACCTCATAAAGTAGGTATTGTTACTCTTGAAAGTACAACTGGTCAATACGGTAACAAACTACTTTCACGACACATCGGTGTTAAACTTGAGTTGAAAAGTAATGAAGAAGCTTTGAGCATTCTATCTTCTGATAAAACCAAGGAAAAAGAAAAAGAACTATTTTGGACAAAAAATGGTGACCATCGTTTCTATCTTATTGATGATCGTGATGGTGGTGTAGACAACGTTAAAGATGCAATTGAAAATCTTGTAATTAGTTGTGGGTGTAAAGTTATTATTTTAGATCCTACGCATGACGTCATCGGAACCCTACCAAATGAAGAACAGGAATCTTTTTATGGTTGGCAGAAAGGTTTAGTGAAGTCTCATAATTGTACGTTTTACAATGTGATGCATACTCGAAAGACACCTAGTGGTCAGAAATCAGGTAGTGCTGGTGCTGATTTACACGAAGAAGATATTCAAGGTGCATCAAGTGCTTACAAGAGTGCAGCTTGTAATTTGATGTTTTCTCGTAATAAAGAATCAGAAGACCCGATTGAGCGGAATACTACAACAATGAAGGCTACCAAAATTCGTTGGACAGGTAAAACAGGTGTTGCTGGTAAATATTACTACGATAACGAAAGTCATACTATGTACGATTTGGACGATTGGTTAAACGAAAACAATTAAGTGAGGTTAATATGATTTTTGGAGTTGGAACAAACGACATGAGTTCTTCAAATGAATCGTATACTGTTTGGCATAGTATGTTACGTAGATGTTATAGTTCGGTTTATCAAAAAGGTAAACCAACTTACATTGACTGTGAAGTATCAAACGATTGGTTGTTGCATTCCAATTTCAATTCTTGGTTTAAAGATAACTACATCCAAGGTTGGCAACTTGATAAAGATTTACTATCTGGAGAATCAAAAATTTATTCGCAAGAAACTTGTTGCTTTCTACCTTCAGTGCTTAATTCTTTGATCACTATTAAGAAAAAGAATAATGACTTACCACAAGGCGTATACTACAAAATTAGTCATGGAAAGTATATTGCTCAACTATCTTTTTGTGATCAAGGAATGCGAGAATCAGGTCATTTGTGTATTAGCTCTGATATTGATTATTGTTTCAAAGTTTATAAAGAAGCTAAAGAAAACAAAATCAAGGAATTTGCTATCAAGTACAAAGATCAGATGAAACCTAAAGTTTTCAATGCGCTTTTAAATTTTAAAGTAACACCATAAGTTGCTTGACGTAGACCTAGAGTTGTGATAGACTCTAGGTTTTCTTTATTGGAGAAGTACAAATGGATTTGACAAAAGACTGGATTTATGACATTGAAACGTACAAGTCAGCTTTTACGTTCGCTGTTATTCGTGCAGACGGTAAACACGCACGAGTATTTGAGGTTTCCAGCCGCTTAAATGAACTTGAGCGCATCTATGCTTGCGTTGATCACATTGAAGCCACTGCAGGTCGTTTGGTGGGTTTTAACAACGTAGGTTTCGACTATCCGATCTTGCATGAAGTTCTTACAACTCGTAGTCGCTGGCTTGCTAAATCAGGTCGGCAAGTTGCCATTGATGTACACAAGCTTGCACAAAAGCAAATTGATTCATTTAAAGATAATGGATTTGGTCACAGCATCAAAGCAGACGAACAGGTAGTACCACAAGTTGATTTGTATCGTATCCATCACTTCAATAACAAAGCAAAAGCCACTGGTCTAAAGATGCTGGAATTCAACATGCGTATGGATAACATTGAAGACTTGCCTTATGCTGTAGATGCAGAACTTGCTGATGATGAAATCGACAAACTCAAAACATATAACATGCACGATGTGCGTTGTACTCTTGCGTTTTATCTGAAGTCTCTTACACAGATTGAATTCAGGGATAACCTGAGCGTTAAACTCGGTCGTGACTTTACCAATGCTGACGATACTAAGATTGGTGCAGAATACTTTCAGATGAAGCTTGAAGAATCTGGTGTAAAGTTGCACAAGTTTAAAGATGGTAAAAAAGTCATGATGCAGACTAAGCGTGACAAAATCGCAATCAAAGACTGTCTGTTTAAATACTACAAGTTTGATCGCCCAGAGTTTCAAGCCGTTTACGATTGGTTTTCTAAGCAGGTCATCACTGAGACTAAAGGTGTGTTTTCAGATATTGAAGAGCACAATCTTGGTGAAGTAGCTAAGTATGCCGAACTTACAGTTAAGCGTAAGAAGTTCAAAGGTACTCCAACTGAACGAGATACTGATGAATTTAAGAACGAACATCCAATGGGTTGGATCGAAGTTGAAGAGCTTAAAGCTACTGAATATCTGTTTGATACCAATGGTGAACATGTCATGGAATATCCTCTAGATGCTGATGGTTGCCCAGACCTTACAAAGAAGCGTAAGAAGGTCAGAGTGCCAAAGAAATCCTACTGGGGCTGCTACCGTATTGCTGAGACTTTAAACGTCCTTGTAGATGGTTATCGCATTGACTTTGGTGTAGGTGGTGTACACGCATCATTATCTGAAAAGATTGCTAGTGCAGGTAAACTATATATGCTTCGTGACGCAGATTGCAGTTCAATGTACCCTAATATTGCTATTTCAAATAAGATTTATCCTGAACATTTAGGTGAAGAGTTTTGTGTAATTTACAAAGACATGTATGAACAGCGTAAATCATATGCAAAGAACACGGCAGAAAACGCAATGCTTAAACTTGCATTGAATGGTACATATGGTAAGAGTAACGATAAATATTCTGTGTTCTATGATCCTAAGTTTACAATGTCGATTACCATCAATGGTCAACTCTCATTGCTAATGCTTGCTGATCGTTTATTGCAGATTCCGAAGCTTAAACTAGTGCAGCTAAATACTGACGGTTTAACTGTAGCTATGACACGAGATACTGAAGAGCAGTACAATGCAATTTGCACTCAGTGGCAAAAGGATGTAAAGCTTGAGTTAGAATTCGTAGATTATCAAAACATGTATATCCGTGATGTTAATAACTACATTGCTTTGTACACAAATGGTAAGGTAAAACGCAAAGGTGCTTATCAGTATGAAGACTTAGGTTGGCATCAAAACCAAGGTGGTCTAGTCATTCCAATGGCTGCAGAAGCTGCTATGCTGCATGGTAAGGATGTACGAGAGTTCATTCAGGAAAGACTTGATCAAGGTCATATCTTTGACTTTATGCTACGTACAAAAGTTCCTCGCAGTTCTAAACTTGTGCTAGAATTTGAAGATGGTCGTGTAGAGCAACAGCAGAACATTTGCAGGTACTATCCTTGTAAGACTGGTGGTAAACTAATTAAGTTGATGCCAGCATTAGAAGACAATGAAGACAAGACTGATCGTAGATTAGGTATTGATACTGCGTGGAATGTAAAGACATGTAACAACATTGCTGATTTCGGTTATGATGTAGACTTGGATTACTATGTAAGTGAAGCTGAGAAGCTTGTTATTCGAAAGGATTAAATATGAGTTGGGGAGCACTACCTTGGTGGGTATACCAAGCAATTTACGAACATGATGTAGCACAGATGCAATGCTGCTTTGAAGACGAATGGTTTGCTGGTACATCCAAAGTGCTACCTAAGCATGTAATCAATCTCTCAAAAGCTACATTTAAAACACACGATGTTGGAGGATGGAATTATGATAACTGAAGCTGAGATTCTTCGTAAACGCTGCGATGCTCTGCTAACTGCATTACTCGGTAAAAACCTTGTTGACAACTGGTGGAAATCACCTAACAAGGCTTTTTGTGATGATACCCCTGAAGTCATCTTTTCTGTAGCACCAAGAACAGTCTACAATTATTTGATGAAATATTACGATGCAGGTAGATCATGACGTACAAATACGAGTATAATAAAGAGTACCAGACGTTGCAGCAGTTTGATGAATACGGTGTGCTACGATCTAGCATGAGTATGCCACAATCTGATCTGAACGAATTGGCTAGGTTGAACATCAAAGAAAATATTTTGCGAAGTGTTGACTTGGAAGTGAAAACTGATGTATAATTGAGGTTAAGCGAGTGTAGCTCAGTTGGATAGAGCACTGGTCTTCTACACCATTGGTCGGGGGTTCGAATCCCTCCACTCGCACCAGAATTTAGTCCCGATCCTCTGCAGAGTTTCGAATCCCTAGAAACAATGTACGATGCGAGGTAGGTGCAAACCCTATCATTAAAAACAGATGTACTGATGGCGTGGTACACTACTGCGGACTTCTAGGCCAAAGGATCGTCGTCCGGATGTAACAAGACACTATAATACCTTTTAGGGAAGGTGGTTATAGTTCAGTATATTTCAGGTTGGGTAAACGAACGTGGTTTACTATTTGGGGAGAAAGACGGTTATAATACTGAACACTTCTAAGATACGGAATATACTGAACTATAACTTGCGACAGTAGCTCAGTGGTAAGTAGCAGCAACCTCATAAGTTGTTGGTCGGTGGTTCAATTCCATCCTGTCGCACCAAACAAAGGAGTAGCATGAAAAATCTATTGATCGGTTCACAAGCGTTACAATATTGGAGTAATAGCTTTAAGGTAAGACCTGATTCAGATTGGGATATCATCAGTGAACATAAGATAACTGACGATACAAAACGCATTGAGCATCATACGTTTGATCAGGTCGGTAACTATGATCTGCTAAACTATGCAAGTACGCATTGGATTGAAATTGCAGGTCAAAGAGTTTACGTAGTTAATCCAATCGGTCTTGCTATTGTAAAACGTAGTCACCTGTGGCGTGATCGTAAGTTTGAAAAGCACATGACGCAATACAATATGCATTTAAAGACATATCGTGAATTCTTTACAGATAAGGATGAAGATGTACTAAATAAGCGCATCAAGCTTACTATGTCAGAATACCCACAAGGTAATCCAAACTTGATGCAAACAGTAGAAGATTTCTTTGATGATGCAGTAACTAAGAAGTACAATCATGATTACTTGCACGAATTGTTTGCTTATCACGAAGAGCCTTTGTATAAAAAATTGCAAAAAGATTCAAGTTTAGCTTGGTGTGACAAAAATCTGTGGTACAATCTAAGCCATGCAGACAAACTTAGATGCATTGCAGAAGAAGCTTACGTTATTTCAACTGAAAGGTTCTTAGTACCTTCAGACTGGAGTACACCAGCTAAACTAGCGTTTTACAAGTCGGTCAACAAGATTTGTACTACACTGTGTTCAGGTTGGTTTCGTTCTTACGCAATTGACAACTATTCGGAAGTATTGGACATGTTTGATGCTGCTAAGTTTGAGAATGTTAAACAAATTTTACTAAAGGAGTAATATGACTGATAAACTAATTGATAAAATTAATGCAATGCTTGTCGAAGCTGATGAAGATATTAAGCGTGAATTTTTTTATGCAGAGATTGAATGTGGACCTAACAGATGGGACGAACAAGAAGTTGTAGAGTTCAAAAGTGAAATGAAAGAAGCTGGAATTGCTTTTGAATTTGTAGATAGTTACGGCGGTGAAGAGCAAGGATCGGACTATTGGAGTGTTTACTCATTCTCAGATGGAATGCAAGTTGTATTCATCAAGTTCGATGGTTACTATGCATCTTATGATGGTTCAACCTACGAGGAGTTCTACGAAGTGCGAGCTGTAGAAAAAACCATTACTGTATTTGAAAAGAAATAAGGAGAGTGACATGAGTCTTAAAGAAACACTGGATATCATCTTTGAAGAAGTAAAGCATGGTGATTTAGAAGGTATGATGCAAGAAGGTTGCTATGGTGCAATCGAAACTGCACTCGACAATCAACTCATCAGTTGTGATGTTGTAGATAGTTACGGTGGCGAAGAACAAGGTTCTGACTACTGGTGTGTATGGAAGTTCAGCAAAGATGGTGAAGAATGCTTTGTTAAGTTCTATGGTTATTACGCATCGCACTACGGTTCAGAATACCAAGGTTTTAAATTTGTAACACCTGTACAAAAGCTTATGACTGTTTACGAGTAAATATCAAAATAAAGCTTGACTTGACTAACAAGCTTTGTTATAATCCGTTTTATAGCGTAAATTCTTGCGCTATATTAGTCGCACATTTTAGTGCATTTTAGTCTGTAACATAATTAGTCCTCGAAAGGAAATATATGAATAAATTAACCGGAACTCTACTCTACGTCCAACTCAACAAGCCTGTAAAAGCTTTTGTTAAAGCTGGAGAAGAAAAGAAACCTGATGAATGGAAAGCATCTGTAGCTATTGTAGATGAAGATACTGTTGATGCGTTTGAAGATTATGCAAAAAGCATTGACGCAAAAGTATCCGTCAAGAAAGTAAAAACTGCAGAGTTTGAAGCTGTCTATAAAGTAGCACCACCAGAAGGCGCAGGTAAGAATATTTGTGTTGTAACTCTACGCAAATCTACAGAGCTAGGTAAAACTGGTAAACCTGTACCTGATCTATACAAACCAAAAGTATTTGAAAAGGTCAAGAATACTCTAGTTGATGTAACCAATACCAAGCTACCCGCCAATGGTTCAATCGGTTCTATCAGCATCGATGTATTTACTCGCAACAATGGTACAAGTTCTCTTTATCTAAAGAATGTTCTCGTAACTGAAATGATCGAGTATGTACCCGAAGAAGGTTCAGCAAGCGATTACAATCCCGGTGATGAATTTAGCGATGAAGCACCAGCAGAAAAAGCAGTAGAGAAACCTGCCGCAAAACCTGCAGCTAAAGCAAAAGCTAAACCTGTAGCAGAAGACGAAGAAGACGCACCGTTTTAATCATATAGTAGGGGCTTCGGCCCCTGCCTTTAACATTGACAGGAGAAATTATGACAAAACAAACTAAAGATATTATTGCAATTCTATCTATTCTTACACTGGCTATTCTTGTGATCATCTTTGCACCACTTGCAATCATTTGGTCATTGAATACACTATTCCCTGTTTTGAGTATTCCTTATGCTTTCTATAGCTGGTTAGCTGTAGTCGTAATGAATCTCACATGGATGTACAAACCAACTATTAAAAAGGAATAATATGAATTCAAAAGAAGCAATCGCAAAACTAGTACGACTATACACAGAAGAACAATCTCTTGGTGAATCCATCAAGGAAGTAAAAGATGAAGCTAAAGCCGCTGGACTCGATGCTGCTGTGTTGTCTGCTGTGGCTAAAGCCATTGTAAAAGACGGTGTTGATAAGCTAGTAGAAAAATCAGAGCTAACACTAGAAGCTATTCAAGCATCTCGTAGCTAATAAATTACCCGGAGGATAATACCTTCGGGTTTTTCTTTAAGGAGAGTTATGAAAGTTATTATTGCCGGTGGACGTGATATCACAGATTTCAATTGTGTAAGAACCGCTTACGAAAAATCAGGTTTTATTGCTAGTGAAATCGTATCAGGTGGAGCACGAGGGGTAGATTATCTTGGTGAACTTTTAGCAAAAATATTGAACATTCCAACCAAAGTATTTCCTGCTGATTGGGATACACATGGTAGAAAAGCTGGTCCAATTCGCAATGGTCAGATGGCCGAATATGCTGAGGCACTGATTGCCATATGGGATGGTGAAAGCAAAGGAACTGCTAATATGATTTCACAAGCTAGATCAAAAGGTTTAGAAGTATTTGTTTATCTGGTAGGAGAGAAATATGACAGAGAGAGTATTGATCATTGATGCAGATTTGATTGCGTATCAGTATGCTGCAGCAAATGAAAAACGAACAGTCAATGTAAAGCATTTGAAATCAGGTAAAGAGAAAATCTTTAAAACTCGCACAGAGCTAAAGACATTACTCAAAGAAAAGAACATGGAATTTAAACCTGAAGATTATGAAATTGAAGATGTGCAAACTGCAGCTTCTATTCGCTTTGCGTTACGCAATGTAAAGAGCGTCATCCAGCGTTTAACGGACCACACATGGGCTGATCGCGTAGAGCTATACCTTGGTACTGGAAAGACGTTTAGACACGCTCTAGCCCTTCCTACACCATACAAAGACAACCGTGATGATCTAATTAAACCTTTACAACTTGTAGATGTAAGACGATACATGCAAGTCAAACACAGAGCGCAGTTAATTAAAGGTATTGAAACTGATGACATGATTACGATCAGAGCTTATGAAGAACTAGCTAAAGGTAATTATCCAATTATCTGTTCTGCGGATAAAGATGCACAACAATCTCAAGGTGTAGAGGTGCTAAACTTTGGACAAGAACAATGGCAAGGTAAAGTTATTCCAACGGTAGGATCACTGTGGAAAGAAAAGACTAGTTACAAAGGTGATGGACTAAAGTTTCTAGCGTTGCAAGTACTTTCAGGTGATAGTGCAGATACATACAAAGGTTATCAATTATCTAATGTATCTTATGGTCCAGCTAAGGCAATGAAAGCACTGGAGAAAGCAAACACTGAAAAGGAAATACTTGAAGTATTGATTAGTGAGTTTAAACGATTGTATCCAGAACCTTTTGAATACGTAGATTGTCATGGTGTACAGCACAGTGATGTAGATTGGTTTGACATGCTACAAATGTATTGGACTTGCGCATACATGAAACGTAGTATTGATGATGACAGTAGCTTTATTCAGTTCGCAGCAGAAAGAGGTGTTTATGTCAATTAAACCCGATAAAGTTATCAAGTATTACCGTCTAGACAATACAGGATTTACGGCAAATACTTCATGGTTCGAAGGTGCGCAGAGATATGATACATTTGAACAAGCCAAAGAAGTATATGCATGTAGAAAATGGAGAGATGATGTTAAGTGGAGAATAGTAGAAATTACCATCTTCAGATATTTTCAAGATGAAACACAACCATTTTTAGAAACACAAAAAATAACACAAGAAAGGTATCTCTATGTTAATCAAGATTAAACAACCGGAAGACTCTTTGATTTATCGTTTGAGAAAACGTGCAGAAATTCGTAGAAGTATTAACTCACGGAAATCAGTACAAGAAGGTAAACCTGATAGAATCTCTGATTTACTTGAAGAGGCTGCTGAAGAAATTTGTAAGTTAGAAGCTGTAATTGGTGAAATGGACGATATCATTGATCGACTAGAGCGAAGGTTAAACGATAATGACGACTGACCTTTATAATACAGCAGATGTTAAAAAGGTACGAGAACTACTTACAAAAGAACAGAACAATAAGTGCGCTGTAACTGGTTTAGAAATTCCAGTTAAGCAACACGTTCTGGATCATGCGCACGATGAAACTCAATTAGTTCGTGGTGTGTTACATCGTCAAGTGAATGCTTTTGCAGGTAAAGCTGAGAATGCCTTTATTCGCTTGATTGCTTGGTGGTATCCAAATGACTTACCTACGCTACTTAGAGAATGTGCAGACTATCTTGAGAAGGAACCTAATGGTCGCTATAGACACAATGGTTGGATACGAAAGATTAACACAGAATTTAATAAGCTAAAAGAAGCACAAAAAGATTCAGTGTTAGTTGCTTTAGGTAAATCTGCAGGTAAGAACGCTACCGAGAGGAAAAAGTTATTTCAATCTGCGGTGTTGACAAAACAATTCAGCTATGATACACTGCGAGATGTTATTAACAATGCAAAGGAGTAAGATGAAGATTAAAGTATTAAAATGCAATGATTCACTTCTATGGTATTCAAAACGGATTGGTGAAGAATTTGAAGTTCATTTCATTGATGACAAAGCTTACTGGTCACGAGAAGGTGGACAATTCAATGCT
>JACCDG011024938.1_pt1 | contig 13007 bp, 9 predicted proteins | sample 7442471 | NCBI WGS metagenome assembly JACCDG01 (sample SAMN15323444, study PRJNA562643) | freshwater metagenome | isolation source: river surface water | place: USA:Blue River Watershed | collected 2017-08-17 | reverse complement strand
TATTTTTGCCCCGCATAAATGCATTCAACTACTAACTATGCAATCGATTCCAGAAGTATTACGTACGATTCCGCTGACGCATTACATTTTATTTAGTTCTGCGCTTTTTTGTATCGGAATTTTAGGGGTTTTGACACGTCGCAATGCGATTATCGTGTTTATGGCCATTGAATTAATGTTAAATGCAGTCAACCTGTTGTTAGCGGCATTTTCATCGTATTATTCAGACCCAGCAGGTCAAATATTCGTTTTCTTCATTATGGCAGTGGCTGCCGCAGAAGTGGCCGTTGGCCTTGCGATCATTGTCATGATTTACCGTAATATTCAAAGTATTGATATTGGCGTACTTAATAAAATCAAGAATTAATTAATGCGCTTTTAACGATTTCGAATTCCTATGTCATTCATCTATTTAATCCCCCTTTTGCCGTTTTTAGGTTTTGCTATCAACGGATTAGCCTTCCCCAAATTAAACAAATCGATTGCGGGAATTATTGGTACGATTCCACCCTTGGTGGCCTTCGCACTTTCTTTGCAGTTGTTTTTAAACTTTGATGGCCAAGCACAGCTATACACGCTCGCTGAATGGATTAAAGTGGGTTCTCTTTCGATTCCTTTTGAATTTCAGGTCGACCAATTATCGCTTTTAATGCTCTTGATTATTACGGGAGTAGGCACTTTGATTCACATCTATTCGATGGGCTACATGTCGCATGATGCCGGATTTGGCAAGTTTTTTGCTTTCCTAAATCTGTTCATATTTTTCATGTTGATCCTCGTTTTAGGGGCAAATTTCACCGTCTTATTTATCGGATGGGAAGGCGTAGGATTATGCTCTTACTTACTTATCGGATTCTGGAACCAGAAAAACAGTTACGGAGATGCCGCACGCAAGGCGTTCATCATGAACCGAATTGGGGATTTAGGTTTCTTGGTGGGGATCTTTTTATTAATCCAAAACTTCAATACAACCAATTATCAAACGATTTTTCAGGCGATCGCATCAGGCAACGTACCCGAAAACATCGGTTTAATTGCGTTTTGCTTATTCATAGGTGCCATGGGTAAATCGGCGCAAATTCCCTTGTTTACCTGGTTACCGGATGCGATGGCGGGACCAACGCCCGTTTCGGCCCTGATTCACGCGGCAACGATGGTTACGGCGGGCATTTACATGGTCATCCGTGCCAACGTCATTTTTGAACTGAGCCCAGAGGTCTTGCATTTTGTGGGTTGGATTGGCTTAGCTACAGCGCTATTGGGTGCTGCCATTGGATTATTCCAGAATGACATCAAAAAAGTGTTGGCTTATTCCACCGTCTCGCAATTGGGTTACATGTTCATGGGTTTAGGAGCATCTGCTTATACGGCTTCCTTCTTCCATGTCATGACGCATGCGTTCTTCAAAGCCCTTTTATTCTTAGGAGCTGGTTCGGTGATTCACGCCATGTCTGACGAACAAGATATCCGAAAAATGGGTGGTTTGAAGTCGAAAATGCCCATCACCTATTTCACATTCCTATTGGGAACTATTGCGATTGCCGGTATTCCCCCATTCGCAGGGTTCTTCTCCAAAGACGAAATCTTAGCCCATTTGTATCACCATGATTTTGCGATGTGGTGTTTAGCCATTCTTGGTTCGGCCTTAACATCTTTCTACATGTTCCGTGTGTTCATGTTAACCTTCTTCGGAGATTTCAGAGGCACAGAGGCGCAAGCGCATCACTTACACGAGTCCCCGTTAAGCATGACGTTCCCATTGATGGTATTGGCTGTTTTATCGGTGATTGGCGGATTAATTAACCTACCTCATTTCGCAGGAGGAAATGAGTTTTTAGCGCATTGGTTGGCTCCAATTTTGCCAGAAGTTGGCGAATCTGCCGAAGTTTCCTTCTTGAGTTTAGAAATGGGAGCGCCTTTATTGGCGGCATTTGTCCCTGCCATTTTTGCCATCTATTTATTTGGCATCCAAAAATCGGTTCCAGCATCCGACGATTCGATTCGCGGAATCCAGAAAGTGATTTACCACAAATTCTACATCGACGAGTTATACGATTTAATCATTGTTAAACCGATTTCCGTGTTGGGCAATTTCTGTTTCCAGGTCGTGGAATTTTTAGTCATTGATTTGATTGTTGAGGGAATTGGCCGATTGGTTGCTTATGCGTCCACGGAATTCCGTCGAATTCAAACGGGGAATGTGGGTTACTACATTTTCGTGATGGTTATTTCCATAACGCTTATTCTCGCTTTGAGTTTAAGAACTTGGATTTTGTAATTTTTAATAGACAAAAGAGGTATGTTATTACTATTTATCCTATTATTTCCATTGGTTCTGGGCGCGGGCTTATTGCTTGCTAAACCAAGCAAACCATTTGGTTTAGCCCTTGGAGGGTCAATTATTGAGGCAGTAGCCATTGCATACGCACTAGGTTCTGGAGACACGGCAGCTAACCAATTTTCACAAGCCTGGTTACCTGAGGCAGGTATTAGCTTCACGCTTTGGGTGGACGGAATCAATGGGGTTTTAATCGGCCTAACGGGCTTATTGATCCCATTCATCATTGGGTCGACGACCAACTCGGATAAGTCGGGAAATGCATCGTATCTCGGTTTAATCTTGACTATGCACTCCGCCTTACTTGGGGCGTTCTTAGCGAAAGATGCTTTCTTATTTTACTTCTTTTTTGAGGCATCCTTGTTACCTATTTATTTCTTGGCTGCACAATACGGCGGAGAAAACAGAACTGCGATAACATTTAAGTTCTTCGTGTATACGTTGTTTGGCTCTTTATTCTTGTTGATCGCCTTGATTTATGTGTATTTACGCACACCAGGAGCGACGCATTCTGCCGACATTGAGACCTTGTATTTAACCGCGCGTGGTTTAAGTGCAGAACATCAAGGGTTCTTGTTTTTGGCATTCTTTATTGCTTTTGCGATCAAGATGCCCGTATTTCCTTTCCATACTTGGCAACCTGACACCTATACCACATCTCCTGTTCAAGGAAGTATGTTATTAGGAGGAATCATGTTGAAAATGGGAACCTATGGAATGATTCGTTTGGTCATCCCGATGTTTCCTTTGGGAATTGCCCAATGGGGATTAACGGTTTCCGTGCTGTCAATTATTGGTATCATTTACGGTTCCATCATTGCGATCCAACAAAAAGATGCAAAACGTTTATTAGCCTATTCGTCATTTGCCCACGTGGGTTTAATGGCCGCAGGGATCATGACGCAGACTGTCGATGGCATTCAAGGTGCTCTTTACCAAATGCTTTCGCATGGTATTAATTTGGTGGGCTTGTTCTTCGTGATTGAAGTCATCGAACGCAGAACAAAAACGCGTGAATTGGCTCAATTGGGAGGCATCACGCAATCATCCTATGTCTTGACCGTGGCGTTTATTGTTTTAAGCTTGGGTTCGGTAGCCTTGCCCTTGACAAACGGGTTTATCGGTGAGTTTTTGCTCTTGAAGAGTGTATTTGATCAAGAAATGTACTTGGGGATAGTATCCGGGATCACCATTATTTTGGGTGCAGTTTATACACTGAGACTCATCCAAAAGTCCATTTTCGGAAATGTTTCCAAAGTAACCAAGTCGTTTGAAGATTTGGTCATGAGTGAAAAAATGGTACTAATTCCTTTGATCGTCTTGGTGATTTTGGGTGGCTTATTCCCAAAATACGTATTATCATTTAGTGCCGCTAGTGTAGAAAAACTTGTTGCGCTTTTAAACTAAGCGGAATTTAAAATAACAGTTAAGCAGAATTATGACAGCTATCATTGCTTTATCATTATTTGGAATCTCAAATCTATTTTTAGGTTTTTGGTTATCGCGTAAGATGATTCAACAAATCACGATGTTATTCCTTGCCATCGGAATGGGAATTACCGTGATGGATTGGAATCATGAATTTTTGTGGTTTGGAAATATGTTCCGGACAAATAATACGTCGATCAACTTCAGTCTCATTATCCAAATTGCGGCCTTTTTTGTGGTCGCATTTTCGAATGCTTTTGGCCAAGATGACGAGCATACGCATCCGGCAGAGTATTATGCAATCTTATTGTTTTCGACGGTTGGGGCTATTATTATGGTTTCTTTCGACCATTTAATGATGTTATTTGTTGGCCTTGAAATCCTATCAGTTGCGATGTATGTGTTAACTGGTTCCGACAAACGTAATTTGCGATCCAATGAAGCGGCCATCAAATACTTTTTGATGGGTTCTTTCGCAACAGGTATACTGCTTTTTGGGATGACATTAGTTTACGGTGCAACGCGATCGTTTTACATCTCGTCGATGGCAACAGCTATTGCAACGACTGCTCCTGAATCAATGCCTTCATTCTTATACGCAGGTGTCTTATTAATGCTCGTTGGACTATTGTTTAAAGTATCTGCGGCTCCTTTCCATTTTTGGACGCCGGATGTATACGATGGAGCTCCAACGATCTTCACGATGTTCATGTCGACCGTTGTTAAAACGGCTGGATTTGCAGCGATCTACCATATTTTTGCAGGCGTATTTGGCGGACTTTATACAACCTGGGTCATGCCCGTTTATTTCATTAGCATGTTAACGCTGGCGATTGGAAACATCACGGCTGTGTACCAGCAGAGCATCAAGCGCATGTTAGCCTATTCAAGCATTTCACACGCGGGATACATGCTGATGACTGTATCAGCTCGTCAGGTAGGCTCGAATTCAAGCATCTTATTTTATTCGTTGGCCTATACCTTGGCAACTTTAACTGCATTCGCTGTTTTCAAATTAGTTTCCGAACATCAAACAGGTCGCGAGGAGAAACCGGATCATTTTCAATCCTTTGAAGGCCTAGCCAAATCAAACCCATTCTTAGCATTCTGCTTTACGGTAGCCATGTTATCATTAGCAGGGATCCCGTTAACAGCTGGTTTTTGGGGAAAATTCTTTGTATTCACGGATACCTTTAATCGTAACATTGTATACCCCGTTGTATTAGCCATCGTAATGTCGGCCGTAGGTATCTACTATTATTTCAAAGGAATTATTGCTGTTTACTTCAAACAGGGTGATATTCAAAAAATTGAGGTGTCGACCTTGTATCAAATTGCTTTAGGACTAACGACAGCAGGCACGCTCGTATTAGGAATATTCCCAAACCTCGTTAAAAGTCTATTTTAATTGAAGCAACAATCCCAACTCTTTAATCGCAAGGATTTAATCGCCTACTTTCTAATTGCAGGGACAGGTGCTTTGATTCAATTATTGGCGGGTGCACTTTTAAAGGATTGGTTTCATTTAGCCTACGAAGCAAGTATTTTACCCGCCTATTTCATTTCCTTAATTGCGGGATTTATTATGACCAAACTATTTGCCTTTGACGCGCGTCAATCGCAGCAGACTCGCCGCGAAATGGTCAAATTTATGATGGTGGCCACATTTTCAGGATTTGTGACGTGGGGTTTCAGTATTTTACCTTACCACATCATTCAATCTACTTACCAGGACTTATTCATCCAAATTCCCTATTCATACAAAAAGGTTAATGTAACTCAGATCAGTACAACGTTAAATGGGATGGGATTCAGCTTTGTATCAAACTATGTTTTGCACAAAACATTTACCTTCAAAAGTAGCGGCTTTTACGACCGTTTTAAGGACTTAATCAAGTAAATTAGTTTACTTTCTTGCCCCGTTATTAAATAAATCTTAATTTTTTTAAGGATAAAGTGTGCCAAAATGAGCACTCAGAGGACTTTACACACAAAAAGACCCCAAATCTTAAAAAAATCTTAATAATTTTCTCAGATTGTTTGCAATTAAAAAATTAACCCGTAGATTTGTGGCTCAAACCTTAAAATATTACAAAAAATGAAAAAAGTATTCGCTTTAGCTTTCGTTGCTGGTATGGTAACTTTAGCATCTTGTGGTGAGAAAAAAACTGAAGCTGCTGCTGACACTGTAGCAACTGATACTGCTGCTGCTGCACCAGTTGATACTGCTGCTGCTGATACAGCTGCTGCTGACACTGCTGCTGCTAAATAATTTTAGCCAGTCTCACAGGAAAAAGTCCTTCGTTCGCGAAGGACTTTTTTTATGCCCACACATGAACAAAAACAGAAAAATAGCATCCTTTCTTGACCACTTCCCTCCCAAGGTGGCCGAATACTGTTTTGATTTATGGGACGAACACAAGTTTGAATTTATTGTCTCCAAAAAAAGAGATAGCAAATTGGGGGATTTTCGTTTTTCACCCACCAAGGGTTTTCAGATTACGGTCAACCACAATTTAAATCCGTATGCATTCCTAGTTACATTTCTCCACGAAGTAGCCCATTTGGTCACGTACCAGCGGCATAAAAATCGAGTCAACCCACACGGGCAAGAATGGAAACATGCCTTTGGTGAATTATTTGAGCCCATACTCGACCCCGAAATGCTACCCGAAAACTTGATCCCAGTCTTAAAAGCGTATCTCCAAAATCCGGTGGCAACCTCCAACGGCTTCACACCGTTAGTCGAAATCCTAAAGACCTACGATGAGGTCAATGAAGCTATTATTTTACTTTTCAACCTCCCTGAAGACAGTCTCTTCCAATTAAAAAACCTGCTATTAAAGAAAGGGAAACTACGGAGAACACGTTACATTTGCCAAGAAGTCCGAACAGGCAAATTATACCTCGTAGCGAAAAATGCGCAAGTTCACCCCATCGAAGTTTAAACAACTCATTGCAATCTGCCTGTGCTTTGTTCTAGGCAGCCTTACTTCGAGTTTCGGCCAACAAACCTCCCCCTTACAACAAGGTAACTGGCTCAAAATAGCCATCACCCAATCGCAATTTTATCACCTCAATCAGGCCTGGTTTACGAAGCATCACATAACAGGCATTGAGCCATCTAAAATACGTATTTACGGTGTTCAAGCAGGCATGCTTAATCCAATAGACGACCCACAAATCGGTTCGCTCAAGGTTATACCTACAACAATTCAGCAAAATTCCTTGCATGCTTGGGAGGTCCTTTTTTGGGGCGACTCCCCACATGAACTAAAGCAAACAGCAACTTGGGCGCAGGAAACACATTTATACAGTGATTCGACCTTTTATTTTGTCCAAATTGACGCTACGCAATCAAATCCAATCCAAGAAATCAACCCCAAGTCAGCATCCGGGCCAGCGCTTCCCTTTGCTTATGGGTTGAAAAATTACGAACCTGAAACCTATAACTTGTTACAATCTGGCCAACTCTATCTGGGAGATGCCTTCTATGGTAACAGCACGAAGTATCTACAATATTCATTCAATGACTATGCAGAAGGACACCCTAGCTATTTAGACACAAAATTTTATGCCAGTAGCATTTCTGCCAGTACGTTTCAATTTCCTGGCTTGAATAAATCAATCACGCTGAGTCCCGTCAATGGAGGTCGATATGACACCAAAGCAAGCAGTGAAATCTTTAAAACTTGGCTAAGACCTACGCCGAACGCAAAATCATGGACACTTCCGATCCAATTTCAAAGTTCGGGAGGAACGGGTTATATCGATTATGTCCGACTCGTATATCCCCGCCAGTTGGATGCCAGTCAAGCCAATCCGCTCTACTTGTTACCCAATAAAAGCGATTCGACAATGCATATCGCTTTTGCCAATTTGAAGGATCACCAACAAATTTGGATTAACAATGGCGGCAAGTCATGGAATAAAGTAGCCACCAATAAAAGCTTCGAATTGACGTTTCAAACGAATAGTCGGCTTGCCATCGCCGACCTAAACACTGCGGCCGAACCCATTTTCTGCGGATATCCAACAAAACAATTCGCCCTAAATGTTCCAGCAACGACGGAAATGATCATTATTTCTTCGCCTGCGCTAAGCAAAGAAGCCGAGAAATTAGCAAACTACAAATCTGCTCAACGTCATATCCCGAGTAGCTCCATGACGACTAGCGCTATCTACCAAGATTTCAGCGGAGGCAAGCAAGATGTTACAGCCATTCGCAATTTCATCCGTTTTCAATACCAAAAAAACGGATCAAAATTAAAGTATGTGATTCTTTTGGGAGATGCATCCATCGATTACAAAGGACAAAACATCGTTTCAACGGCACTGGAAAAATCTTGCTTTGTCCCAACCTACCAAAGCGCAGAATCACTTCAACCCTTGCTGAGTTACGCATCGGATGATTTTTATGGCATCATGGACACGAATTCCCTATTTGGACAAGAGGGAGAGCAAGAGAAGAAGACCCATATGCAAGTGAGCATTGGGCGGATACCCGTTAAAAATCCCCAAGAAGCGAATATGTTTATCCATAAATTGATGGACTACGAAAGCAAATCACGTACAAGGGCAACCCAATTTGCCTGGCTGGCCGATGATGGAGATGCCAATATTCACATGCAAGACGCGGAGGATTTCTCCAAATTGCTTCGAGATGGTTTCATGATGGGTCAGCAGCACAAGGTATTTCTCGATCAATATCCGATGCAGCAAGCAAATGGAGTATATACAAGCCCTTTGGCGACACAAGCCACTCTCCAATTATTTGATCAAAAAGCCGATTTTATTCATTACACCGGACATGGTTCCGAGAGTGGGCTGGCCGATGAAAAATTAATCACCACCAATGATCTTGTTGGCCTTAAAAACAGCGGCAACTTACCCATTCTTTTGACGGCAACCTGTCAATTTGGTCGCTTCGATGACCCCAATTTGCTATCTGGTGGCGAAGTAAGTTTATTATCAGATCAAGGGGGCGCCATCGCATTAATGAGTACCACAAGACCCGTTTACCAAAGTAGCAATTACCTATTTGGTCAAGCATTCTATCAAAATTTATTGGCCAAACGCAATGATTCCACTTATCGACTCGGCGACTTATTTCGAGATGCCAAAAACCAAAGCCAAAGTGGGGTCATAAATCGAAACATCCAATTATTAGGCGACCCTAGCCTAACGCTTCCTTGGTCTGCGACGCCCTTCATTGCTAAGTTGGATACAAGCAAGCAGGAGCTATCTATTATAAACGGTCAAATTAATTCAGAAAACATCACGGTACAATTACATCGCGTGAGCGACACCCGAACAACTTTGGGCAATAAAGGTTTGTCCTATACTTATCAATCGATGAGCCCAATCATTTGGAAAACAACTGGCACAAGTGAAAACCATACACGGAAGTTTAGTCTGAAAAACATGCCCCCATTACAAGAGAATCAAGCCTATCTTTTGAACATTTGGTCTACTAAATCGAACATCAGCATTCCTATTTCCCGACAGAATTCAACGCACATTCCCGACCAAATCGCCCCCCAAATCAGCCTAAAACTACTAAATGAATCCACGCAATCCAGCAGTAGTAATCCGATTGTGCAGGTCAGTTTTGCGGATTCATCGGGTCTCGTCTGGCAACATACAAATGGAGATTTAGCCTACTTCATCCTCGATAAAACCACTCGAATCGAGTTGGCTCCCATCGTTCAGCTCAGTAATGGAAACAGCCAATTAGCCGATGCCGTCATTCCTTTGCATAGATTAAGTGCTGGGATCCATCAAATTCAAGTTAATTGTTGGGACATCTACAATAATTACTCCTCACAAACGTTTGATTTTCGAGTGTCGAGTGATGATATCCGTTCGATTGAAGGAAATTTATACCCTAACCCAATGGCAAGATCCTTTCATTTTGCCTTTGAACAGGAAAAGCCCTGGAATCGGATACCCTACCAAATGGAATTGACGAACTTGGCGGGCCAATTGATTTTGAAACGAACGGGATATAGTCATTACCTCGATAATCAAACAGGCTTAATTGCATTTGATTGGAATGAGGAGGAATGGAAACAATTAAATCAGGTTATCATTTTCAAAATAAGCTTGTTAGATGAGCTTGAAAGGGAAATACAAAGCTTCCGAATTAAAACAAGTACCCAATAATAAGTTTTCATATTTTTTTTAAGGTTTGAAGATTCTATATCCTAAAAATTACCTATTTTTGACTTTAGCTTCTTAGAACTGAAAGACTCTCTTTAAATTAAAACACAATGACGAAGAATTATTCAATTTTCCACAAAGCGTTATTTACAGCCTTGACATTTTGCTTCGCTGTCGCTGCATACGGCCAAACGTTGGTTTCTGGACAATTAAATTCAGGTAGAATTCCTACCCCTACTATGTTGTTTTTGAATGTTGCACCTGATGCACGTTCAGCAGCCATGGGAGATGCGGGTGTGGCTATTTCATCTGATGTGAATGCGATTTATTGGAATCCTGCCAAATTAGCAGGAGCTGACAAAGACTTAGGGTTTGCGATTTCGTACACGCCTTGGTTACGTAATTTGGTCAATGACATGGCACTTTACAACATTGCAGGGTATAAAAAAACGTCCAAAGATCAAGCATTTGGCTTCTCGATTAATTACTTCGACCAAGGCTTATTCCAAGCAACACTAGCCAATGGAACGAGCGCAGGTAACTTTAATTCGAAAGAATATGCTTTAACGTTGACTCACGCACGCAAGTTGTCTAATTCACTTTCGTTAGGGGTTAACTTAAAATACATCAACTCAAACTTATTGGGTAACTACCAGGGGACATCAGGAACAGGCGTTGCCATGAAGCCTGCTCAAACAGTTGCTGCGGATATCGCACTATACTGGAATACACAATCAGAAAAGAATTGGAATTATACCTACGGTTTAGTTCTTTCAAATATCTCGGGTAAGGTTTCATACGGTGGTGCAGAGAAGAATTTCATTCCAACCAACTTACGTGCTGGGGTAGCGGCAGTGAAGAACATTGACGACAAGAACAAGTTAACCTTGACCTTAGACTTCAACAAATTAATGGTTCCAACGCCTCAATCAATTGATGCCAACGGAAACAAAGTGGGAACAGATCCAACAACAACATCAGCCATCGGTGGAATCTTCGGTTCATTATTTGATGCACCGGATGGATTTGGCGAAGAATTGAAGGAGATTACTACTTCGTTGGGTGCTGAATACCTCTTCAACAATACATTTGCGGTTCGTGGAGGTTACTTCAACGAAAGCGAGATGAAAGGTAACCGTAAGTACTTTACGATGGGGGTTGGCTTCAAATTAGACCAAAAATATGGTTTTGACTTTGCTTATCTAGTACCCACAGGTACAAGCAGTCCATTAGCGAACACTTTGCGTGTGACTTTGCTTGCATCCATCAACAATGATAACGGTAAAAGATAATTAAACACATTTCTTGTTTGCCAAATGACATTCCCTTCGGAATGTCATTTGTTTTATGCTCCCACTATGCTGAATCGCTCCATTGCCCCCACCGCCTACCCGATCGAGCTGATCAAATTCCCTGAGGTGAAGACCACACCATTAGCCAATGGTATCGAAATCCAATCCTTATCACTTGGAGAACAGCCCGTCTTTAAACTCGAATTCACGGTAGCTGCTGGGGCTATTTTAGCCGAAAAAGCAGGAATAGCCAGCTTAACAAGTTCCCTGATGAAAAGAGGAACTTCCCATCACAATGCCACCCGAATCCATCAAATATTTGATTTCTATGGCGCATTTTGGGACATTCAGACGAACTTAGATACAGCAACCTTCGTATTATACGGCCTAAGCAAGCACCTCCACACCTTGTTGCCCTATGTCATAGAAATCATACGAGATGCTCAATTCCCCAGCGACGAATTCGAAAAGGAAATTGCCATCGAAGTTCAAAAAAACAAATTAAACTGGCAAAAAACGGCATTTTCTGCCAGTCAGCTCATGCGCCAAGCGCTTTTCGCATCAGACCCCTATGGACGCATATCAACACCCGAAGTAATTGATGCCGTTCAACTGGCCGACCTTCGTGAATTCCATGCGAAGCATTGGTTAGGTACGATGCCTCAGATTTTTTTATCTGGCCAAATCGGCGATGCTGAATTAGATGCAGTTGCAAAAACATTCGAGGGCTTGGCAACGCCAGAAAGGGCTGAAGCAATGCCATTCATTCCGAGCGCTCAAGCGAAGCAGGCGATCCACGAAATTCGAGAAAACGCCCTGCAATCTTCGATTCGGTTAGGGCAATTGTCCATGACAAGACATAACCCTGATTATTTCAAATTCAGTATTTTGAATACGCTACTGGGTGGCTTTTTTGGGTCACGTTTACAGAAAAACATTCGTGAAGACAAGGGATTTACCTATGGCATCTCCTCTTCGATCGTTCCCATGCATCGCGCAGGCTATTGGGTTGTGGGCACCGACGTAAATAACAGCAATGTAGCGGAGACCTGCGATGAGATTCGTAAAGAAATGCGCAGACTCCAACAAGAAATAGTAACGAAGGAGGAACTAGATTTAGTCAAAAACTACTTGATGGGAAGTTTTACGGGAGAACTAACACAGGCTTTTGACATCGCTGAAAAAATCAAGGTGATTCAAATAGAAAACCTCCCAAAAGACTTTTACGACCAATTTCAGCGTCAAATTATCGCATGTACCTCCGAAGATTTGTGGGAACTAGCAAATAAATACCTAGACCCAACAAATCTTCAAGAAGTTATTGTGGGCGGTCGTTAGAACCGAGCTAATTCTCGGAATTCATTGACACGTGCCTCGACATCCTGATCTGTAATTTCAAGCAAACGCTCCGTTCCGAATTTTTCGACACAGAATGAGGCCATCGCAGATCCGTAGACAATGGCTTTACGCATGTTCTCAAATGAAGTATCGTCTGTCTTCGCGAGGTAACCAATGAACCCGCCCACGAAGGTATCCCCAGCGCCAGTTGGATCGAATACTTCCTCCAAAGGCAAGGCAGGGCAATAGAACATATTTTCATTTTGGAACAACAAGGCACCATGCTCTCCTTTCTTGATGATTAACGTTTTAGGCCCCATCGCCATGATCATCTTGGCGGCAGTACGCAACGAATATTGATTTGACAATTGGCGCGCCTCTTCGTCATTGATACACAATACGTCCACCATTTTCAATACTTGCTTCAGATCATCCATCGCCACATCCAT
>JACCDG011007875.1_pt1 | contig 13007 bp, 17 predicted proteins | sample 7442471 | NCBI WGS metagenome assembly JACCDG01 (sample SAMN15323444, study PRJNA562643) | freshwater metagenome | isolation source: river surface water | place: USA:Blue River Watershed | collected 2017-08-17 | reverse complement strand
TTCCTAACAAACCGGAAGAAGAAAAAATAGAAAAGTTAGTTGTTGATATAACTTATAAATTCCATCAAAAGTAAACATACTAGTACATACAATGTGTTTAAATTATTTTATGTAATTTGCGCTACAGGTGTATGATCCAAAATAAATGTAACGGTCGATCCGGTTGGATCTACACCATTATATGAAAGGGAGTTTAAAATATATCCAATTGGTTTTAAATAATTACCAATAGTAACGGGTTTAATATTAGTAGCTAGGCCGGGAGTACTCTCAGACACATAAAGAGGTTGACCAGAAATAGGTATCAGTGCTGGCTCCAATCTGACTGTATTAGGATAACCACGTATTACACGCAATCCTAAATTTGTGGCGTCCCAAGTTCCAAACACAGCTTCTGAATGTACTTTATCTGTGGCCGAAGATAAATCAACCGTATCATCGTCAATGATTGTATATAACTGCCCTTCTAGTGTAGGTGCAGTTGTGTAAGAAAGTCCCGTAACAACTGGAACAGTTGTAGACACTGTTGCTGGAACCCATTGTGTACCGTTATACTTCAAAACCTGACCTACGGTTGGTGCTGTGTTTGATACAGTAACGCCACGTATCTTGCTTACCGTTGGATTAGGGTATAGTGAACTTAAATCCCCTCCCGCAGCGCCAGTAGGAGGCCCACCACCACCCATTCCTCCATCAATAGCGTCGCATACAGCCCATAAATCTCGGCGAAGATCATTAATCTTTAAATCTACTTGGTCGCCCTGAATCTCTCTATCCGTAGCAAATTCAGGTGAAACTGGTTTAACTAAATCGCGTAATGCCATAAAAATAAGATAGACAGTTAAAAAAATTCATAATAGTTATTTGTGATTATATCTGATCTATTTCTTCCTTTAAACGCTCTATACAACAATTAGCATCGTGCTCGTCTTTACTAGACTCTTGGCAATAGCAACAATACCCATCAACGTAACAGTATTTAATAATTTCTTCTAGTAACTTCTTTAGGTTCTCCATAGTTGTATTATTCCAAATAATAGTTAAAAAAATTCTTTACTTTTATTATATGTATGTTACTAATAAGAGATCGGGATGTGGCGCAATTGGTAGCGTGCTGCTTTTGGATAGCAGAAAGTGGAAGTTCGACTCTTCCCATCCCGACTCTTTTCTACTTAGTTGTCGTCCTCAATTCCACTATCTTTGATATAACCTTCAAGTATTCCAAACCAAAACGATTTATGTTTATACACCTTGAAGGAATTGTCGTCGGTGGCGAATCTCAGTACGACGCCTTCAGTAATATGACGATTATCAATAGTAGATGTCGTTAGCTTCTCGTCGGCCATCCATGGAGACAGCCGCTCCAATAGATTGGATGGATTTCCGTCGTAAATAAAATCATCTAGCTGTGGAACTGTCTTGATACCCAGTTCCTTACAGCGACGGATAGTTTCTTCCCATGATTGAACAACCATTTCTCCATTAATCATTTTACTATATTTATATACATATACATCGCACTCACCTTCCTCGCAGCCGTAGCTATAGATCATAGGATCTTTAAATCCTTTGATACTAATATCCCTCTTGATGCTACTCAGAGATTGAGGAGACATAAGAGGTTTACCGTTGGTATCGTATCCAACAATTTCTTTGGAGAACAGTTCTCCATCCTCAATATTCTTAAACTTTTCTGCGCATTTCCACCTAAAGGGATCTTTATAGAAGGCGCAATTTTCACCTTCTTGTAGAACTACATTACGAGTACCTACTTGAAGTTTATACTCAGACTTTCCGGTAAGGAGCCTTCTTAGTCGAGACTTGAGAGAAGGATCTACAATCTTTCCTACTTGACCAGACGTACCGTGTAGCTTTTCAGTTACAATAATTCTGGTTCCAGCAGGAATATTCCTCATATGAAATTTCAATGCTTCCGTATCCGTATGTCTTGGAAAGTCTTTTCTATAACTGTAAACATTAAATGATTCTCTAAAGTTTTGATAAGATTTCTTTACTAGATAGATATTCTTGCGCACCGCGCGCAAGAAAGGAACTAGCTTGTAGAAACGACTGTTATCAAGTTTATCGAGGAAGATATCAAATCTAGAAGCTCGGTAGTTATGCTTCTTAACGAGATACTTCTCACAGATTCTGTAAGATCCGAATCGATCAAACGTATGGCCAGGAGACTCCTTTTTAAGCGCCTCCAACATACGTCCATGAGAATCTTTAAGATAATCTAGAAAGTGAAGAGGTACGATAATACCTTCTGATCGTACTCCTCCAAACTTTTGTGCTCTTACACGACAGTTCTCATCAAAGTATCCGCCGCCAATCTTTTTACCATTAAGGTCTTTTTGGATAAGGAGATTGTTCTTTTGGCAAAATTCTAAAGAGAGTCTGACATCCTTTGGGAAATAAATGTAAGTGTCTGTTAATGAGTAATCTTTACTAATAATGACTTTTGTATCTTCAATTTCATTTAGTGTTACTGCAATAATTCGGTCTTTTCCAGGAATAGTAAAAGATTCTTTAATAGTTACCAGTTTTGCTGTGTACATACGATTCTTATACCAATATTTTTTGAAAGAATTAACATGTCCCTATGACAAGAGATTTAGCTTTTACAGTTATTCGCAGCTTTAGTGAGGGAGAACCTGTAACAGAGAGTATGTTAGTTAAGGCTGCTGAATATCTACAACTTGATTCAGAAATGCTTATTCGTGAGGCGCGATTTAAGACGGCGGCCACAAAGAAAATCAAAGAGCTTCAGAAGGGAAACAAATTAACAGAAGAAGAGTTAAAACATTTTTCTACTGCTGTCGGTGTAACTAAGGATCATATTAGGAAAGTAGCATCATTTAATGATACTACTGTCGAGGACGTACTGTTTACATATTTCCATCAGAATGGATATGTACCTCATGAAAAATACGCTGCTAATGAAACAAACATCGATGACGTTGCTCTTCAGCAAGATCCTGCTATGTTAGATAAATTTCAAATCAAGCCACATAGTTTGACATCGCAAGACCCGTTTGGTAATCCGCTTGTTCAACCAACTCCTCAAAGCGTTCCTCAAGTTCCTTCCATGAATGGTGGAAATCTGGATCAACTAAAACAAAATTACGATAATAAGGACCAGATCGAACAGGAGCAGCTTGACTTAGCAAACCAACAGATGCTTCAGCAAGAAGGTCAGCAGCCTGGCAGTCATTCTAAAGAAGAAATTGAAGCTGCTCTTTCACAGGCTGATTCAATGGGCAAGGCTCAATTCATCATGCCGGGTGGTACTGAAGATCAGCTTCAGAGATTGTCTCAAGAAATTGATAAGGTAGAACAGATGGCGGGTTTACCTATTCGTGATCCAGCACAGTTAAAAAAAGTAATGGGTGAAATTGAAAAGGCCGATAAGAAATTGATTGATATGGCAATTAAAAATATTAGTGAATCTAACTCTGGGGCAGCGACTGGAGGAAGTGGTTATGGTCCTCTACCTCCTCCAGCAAATTCCGCGCCACAAGAAAATCAATCTACAGATGTAGATATGCAAAAGCTAGCAAGTATCCTTAGAAAGATTAAGTTTTAGAAAAACCACTTGTTGTCACTTCTATATACTCTATTAATGTAAATATATAAATTCTTAACTGAATTTACTAACCACTTTATATAAAAATAACCACATACAAATGGCGGGAAAATTAGAATACCTAATGTAAGAGTTAGTAGTAGTTTTTCTGAAATATAACTATCCACATAATACTGTATAAACCCTTTTTCACGAGGAGTTTGATCGTAGATATCTTGTGGTCTAGTCCAGCTAACCACTATAAATGAAAGATACAAAGAATAAGATAAAGCCATGTATAGTATTAGAAAAGATTTCATATTAGAGATTCCTCATTAGAACATGTTTATCAAACCTCACATCAAACTCCTCTTCTTTGGTTTTTCCTAGTAGCGGGCAATCAACAGGTGTTTTTACATAAGTTAAACACTCTTCATGACTATCAAAACTAAGTTCATTATTTAATTCTCTATCCAATCTTCTGCACGCGGGTGAGTTGTAAGAAACAGAACTTGACGTTTCTACATATTTTATATATAGGTGCTTACATCCTACACAATTATAAAATGTTTCTAACTTTGGTCCTTCTTGCACTATTTACTCCTTGAACTTTAGGTTTCTTTTTTTCATGGCGCGAATTTTACGTCTGAGTTTTTGTACTAAGTAAGCTTTTCTCTCAACTATTCTAATAACCTCATCAAGATCTTTTAAAATATCATATTGTATCTCACTATCACGTTCGCGCACCCACAAAGAAAGAACATCCTCTCTAATCTTTTTCAACTTAGTTAATGTAGGATTAGCTAATTGTGTCATAAAGATGTTATACCAGTATTTATCTGGAAAATTTCTCTACAGTTTAATAAGTGGAGGTGTTTGTAGATCTGACTTAGTATCTGGATTTTTAGAGTCAACCCCAGTATGTGCTGGACGTATATTGGAGAGTGTTGACTGTTCTTTTCCTCCAATAGATGCAGTTACATAATTTTCTACTTCCCGCGCCGCTGGTAAATCAGAAGGAGTAACAGTAAAGGTATGACGATACCAGAATTGACATGTAACCATAATAAGAACTCCTTCAGGAACTACTTCTGGATTGAACACAGCGTTTGCAGGAGTTTCAGGAGAAATACTAAGAGTTCTGTTAATCTTGTGAATACCTTTTCTATGTAAGATTCTATAGTAAGCATCTATATACTCTTGTACTTGTTGAGCCACATACTGAGCTTCAATGCCTAACTTAGCAATGCAGTGAAATGTAATGGAGCTATCCATTAACTTGGACCTTTTCTCTGCGCGAGTTGCTGGATCTTCCTCACAGAAGTCCTTAATCATAATAGGCAGAGGTGTAGTTTGTCCTCGAACAGTAATAATACGAGGAAGGTATTTATCTGTAATCATATTGTTCTGATCGGCAATAACAATCTCAGTTTTATCTAGATCCCCGCTCCAACGGAAATCTCCTTGTTCGCGCCCAGAAAAACAACCTTGTAAGAATGAGATAAAAAGAACAGTAAAATACTGAAGGTGATCTCTGTTTCTATCTACATACCTCGGCGCCGGTTGAGGATTAAACATTACTTCTTTCCTTGATACACATCTTCTTCAAACTGTTTCTTTAACTTTGGATATAAAGAACCCATAGCCAATGCAGTAACAAAGGGAGTTCCATACTGAATACCTTTGATAACAGCAGGGTTACGCACATTCTTTAGTTGATTCTTCAGAACCATTGAAGCAACGCTTCCAGTTCCCATACCCAATAGATAAGGGACCGCTCTCTTGGCACGTTCCCCATAAGAAACCTCCTCTTTATCTTTCTTTCCTTCTTCGGCAGTTTTTTCTTTGTTAAGCATACTATACAGACCGTGCCCAGCTAATCCGGCCCCTAATCCAATAGCGCCGACACCCTTTGCAAATGGTTTTGGTTTATTTTTTATATAAGATCCAAGTTCTTTTAATCCTAATCTTTTGTAATTTGGTGAGCCCTTAATAAATTCTGTTCCAACACCTCCTTCCACTCCTTTTGCAGCGTCTAGTTGATTGTATATATTTTTCAAAACAAACTTTGGAGGTGTAACAGGTGCTTGGGCTTTTATATTTGCGTGGAATTTATCAAAACCCATCGCCGTCTCTGGGTTCTGTCTTATTTTAGAGGCAATCTCCTCTTTCCATGTCGGCATACTCATTTCTACTATACCCTTATTATTAAAGGGGTTTGCTATATCCATCTGTACTTTTGGATCTAATGCTTCAACATTTTGCCAATTTAAATGCTCTCGCGCCGACTCTAAAGGAGTCACTGCTCTTCCTTTTTCTACAGCTAAATTGTTTAGTCTCTGGCTAACATCCCTACTTTTAACTGCGTATTGACGTGCCATGTTTTTATCTGGCGTTACGAAGGCCATATTTCTAGACGCATTCGCTGTCTCTGGATTCAGCGCTTCAAGAATATCCGTAGACCCTCTAACCTTAGAAGGTATAATACCTTCTTGTTTAATCTTTTCAGCGTATTGTGGTGCCGTGCCGTGATAAAAAGTCTCTCTACCTGTTATATTCTTTTTTGTGGATGGATGCGCTAACAAAGAAGCCCCTATACCCATTTCACCAATATTTAGAAGTGACTTCTTATCTTCCTCTTCGGCAGTTTTGATTAACTGTTCTGTGAACAAGTACAGATTCATAAATTAGAAAATAACATAAAAAAGAGAAATAGAATTATAAAACTCCGTCAGGTTTTTTACCTTCGTAGTTAGGCTTCTCTTTGTATTCAAAAGTCATTGGATTGACTCTATTTCTCCAATCAAATATATCATCTACTTTCTTTATATCGTCGAGAACAGGTAGTTCATACTCTATATCCCCCCGCAAAATCTCTTTTACCTGGCATTCTTGATGAACATCATATCCGAGTCGTTTTGTTACTTGAACTTGCTCCACTCGCCATCTATGGTTTTCTGGATCTATTATTAAATCACCTATATTTAAAGGCGGATATGCTATCAGACGACAAGTTGTAAAATTTATATTATGGTTGATAGCTGGAGTTAGTTGTGTTGATCTTGCATTAGGATCGAATTGTATATAAGCCGCCGTCGGAGAATTAAATCCTCCTAGATAGAGAGTACCGTAACAAGTCTTACAATTCGCTCGTTGCCCTCTCATTTGTTGAGGCTGTACACAAATACAGATTTGTCCAAAAGTCTTTCTAGGAAATGTATAGCAGCGACGACCAATAAAATTGCGGAAAAGCATATCTTCCTGACGAAGAATTTCCATTGCATACAAATCAGGTTCAGGTAATTGAGCCGTTGGACCTTCTACTTTGGTTTCACCAGTTCGTATATCAGTTACTCTTATTTTGTAATAGATATTACGATTCTTATGATCTTCTAAATTTAGTGGATCTCTGTATTGGAATATATTGAAGAAAGGTCCAGCTACTTTGTCATAAGGTCCGTTATACGATTCACTTTTTAATAATTCCATAGAGTACGCATAAATATCATCTTCTTTGCTGATGTCTTCAATTGCCCAGAAAATGGTTACAGAATCAAGCTCAAACGATCTTACGTATAACTTAGTAAATGTTACCATTTCATTATTTCAGCGATCTTACTGAGCGTCTGAGCCATTTCTGGACTATAAGAAGTTTGAGGCATAGCTGCTCTGGCCTGATTCATAGAAGGGTTTGCTGTACTTCTTGTTGGTCTATAAGCACTCATAAAATCAGCCTTCTGTGCCGTAGGTGCTGGAGTCGCTGATGGCGAGAAGGAAACTCCAGTCAACGAAGTTTTTGGCTGATTGGTCGGAGTAAAAGAGGCTGGGTTACTTGCTTGTGCTTTTACTGAATAAGCCGGTGCAGCATTACCAACAGGAACATTCCTTGGTCCAGCGGGAGAAGGAGTTGACATTCCCTTTAAATTAGAAGCAGCAGCCTCAGTAGCTCCCATATTTACAACCTTCGGTGAACGAAGAGCTAATTGCGAAGCTCTATTTTGTTTCATAACACCAACAGCACCTTGCGCAACATCTTTTCCTAACAGAGGGTTTGCACGATTAACAGTTGCTCTTAGTAACTGTTTTCCACCGAGAGCACCTAAAGCACCTCCAGCAACAGCAGAAAAGACTGGTGCATCTGAGCCTGTAACAGCATTAGCAGCTAAACCAGTACCAGCACCTAAAGCGGCGCTCGCTGCACGAGGATTCTTAGCAATTAAAGAACCTGCTCTCTGTAACATAGGAGAAAAAGCGTTAGCAGTCTTCATGGACATAACAGCCTTACCAAGATCTTTAATTCTCTTACTATTTTCTAGCGCCTGATTAAACGCTCCTGTGTAACTTCCTCCTACTACGCCGAGGCCGCCTAACCCTACTGCTGAGGCCAGAGCCACTTCCTTTTTATTTTTCTTTTTTGCTCCTGCATAACCTAATCCGCCGCCTAGTAAAGCTAAACCTCCTCCAGCAACACTTCTTGGATGTTTGTTATATACATTTTTTGCGACATCTTTTATTCCTGCGTATTTGGCAAGTACTTCCGTACCGTCCTTCATCTTTGCAATTACATCAGGTACGCCAGCTTTTAATTGTTTTGTCATATTTTTGTGCTTGGAGCCTCGTACAAAATCAGCAATACTTTGTAAGTAATCTAAAGACTTTTTATCCTTTAAGGTTTTTCCTAAAGCGGCACCTGCTAAAGCTCCACTCAAACCTAACCCAAGAGTTCTTGTGATGTGGGGATCAAACTCCAACTTTCCTTTACTAGACTCATCAACTCCTTGACCTAATCCTGCTGCGATGCCGCCACCCCCGCCAATTAAAGCATTCCTAGTTATAGGGTCTTTAATAAATTCTTTGGCAGACAAAGTGCTGGGAATATATTTCTTAGCTTGCTCTTTAAAAGCTTGCGCAAGTTGTGGGTTTTTTTGAATCAACTTACCAAAACCTGCTCCAGCCATCCCTCCGGTTAAGAGTCCTGCTCCACCAGCAGCTAAGCCTGCTACTGTTGGGTTTTCTATAAGATCAAAAAGATTGGTTGGTAAGTCTTTACCTTGTGAGATCTTTTTTGAAGTCTCGTACTGATTCAATCCAACAGGCACTCCCCAACCCAAACCACCGATAAGTGCGCCTTTTCCAACAGGACTTTTTAGTAGATCTTTTAAGCCCGCTTCCTTGTCTTCTGCTAACTTATCGATTTTACTTTTTACATGTTGTTTAACACCACTACCAATACCGCCCATCGTTGCGCCTAGTAAGGCTCTTTTGCCGATTTGAGTCATATTAGTAGAAGGTCGTCCCATAGCATCAATCTCCGACGGCATCGCTAGTTCAGAAGCTCCACCTAAAATACCTCCTGTAATAGCATGTGTAGCAATATCAGGGTTCTTCTTGGCGAAATTGACGGCTACTTGTTTAAGCGTATCAGCTACTTTTTCTTCTCTTTCTTGAGCTAATTTCTCCTCGGCGCGAAAAGAAAAATCGTTCTTACTCTCAAGATAAAATTGTAATGCGTCTTTATCCATTATGGCGCTCCTGCCTGATAGACGCAGAAGTAGACTCCACTCTCTGCATCATGATCAAGTGTTACAATGTCTGCCTTTAAAATACCGAGATCGTTTAACATCTTCAGTAGTTCTGGTAATCCTGGATGTGATAATGCCTTTAAACTCATTTGTATTCCTTATGTTGATTATTTCTCTTCGGGCGAAAATTACAAATTAATAAATCATTGATATCCAACCGATGTTGTTAACGATGAGATATTCACTAGATAGTGAAACTCCCCAACTATCTTCTATATTCTTAGAAACTTTCCACTTCAACTTATCTGTTTCAAACTTGTTACTAAAATGAGCTAACCAAGCCTGTGTACGTTGATCTTGATTGGCGGCAAAAGAAATACCACCATCGTTGAATGGAAGTGCATTTCTACTTTCTAGTAATCCTTTACTTTCTAAAAGCTTAACAACTGTACCGTACATTAATAGATAGAGTGGAGGTGGGGTATTAAAGTCGAATTTACCTATTGGAGGTGGTGTATGATTGAAATCTGAGATACATAAGTCGATAGCTAACATAATATCTTCGTCTGAACTTTCTTGTCCGGCGACGAGCCTGTTAAGAACAGCTCGATCTCTCATAAATCTTCTTATCTTTGCGACCAGTTCAGACAGCGTAATTCGCTTCTGAGAATATGGTTCTAAATTAACAGGAGTATCCATAAACTAGATAATATATTATTTTTCTTTCTTTCGTTTCTTTTCTTCTACTTTCTCTTCCACTACTTCTTTTACTTCCGGCGCGGCAGGAAGAATAACCTTCTTTTGAGGCATTAAGAGAGAAGTTTTCCAATCAATATACCAAGGAGGAAGAGTAACAACAATACACTCAGCTTTAGGAATCATTTCATCAATTACTTCTGTAGATTGTCCTGGTTTGATTGTTCCACCCAAATATTTAACATCCACTGATACGAATTTTGGATGATCACTGATATTATGAATCCTCATTACTTCTTCCTCTTCGTCTTCTTGAACACATCTTCAACAGTTGGTTCTACTTCTACAGCTTCTTTTAGCTCTTCTACCTTCTCTTCAATTTTTACTTCTTCTACTACTTCAATATACTTTTTCGGCTCTTTAACAACTTCCTTAATAGGCTCTTTAACTTCTTTAACAACTACCTCTTCTACAACTGGATCAGTAAAAGAAATAATCCTGTGTTTACGAAGATCTTCTAAATATGCGCGAAGTCTGGTATAAGTACCTTCAGTAATATTCATTACTTCATTTAGTTTTAGTTGAATTTCTCCAATATAGGGTTCATATGAAAGAGTGTGAGAAGTTGGTGAGTAAGTGGGGGAATGATAGAAAGCTCCTACACCAACGTCATTACAAATGTTCTTAATTTTGATCATGTCTTTATTGTAGAGACGGCCCTTAGAAAATCAAGTTAATTCGGGGAAAGAGGGTCAACTGAATTTAAATTTCTATAAAAAGTAGATACTGGTACGAATGTATGACCGTCTCGTACGGTAGAAGCTGTTTTTTCTGTTTCAGCCGTTCCTATACACTTACCATTTTTACACTCAGTACTTCCAGTACACGGAGGTGAGCAGATTTTATCTTCTCTCTCAGCAGCCTTTTTATCTTCTTCTTTTGTCTGAACCACGTATTGTTGAGAAGCGTTATTAGGCGCCTTCTTGACCGTCCTAACCTCTATTAAATCTTGCTGACAATCAAAGAAAAGGGCGCATAGAAAAATAAATGAAAACTTTACTGCCTTTTTCATTATTTATCTCCCTTCTTATCACTCGCCCTATCGTGAAGATCCTGTCGTAATTCTCGACGAAGTTCTCTAATATCTTCAGCTAGTGAATTAAGACCCTTTTCCATATTTGCAACAACCTTCTCCATAAAATTATCGTATGACTTGATAATTGCATTTAGAGAATCTTGATGCACTCGAAGAGTATTATTAATTGCTCGTTCAAAGAATGGTAATACGTGCTGAACAAGTACCCACATAACCATAGCGGTGATAGCAACACCACTTCCTAAGCTGGCCAATCCTTTTAATGTAGTAACTGTCTCTGTTCCATCCATTTTTAGCTCCTTAAACAAAAAGGCGCCCTAAAAAGGACGCCTTTTTAATCTAACCTATTTTAATAAATTAGTAAACCGACACAGTACCAATTGTTGAACCATCATCAACCTTGTTGATGTTACGGAACATGTCTTTCTCACGAACTGGCTCCACATACTCGTGGTTTGTATCTGGCGCGTTAAGTAGAGTACCTGGAGCGACGTTACCGCTGTACAGCTCTAGCTTAACAATTGACATAATATTACCAATACTGAAACCAACCTTCATCCAGCTTACCCACTTGATTACGTTAATAACCTTGTCAACATAGAACTTCGCTCGCTGTAGAACGTAGTTGTTACCCATGAACTCAGGAGGAGCAAATCCGTATACGTTACCGGGCTTTAGAACCTGGGTCTTGTTGGTAACAATATAGTCGGTTCCAACAAGCTGCTTATGTCGCCAACCATTCTCAACTACGTCTGAAGCGACTCGATCGCCGAGATCCTGAAGTGTCCAAGCACTTGTATCACGGAAGTCAGTCTCAGTAATGAGGATCTTATCAAGGACTAGCTGACGAGCAGTTCCCTTGCTTGGATCAGTCTCGCGGTTAAACTGTGATAGAAGCTTACCAAGATCAATGATGTCAGTCTTTAGAAGTGGTCGAACAGTGAAATCGTCAACAGCAGCTAGCTGAGCACTACGGCCCTTGATAACACTGACCTTGAGAGCAGTTGCATAGGTAGAAGCACGCATAGCAGTTACAGTACCACCGTAAGCTAGACGCTGAGCTTCTTGAACACAGGCTTCAAAGTGTAGAAGGTTCTGACGATCGAATACATACTGCATATCCTTGATGATCTGATCTTCTACAATCTTGGTTAGAGGCATGTCACGATAAACCATTAGTTCATCTTCGTGCTTCTCAACAATCTTTGACATGATGGTATAGAAAGGAGTTGCATAGCGTGGGGCTCGAATAAATGAAGTCTCAGGAGTTCCTCGATATGATACACGAAGAGCGCCTGGTGATTCTGGCTCCATGAACTCAATCTTAACTAGGTTGGCATCGCTCTCTAGACCAATCTGACACTCTGCTGGAGTAATGTCGCGAGGTGGGATGATGCGGTTGGTGAAGCTAACTTCACGAATGTGGTCCCGAATAAAACTACCTGTTGCGGCAGTTTTATCTAGACCGAAACCCATGAGCTGGTTGGTATAATCCGCTAGCTTAGAAGCGAGCTTATCTCGACCAGCTTCTGTATTACAGGAATCAAGAATTACCTGATTGCCTGCCTGAATATCTGCGATTTTCATCATTGGTGTAAATATCCTCTTAATTAATTAGATTGTTTGGAAGTGACCTGGCTTCTTGAGGAAGCGGATCTCACCAGTCTTTTCGCCTGGACCCATGTAGGTAGCAACGACGAGGTTAGTACCAGCAGGAGTTAGTACGAGGCCGCGCTTACCAGTAAAAGTATCGACGGTAACGTCGTTTACTGATAGAGGCTGACCGACAGTGGTTAGACCAGTTGTGTCACAAATAAAGGTGTACGCTTCATACTCGCCCCACTGAAGAATGGGAACTCGCTTTACAGCCTGTACGTCGGTACGAGCTTTAAAATCAGCGAAGTAAGGTCCACAGATACGATCTGTCTCAAGACCAGTTCCGCGTTGGACCTTTAGATCCGAACCTGAATAAACAGTCTTTAGCCACTCGCCTGGGAAAAGTGTGCTTGCTGAAGCTGGGTCAAGAATTGTGGGATCTACTAGATCGTAATCCCGTGGGTAAAGTACAGTAACATCAGATAGAAGTCGGAAATATTGTTTTGCCATTGTTGTTGGTAATCCTTTT
>JACCDG011827444.1_pt1 | contig 13008 bp, 20 predicted proteins | sample 7442471 | NCBI WGS metagenome assembly JACCDG01 (sample SAMN15323444, study PRJNA562643) | freshwater metagenome | isolation source: river surface water | place: USA:Blue River Watershed | collected 2017-08-17 | reverse complement strand
CCCCAATTGAAGGACTCGCTGAACTTGACAAGCTCCTGGCAGGAAAGAAAATCACTCCAGAGGTACACACTCAGTATGTGGAGAGAATCAATCGGCTGGCTCAAACTGCGACTCAGACAGCGATGGGCAAACCGGCAGCGGCTCCAGGTACATCCGGCTCACCGGGTACATCGGGCGCGGCGGCTGGCTCACCGCAAGCAGGAACGACGGGCGCACCGCCACCGATAACCCAGACAGTGGCGCAGTCTGATACCAGCCTCGACTTAAAACTTTCAGATGGTGAATTGCCCCCAAGCGTTCAACGTCTGGTTGAAGCTTATGAAGATGGCAAGCTCACATTTGACCCGGCGATTGGTGAATATGAAACCGCCGTGGGGTTGATTCGTCAGCTTGTTGCCAGCGGACAACTTTCGGATGCCGATGCGCTCAAAGCCGTGAAAGCGCTTCAAGCCGCAAGGGATGCAAAAAAACGCAAGCTTGAGACCGCGCTTCAGCAAAACCAGAGTGCCGCATCACCTGAACCAACCGCTGCCCAAAAACCGCGTTTCGTTGGGGGCGGCGCGTTCCCTGTGGTCAACCGTCCCGGTGGTCCAGCGGCGGGTCAACCGGCGGGCGAAACGGCATCCCTTGTCGCCAATATGACCAAAGGTGATATGTCCATTTTGATCAACGTGGAGAAGGCTCACACTATTCAGGAGATTATGGCGGCTATCGAGGCCAAGGCTAAAACGGATATGGCCAAGAAGGGGGTTCCCGTGGCTTAGCGGAAATAAAAAAAAGCGCCCGCCGCAGCAGACGCCTTTCTTTTCTATTCTACACGAATTTCACGGCTAGTACTCTTCAGGTAACAACACTGTAACAAGTCCAGATTTATCCTGGATAAACCAAAGAACTTTATCAGCATTTCCCTCAAGGATATTACCCTTAAAAATTTGAACGTAATCAATTCCGTTTCGTTTCCGCGCCTCTTCTTGTAACCGTCTGAGGCATCCTCTTATAATGTATATACCAAACTGTTCCAGTGCCCCATCCGTAAAGTGGCACCGGACAGAAGCCTGGTTGGCTCCAAAGAATCGATCAGAACATGGGTGGTCAAAAGGAATTTCCTGGGCTTGCAAGACGAGATTAACATGTGACATTTTCTTCTCCTGTTCAAGCTGCATCCGCAAAATTCTCACGGATGGTCGCCAATCTGATTTCAAGGTCAATCTTCGCCAGTACTTGCGCGAACGTGCGGCCTTCGGCATCATTCCACCGGGACAATTCAAGCCCCGATTCGTGCCAGAGAACGACCGTATTGAACCGATGCTGAACATTCAGCGTCGCGCCCAACAAGTCGAACTCGCACGCCATCGAACTTGCCGGATGGCACGGGACGCCGAAAATATCAAGCGCCACTTGACCTTGAATCCAGGCACCGGGACGCGAAAGGGTTTCTTTGATCTTCTCAAAAAGTTCTGACTGTTTCATAATGGACTCCTTTGGTATGTGTGATACCGTTAATATATACCGTGGTTTTATTTTTGTCAATTTAATTTTATGAGGTTTTTCCGTGTAGGCAAACTCTTCACGAATGCGGGCGATTTTGATTTCAAGATCAATCTTTGCCAGCACCTGTTCGAGCGTGCGACCTTCCACACTATTCCATCGCACCAAATCCATATTGGATTCGTGCCATACCACCAGTGTATTGAATTGATACTGAACGCTGAGGGTCGCGCCCAACAGCGAAAAATAGCACGCCATTGGATCTTCCGGGCGGCAACGGACATCGTAGATGTCACGGCACGTGTCATCCTGAATCCACGCTCCAGGACGGGACAAAAGTTCTTTGATCTTTTCAAACAGTTCAGATTGCTTCATAGTTGACTCCTTTGGTTTATGTGTGTGTAGTGCCGTCAATATATATCACGGTTCTATTTTTGTCAATTTATTTTGGTGGATTTTTTATGTCGCTCGTGATTGTCAAAGGTGGGCTTTCATACCCGGTGCTGTTGGGTAGCCTCAAGATTAAGCTTGGAGATGAGCTTTCCGGGTGTGATACCGAGTTCTCGGTAATTGATACCGATGGCGGCTTTCGGCTGGCCAATCACGAGTTTGTGTCTTTTTCGCACGCCGGGGTTTCCGTCAGTGGACGTGTGGCATCCGTGAGCCACCAGCGCGAAGGCGGGATGATGAAGTACTCCGCGAAAGTGGCGGGGCCACAAGAGTTCTTGTTACGCACCATCTTTCCGGAGGTGGACTATCCGTTTGGGACGGTTCAGGACATCGGGGAAGCACTGACTTTTGGAACTGGTTTGACCTTTGTTTTGGTGGGGAGCAACCGCACCGTGTACGGCTTCAGATTTACCGGCGGGCTGGGTGAAGCCCTTCAGCGACTCGCAGCACAAGGGCGGTATCGCTTTCATATTCGACCGGATCGCAGCCTGTACTTTATTGATGAGGATGACCCGTCTATCGCGCCCTTTGCGGCTGAGATTGGGAGTCCCGACAACCAAGCCAACCTGCCCAACAAAAACTTCAGTACCGAACGACCGGTGACGCGGGTGATTGTGACCGGTGGCGTCGAAAAAAAATACCCGGATGATCCGGATGAGGAAAGCATCACCAAAGAAGAGGTTGCGGACGGGTCAAAGAACATCTGGAAATACTCAGACCTGGCTGACCAGGTGGGTGATATCAAACTGGACGGCATTGACCAGACGCCATTCCTTTCATCACTGGACCCAGACGTTGGCACAGCCGTGGTGATCAATCATCGACGGCGACGTGAGTTCGAATTTGTCACCACCCCCACGGCAGGGCAAACCGTTAGTTGGACTGAGATTCATCGCAAGACGCGGGGTGTGGCACAGAATGACGCCTTGATTGCGCAACTCGTGGCGGCGGTATCCGGGTTTGATGGAATCTACGAATACGGGGAAGACCACCCGGAACTGCACACCCAGTTTGAATGCGAGCAACTGGCACAGGCACTCCTGGAGCAGTTCCAAACAGACAACGTGGATATTCCAATCACCCGATGGGGGAATGCCGGGATTGCGTATTCAGGAGATGACATTCTGGTATCAGACCCGCTTGACGGGTTTAACCGCTGGTTGGTTGTGAAGACAAATACAATTGAATGGGATTTGGCACTGGGTCACTGGAAGCAAGTATTGCAGGTGGGGACGAGGAAGCCAGGAGGGGGAGCACTTGGGGGAAGCGGACAACCGGTCACGCTACCAACTGAGTACAGCAGCGAGACCGATTTCACGATTGAGGTGGTGCTTGAGTCAATGGTGTAAAAGTGGGAACAGTTACCATTTGTATTTTGGGTAAGCGTTCTTGTACCGGCGCTCGGCTTGCTCAAATAACTCAACTGAGAGTTCCGTGATGCGAGCCTGCATTGAAATGGTTTCTTTTTTCTCTGACGTTTCAGCGTCCAAATATTCAGCCCGAAGTGTGCTCAATTGTTTCCGATAGAAAGCTAACCCGGTGGTGATGGTTTCCATCTCCTGGATTTCAGATGGACGCGGAATAGAATGGGCCACTTTAAAAGCGGCCTTGAAAGTTGGATCAAGAATGGTTTGGGATTTCATTTTTCCCGCCTTTCGTTTCTCTCGGCATCGGAGAGCATCCGGTGAAATTGTTTTGTGGTTCGGTTGGGCATCGCGACCCACTTTTCATAGATCGCTTCAGGATTTTCAATATCATATGCACTGGCCAGCCCTTCCAGGAACGTTTCGTACTGATCCATTTCCTGCCAGTCGGAAACATCCTTGGCAAGATCGTCCAGCAGGCTCTGAAGGTGACGAAGCTCTTTGGCTTTGCGTTTCTGTTCCCGTTCTGCCTTTCGACGACGAGCGGCTGAAGCCTCGGCACTGTCTTCCCGGAAGAGCATGTTCATATGGTGGCAGAAAAAAGAATCAACCATTGGAAGACTCCAGTCTCATCGTGACACCTTGCACAGTTTTCTCACCTGCAAAACCACCCTCATACTGTTCGCGCACGTGACAAACGTCGAGAGCTTTTTGTTCAGTCTCGTAAACTCCCATCAGTTCGGGTTGGCCCAACCGCTCACGCAAATCATACGCATCCTGTTCGTCTCTGACGGCGTGGACTTGCGTTTCAAACCGACCTTCGTGCAAATTTTCAAAGTAAAATGAAGCGTACATTTTCACCTCCTACGCTAAAAATTGTTGTGGGTTGTCGCGTCCAGCACGAATAGCCGTGCCGTCAAACCCACGGCTTGGGATCCAAAGTTGATAGTCAAGGCCGAAACCATCGGCCAAAATGGGGGCTTTGAACAAGGCCGACAGGTTCACAACCGTACACTCTTCTTTGGATTCGAGTGCCTTGCGAACCGTAACATTGATGGCTCGCAGCAACTTTGCCCGGCCTTTCGCACCCGTTGAAGATGGGGCTTTGAGCATAATCTTGAGCCGGTTGGTAAGCTGTTCCGGGTTTGGGGCGGTTTCGTAGATCGTTGCCCCGTATGCGTGGCGACTGCCTGGACGGACCTGAATAAGAACAGATAATGTTTTTGCGGTAGTCATAAATCCTCATCTTCAAAATCGTCCTTCACCGGAATAGCTTCAGGTTCTTCGGCATCATCTCCAGATGAACGCATAGATACCGTCTTCCGGTGAGGGGTATTGGTTTTCAATTTTCACCCGGCAGGTTTGACCGGAAAACATAACCTCCAGGACTTCGCCTGTATCAAGTGTAATCTTTCTCATATTCCCTCAGAATGGACATTCGTCTTTCATTGTCTCATCCCACAAATTAGGGATGGATTCACATAACCGAATTTTTCACTTAAAGCCGATGCCGAAGTTGCGTTACCAACCGATCCGCCCGCTGGTAGGCGGCAAAGTACTTCTGGTGATATTCTTTTGGTTGGGGCTGCCCACAAAAAGCCATCCGTTGGGCAACTTTGACTTTCGCAAAAAAGCTTGCACGGAGTTCACGGGCGCGATGGATTTTCTCCAGGACAATATCCTGAGCGGTGGGAGGTTGCGGGGTGAAAACAAATTGAAAAACTTCGGGCAGTTGAGCAACGGTTTCCGGGGTTGGATATGGATTCAAAAGATTTAACATTTTGTTCTCCTTGATGTGTGATGCCGTGAATATATACGTTGATTTTATTTTTATCAATCATCTTTTTGCCGGTTTTCAGGAAATATTCCCGTGGAGTTTTCACCGTTTCTTTTTCCGTGGTTGGTGTTAGAATTGGCGGCACTCAACTAAAATGAGATGCAGAAGATCGGAGAGAACGAATGGGAACAGTTGACATCCAAACCGTGCCGTTGATGAAGTGGTTCTATAATGATGGGCTTTACACCACGCCCGACAACTGGGACCAGTTTATGTACTGGGAGATACTCGCGACCGCTGACAATATCGTGGCGGGTGAATCGCTTGATGTCAATTTCCAAATTCAGGGTGATTACACCGGCGCAATTGGATTCTACATCCTTCCTGAGACTCAGGCTGACACGACGGTTTCACCGGCCAATATCATTGGGATGGTTGGCGATGAACCAACGATTCATTTTGAGAAAGACCCGGAGAGTGAAAACGCTGACCTGTATGCCCGTGTCGGATTCTACGACAGTTTGCAGTGGTCCTATTATGGTGTCACCACATCCGGCGGTCCAGTCCCGGAAGACGGCGGTCCCTACTACTGTTTTCCTCCAGGGCAAATGGTGAGCACCCGGCGCGGACCAATTCCCATTGAACTCATTCAACCTGGTGAACTGGTTGTCACCTTCAATCGCAACCGGCTTCAAACCCGACCGGTGCTCAAAGTCCACAATGCCGGGATGAGCAAACTCATCAAGGCGACCACCCGTGCCGGTGACATCATCGCCACACCCGGCCACCTCTTTGAAACCGTTGAAGCCAGCACCCGTAAACTCTGTGATTTTCGGGTTGGTGAATCGCTTGTCAATACGTTAGGATTCCCCGTACCCATCCTGGCAATCGAGGAACTGGCCATCGTGGCGCCGGTCTACAACCTTACCGTCCAGGACAATCCAAACTTCATCGTCAACAACCTGCGGGTTCACCACTTGAGCTTGAAAGAAGAGACAAGATAACCGATGGCAGCACCAGAAGGCTCAGTCCCAACTCCACCCAGTCCTGATCGGCGCGTCAAAGTCCGTGACTACACCAGCTTCAAGGTGAAAGTCACGGCCACCGGGTCACCGTCCGTCACGCTGTCCGGCCCAAACGATTCCGTCTTCTATCCTGACAACGTGGTGGTGGGGACGGGTGAGCGCATCGTTTACACCCCACTCAAGAAGGTTTTTTACACCCCTGAGCCAGACAACGACCCGTACGATAAACTCTTCTTCAACTTCGGCGGCAACACACTGGCCTATCAGGGCGTAGCTGGCAGCATCTTTAAAACCGATACTGCCCGTATCACTATTCCCCACGGGGACTTCGGCTTTACCGAAAGGCTTTCAGACTGGAATGGAACGTTCCTACCGGGCACCCGCAGTTTCCAGATTGAGCCATCACCCTTGCCCAATTGGGGTCACCGCCTTGCAATTACCTTCTCAGGAAAATTCAACGGCAGCGACATCACCTTTGCCCCCAACCCATGCACCCCGTATGATGTTCCGGTTGATGTCTCCGGAACAATGCGGTACTACCCCAATGTCGTGGCCACCTTGCCCGGTTCTGTTCCCACCGGTGACCACCTGATTGATATTACCGGTGAAAGTTACGACCCTGTGACCGCAACCACCCACCGCCATACCACGCAACTCCACCTTAGAATTAGCGAGTCCGCCAATCCGCCAACGTTTTCGCCGATTGATCCGGAAGATCTGACGACCCCGCCGTATGAAGTCATCTTCGACATTCTCACGTCGCCCCAATCTCTCCTGACGGAAGATTCCTGGACGGGCAGCATGAAGGTCAGGGTCAACAACGGGGCACTGGTCTTTCCGGATGATCCCAACTGGCCAGCCAACACGCCCGAAAAAGTCACATGGATCAATGACCATTATTTACTTGGCGTGAATTTTTGCACGCTCAACTATGGCGCCAATCCTTCCCCGCCCGTTGACTGTGAAGCCGACATCCAATACACGCCGCTGTTGCTGGTAGCTGACTGGTCACACTCCATCTACTGCAACGCACCGGTTGCCGGTTGGGGAGGCTCAGGCAATAATAACGCGGTGGGCGACTTCCCCTATGCGATTTACTTGCAGTCCACGCTTGGCGCCGCCACGTACAACAAATGGTACTCACTCATTACCCGGAGCTAAATCCTGATGCCCACCGTTACCATCCGTCCCTATACCGAAATCATCACCCAAATTGAAACACTAACTGGCCTTCAGGAAAATCAGATTCGGGCGGCAATGGCCATCGTCCACGTCTTTGAAGTCGCCAGCGTATCCGGCGGGTTCCATCGGGTCGGGAAAATCCAGGGCGATAGCGGCGGTATCAGTTATGGGGTCTTTCAGTTCTCCATCAACTCTGGGAACCTCGGCTCTATCCTGACGGCCTATGTTGCCGCACCTGAAGCCAAGTACGCTACCCAAGCCGCACCCTTTGCGTTGCGTGCTGCCAGACGGGATCCAACCTTAAATGACGATTTACACTTTGAACAAACGCTAAAGCAAATTGGGTTTGACCCGGTAATGCAGCGCATCCAAATCGCCTATGGGCTTCAGGAATTTGGCCTTGTCGCCGCAAATCGCTTTCGTGATCTTGGGTTAAAAACCGCGCTCGGCTACGGAGTGATGCTCGATTCATCCGTTCAGGGAGCATATACCAAAGTCGTTCAGGGCGTGCGCAATCGCAAACCTTCGCTTGGGGGCGATGAAAAGACGTGGGTCACCGATTACCTCTCTACCCGCCGGGCGTGGTTGACCCGGCAGGGACCACCATTACTCTGCACCGTGTACCGCATTGATACCTTCCGAAGACTCATTGAGAAAAACAACTGGTCATTGACACCGCCGTTTCTTGCCCGGTCCGTAATGATCAAACAGGAGGCAATCCAATGACAGGTACGACTAAACCAAAGCGCAAACCTGCCGGACAAGCTATTCCACGCCTGAACCGTAACGCCCTGATTTTTCTTGGGTTATGGATCTTCGTGGCCATCATCAGCAATAGCGGGGTCTCGCTCCTGGGTGAAGAAACATGGAAACAGTGGGTGGCCCATATCCTGCTCGGTATTGCTCAGGTGCTCACGCAGTTTCTCACCGGCGGCTCGGCAGGGTCAGTTGGTTCGGCGGGTATCTCACGCACGGCAGTCCGATCAACAGGACCACTGGTGGCACCACCGGGACTTAATGAATTGATTGATGAAGGCACATCTGAAGCTGAAGCGGTGGACGCCGCGAATAACCCTGAATAGAAAAGAACAGGAGAAAACCGCGTGCTCACGCAAATTACCCCAAACCTCTACATTGAACTGGACGGCCTGCGCTTTGTCCGTTTTGCCAAAAACGACACGCAAGCCAAGCTCATTTTCACTGACAGTAGCCCGGTTCAGCAAATTGATCTCTTCAACGATGAAGTCGTTGAGTTCAAACGCTTCCTGGAGAACCGTGCTACAGCCACCCAGCGAAGCAAACCCCAACCGACTGTCTCTCAGTATGGGTCGGTTGACGAAGCCTTACCCAAGCTCCCCAAACCGCCGAAAGTTGAGGTTTCAAAATATGGCGAAAATTGATATTGACGCACTCAAGGACGCCATTGACGATGCGCGCCAGGAAATCCTTGAAGCCCAACTTCCGAAAGTGTTCTCGGAAACCGTCACGGTTCGGGGCCGAAAACTCACCATCAGCATCAGCACCCGCAATATGAGCGCCACCCAAAACCCGCAGCAACTGGCACGCAAACACTTTGAGATGCTGGTTCGGGATGAGCAGGTGTCGGAAGATTCGGAGCTTGGTGATCAGGTTGAAGCCACCCTGCTTTCCCTCTACGGTCAAGGCCACCAGTTCGTCACCGCCTACCAAACCGGAATGACAGACGCACTTCAACTTTGCGAGCAAGGACTTGAACTCATCAAGGGATTGACCCGCTTCAGCGATAAAGCCCATTTGAAAGCTGCAATGGATAAGTTCAACGACGCTGCGCAGATTGAAGCCAGACTCATTGAGGGGATTCAGTGCGAGCCGTTTATCAAGCTTGTAGTGGCACAGGTCCAGCTTTTCGCCGCCGCCGCCGGGCATACAACCTAAATTCACAGCGGACCCACACCCAACGAAGCGAGCGTCTCTTTTACGATTCGTTCCATTTTGGGTGATGGGTTCGCTTCAAGCATTGTCCTCAGTCCCGCCGTGGCCGCCGGAATAAGCGCCGGGGTAAATCTCGCCAGGCGCACGCACTCCACGGCCACAACCACTACCCGCAACTTCACCCGCGCCATAAAGCACACATTCAAACCAATTGAGAAGATAAGTCCGGTCCCCCAATGCTGATGACTCTCCAGAAGGAAGCGCAAGTACACAGCGGCGGTGAAATGATCGGTGTCCAGGAGTACCCAGAAGGCTATCACCATTTCATCCGTGGAGAGTTGAAAGCGGGCGGTTTTGCGTTTGAATTCAGGGAAGGATGGCTGGAGAATTGATCGCTGGTCAGGCTGAAAATTCACCACCACGAAATCAAGGTAGTCGCGAAGCTGGCGATGCACGGGGCTTGTGAGCCAGTCAAGCCTGTGGTGATTCGGAACAGTGGTTACTTGATCCGCGCTTTTGCTTTTTGGATCCATTTGGCGCGCACGTCCTTGAGTTGCCGCAAAAGTTCGCTGTAGCGGGAGGGGTCACTGTCCTTAAAAAGCATAATGGCATCGAGCGTGAAGAGCCGCAACTCCGGGTTCTCAAAAATATTTCCCAGTACAATCAAGGGCAGGTGACGCAAGCGGGGCACATCCGGTTTGTCACCGGCAACGCTTTGAAGAAACGTGAACTCGCCTTCAGCCCACACGATTTGAAACAGCGCCAGGTTATCCGCGCCCTCGATGGTAACGACATCGGCTTCATAGATCGGAACACCGTACACATCGGCTTTCGAGATACCTGCCATTGGGACCAGCTTGCGGTGACGTGGAAACGGGATATCCTCGTGCATCCGGTCGAGATTCCAGTAGTGCATCTGCTTGGTCACCGTGTCGAAGAATCGTACATCGTGAGCCTGTGGTGTAGCGCGGTAAATTGAGCGAGAGCCTGAAACTTGCATAGTGGGAGCTTTTTTTTCTTTTTGTCCAATCAGGACAAAACTGCGAAACGATAAAAAGACGATAAGAGCAGTGCTGTATTTGCCCACCTGGAGCAAAATCAAGATTTACGGTTAGTGCTTACCCGGCAAGGGTAACCCCAAAAGAGTTAAAATTGAGCCACCGGCATCCGGCCTGTCGGAGCGGCAAACCGATCCGCAATTTCCGAATCATTGTCGCCACTGCGAATCGGCGGCTTTTTGGGAAGCGACGGCTTGACCGAAGGGCGAACGGCTGGAACGGGTGGCGTGGTCAGGATTCGCTCCAGGATGACGATAAAATCAGCCGTGGTCAGAAACGCCATCAGTGGGCCCATTCCGGCGGGACGACACAGAAAAATATGGTCAATCAGTTGACCAAACGAAAGCTCCGGTTGTGTCTCCCAGACTTTGGCCACCAACGCCAGGACGCGTTCCTTTTCCGGCAACCCCCGGAGTTCCTGGAGAAGCCCTTGAAGCGGGTCAACCGGCATTTTCGGTATTTCAGGTTCTTGTCCCGCATCATCAGAAGATAGAACGCCACCCGGCGGGTCAGGCACGGGCGGCGCAAGTTGCGATTCTGGTTGTTTCTCAGCTTTGAGTTTTTTGATCATGTCTATTTCTTGAGGTTCTGCTCTTTCTGGCTCAATCGGTCTTTCAAGTCAGTCGTTTCAGTCTCTGCTGGTTCAGCCGGAAGCATCGCCAGATCGGGGTTTTCAATGGCCTCTGGAATCAGGTTAAACGCGGATACATCCAACTGTCCAGTCTCCGACTTGCTATCAATGGCGGCGGCCTTCATAAACGCCGGTGACAATGGTAGCACTTTTGCCAGCCGTCGGATAGCCGTCTTTTTGGCCATTTCGTCTTCGTGGGTCAACCACGGCGTGCTGTACCCGTCTTTGAGATATGCCCGATACCCGGCGGATGAATTCCGAACAGCCAGCACTTTAGGCCACGACATCACCTCAAATGCCTGTCCACCGGTGACTTTGGCGTAGGCGTAGGCGCAGAGCGGGGTGCTCTGGTCATCAGTGAATGCGGGGCAATGACTCAGGTGCTCGTTGGTGCCGTACTCATAAGAGAACTTATCGGAAGCCCGGACCACATCCGCGTGAATACTCACCAGTTGCCCGGAACGGCGGGCAAGGTCAATGTATCCCTTGTAGCCGACAATAAGCTGTACATCGTAGGATTTCTTTCCCCCGTTCCAGAACGGCAACAGGTAGGCGTGACCAAGCGTCGTGTTCGGCTCCAGTCCAAGCGAGCCAAGCACCATAAACGCACCCAGCAAGGTAATCGGGTCGCATTTGGCCAGCTTCTCATTTGAGAGAGAGAGCATACAGATACGGATGAGACGCTCCGGTGTCAGGTGCTCCGGGACGATTTGACGGAACCGGGAACGGGTTGTTTCGGCTTCCAAAAGTTGTTTGATGGTGTGGCGTGAGGGTTGTGGTGCAAGGTCGCTCATCTGGTGACTCCTTTGAAGGTAAATGGTTCAGGTGATTGCGCTTAAACTATATTACAATGTTTTAGTTATTGCGTCAATCCTGCGGGTCAACCCCATCTGCACCGGGCGTTTCGGCTTTCACGCGGAGCGTATAGGCCATTGATGGGCGGGTATGTTCCTGAATGAGCGATGCCGGGGCACCCAGCGCTTTGGCAATGTCCTGCCATTTGGTCACCTTGCGGGTGTAAAGAGCAAAAGTGTCACCGTTCAATGAGACTGAATCGCCCTTGAGGGCAAAGGCCAGCCGGTTGCGGAGTTCTTTTTCCTGGGCAACCAGCTTTTTACTGGCCAGGGCGGTTTCCTTGAGTTGTTCAAAGAGAATCGCTTCTGCCGTTCCCTCGACAAGTTCACGTGTGGCCACCGTCTTTTTGAAGTGGGCGCGCACATACCGGGCGGCCTCGTCACTGGCGTCAATCTCACGGCTTGGGGGCGTGTCCGTCGTGATGTGTTTCACGTACCAGTCCCGGCCCAAATTGAGCATAATCTCTTCCAGCGCGTGATCACGCTCAAAGCGGATGATGCGCACATCCTGGATATTAAAGAACCCTACAGCCCATCCAATGGATAAGTCAGCGCACATCATATGCCAGCGCAATTGCATTTCAACGTGGTCCGGGACGCCAGTCTGAGTCCAGCCAGCCATATTCCACGGCCCCACGGCTTTAATCTCCAGGACACCGCACCGTCCGAATTTGTCGCACACAATCCGGTCCGGGGTATCCACAATCCAGTCCTCTTTCCCCAAAATGGTTTCGCCCGGCGTGGAATAATACTCCGGGTTTTCAATCTCAAAGATTTTGGCAATCGCATCTTCAAGGGCGTTGCCGCGCCCGGTGGAAACGTTGCCGGTAAACGTAGCGCGTCCCGTGATATCTTCCCACGCGGAAAACGGTGTCTTGTGGGGATGCAGCCCCAACACGGCAGCAATTTGGCTGGAACCGATCCGTCCAGCCCGAAGTACTTTTTGTTCAGCGGTTAACATATCTAACTCCTTGTGTATGTGTGTGTTTAATGGTTTAAGTTTAGTTTTCAGGTGAAGTGTGGAACGTGGAACGCTGGATGGCTTCCAATCGGAGTGCGGTTTCTCCCAGCGTGTCGAGGGCCTGGTTGCGCTGGACTTCGATCAGGTCCAGCAATACCCACTTGTCGAAGTCCGGCAAACCTCTAAGCCGTTTCTTGATTGGCGCAACCTGGGTCAAGGGAACATTGCAGGCAGTGATAAACGCATCATCGGTAATCGCTTTCACCATCGCCCGCGCATCGGGTATCAACCCGGATGGTGACCGTCT
>JACCDG010682255.1_pt1 | contig 13008 bp, 13 predicted proteins | sample 7442471 | NCBI WGS metagenome assembly JACCDG01 (sample SAMN15323444, study PRJNA562643) | freshwater metagenome | isolation source: river surface water | place: USA:Blue River Watershed | collected 2017-08-17 | reverse complement strand
CCTTTGCGGAAAGACTTCGGTTAATCAGCTCGCCGCCCTTATAAAAAACTGCGCGGTTTACATATCGGCGGATTCGTCCCCCTTGCATGTTGCCGCGGCAGTAGGGACCCCGGTTATCGCGCTCTTCGGTCCGACTGATCCCCTAAGGCATATGCCTTGGGCGAGAAAATGCATTGTTATGCGTAAGGAATTAGACTGTAGTCCGTGTTACAAGGCAAAGTGCAAAAAGAACAGGTGCATGTCTAAGATTACGGTTGAAGAGGTTTTATCCGGGATCGAAAAGCTTTTAAAATGAAGATACTTTTTCTAACCAACCATCTTAATGTAGGCGGCATATCAAGCTATCTCTTTAACCTCGCCACTGGCCTTAAGGCAAAAGATCAGCTTTTCGTAGCCTCCAGCGGAGGCAATACCCTGCCGAGGCTTACGGCTTTAGGCGTAGAGCACATCAGGGTTCCTTTAAATACTAAGAATGAGATAAGCTGGAAGATATTTATAAGCGCGTTAATCTGCCTGAAGGTGATTAAAGATAAGAAAATCGATCTGATACATTCTAATAGCCGGACGACCCAGGTGTTAGGCTGTATTTTAAGCAGGTTTTCCCCAGCAGCGCATATTTCTACCTGCCATGGATTCTTTAAAAAGCGTTTTTCGCGCAGGATGCTTCCTTGCTGGGGGGATAAGGTTATTGCCATAAGCCAGCAGGTCAAAGAACATCTTATGCGCGATTTTAAGGTTAAAGAAAATAGGATAACATTGGTCCATAACGGAATAGATGTTGCCAGGTTTACCTGTCCCGATGAATCCGCCAAATTAAATAAGAAATCCGAGCTTGGCCTTAAGGATGATATAGTGATAGGTATTTTGGCGAGGCTTAGCGATGTAAAGGGGCACAAATATCTTATCGAGGCCATGCGCCAGGTCCTGAAGGTTTATCCCAAGGCGCAGCTCCTTATTGCCGGGGAAGGCAAAATGGAGGAAGAATTAAGAAGGCAGGCGCAGGAAATCGGAGGTAATGTTTTTTTTATTCCGCAGGCGCTTGATACCAGGGATCTTTTATCGGCTATGGATATTTTTGTTATGCCTTCTTTAAATGAAGGCCTGGGCCTTTCGCTTATGGAAGCGATGAGCATGGGTTTGGCCGTTATCGGTTCTTCCGTAGGAGGAATAAAAACGCTTATTCGTCCAGGCCTTAACGGGGTATTGGTTGAACCTGCCGATCCGCAAGCTATTTCCCAGGCGATAATAGACCTGATATCGGATAAGCAAAAAGCAAGACATTTTGGTATTAACGCAAGAAAATATATCGAGAATGAGTTTTCTTTAGAGAAAATGGTTTCTAATACACGGGAGGTATACCTGCGATGCTTAAAAAGAAAAGGGTAGTCTTTTTTGCAGTTTTGTTTCTGGCGGTTTTATTTTTGGGTTTTACGGGATTTCTCTTAAGGCACCGCGTCCCGCCCATACTGATGTATCATTCGGTCAACCCGCAGGTTAACCCCATAATGAAGGCGTTGATTGTTTCCCCTGCGGCATTTGAGAAGCAGTTATCCTTCTTAAAAAGGAATAATTATAATGTGTTGCCGCTCGAAAAAATGATTGACCTTATTTCTGAAGGGAAACTTCCCCCCAAGGCCATAGCGTTAACCTTTGACGACGGGTACAGGGATTTTTATACTTATGCCTTCCCTGTCCTTAGAAAATACGGCATGCCTGCTACTATGTTTATTATCGTAAATGAAGTAGGCAGGAAAGAGGGGGATCGTTTAAGCTGGGAAGAGATAAAAGAGATGCAGGGTTCGGGGTTAATCACTTTCGGCAGCCATTCGATGGACGCCGAACCGCTGATAAACATAGAGAGCGAAGAAAGGATAAAGAGAAATATTTTTCAATCCAAACGGGATTTGGAAGATAAGCTGGGCTGCGCAGTAACTATGTTTAGTTATCCGGAGGGGTTCCTTAACAAGCGGATAAGGGACTTGGTTATTGAGGCAGGGTATAAGCTGGCCGTGTCAACCAAAACCGGGAGGTGCTATCCCGCGCGGGATAGGTTTGCTTTAAAAAGGATTAGGATATCGGAAAGCGCGAAGAACCCGCTTAACCTGTGGATAAAGGCGAGCGGTTACCATACATTCTTTAAGGATAGGAAGTGCCGATGAAGGAGGCTTCTTTAAAGAGGGTACTTATTTTTAACGTGAACTGGCTCGGGGATGTGCTTTTTTCCACGGCGGCAATAAGGAATATCCGCAGGAATTACCCGGGTAGCTACATAGCCTGTATTATCCCCAGCCGCTGTTACCCTGTACTAAAGGGTAACCCTAACCTGGATGAGATAATTGTATTCGACGAAAGGGATCGGCATAAAGGCATATTCAGACGTTTTGATTTTATCCGCATGTTAAGATCGAGGAATTTTGACGCCGTCTTTCTTTTACACCGTTCATTCAGCCGTGCGCTTATCTGCCGCTTGGCCGGCATCCCCGAGAGGATAGGTCACTATACCCGAAAGAGGGCTTTTCTTTTAACCAGAAAGATACCGCCTCCGAAAATAGATTCCCTGCACCGTATAGACTATTATCTCGATGTTATCGAAAAGGCGGGCTTAAAGGTAGAAGACCGATACACTGATTTTTATTTTAGCGATGAAGATGCTGATTTTGTAAAGGATTTCCTGTCCCGCCGCGGCATAAAACCCGAAGATTTCCTTGTCGTGATAAATCCGGGAGGTAACTGGATGTCTAAGCGCTGGCCGAAAGATTATTGGGCGCAGCTTTGCGATATGTTGGTTAAAAGAAACAAAGCAAAGATCGTAATAACCGGCGGGCATAACGATATCACTTTAGTTACGCATATCAAACAGATGATGCAGACTGATCCCGTGATTGCCTGCGGGGCGTTTAATATAAAACAGCTCGGAGCATTGGCAAAAGAGGCCTCTGTTTTTATAACAGCCGATACCGGACCAATGCATATTGCTAACAGCGTGGGGGCAAAGAGGATAATCGCCATATTCGGGCCAACCTCTCCCCTGATTACCGGCCCATATCCGGCAAAGAACACGATCATCCTGCAAAAGGAGGTTGGGTGCCCGATTCCCTGCTATAACCTTAAATGCAGGAATAACCGCTGCATGAAGGCGGTTACGCCCGAGGAGGTCTTGCTTGCGGCAGTATCATAATAAGATGGAGAAAAAGGTTTTATTCATAACATTAACCAATATCGGAGATGTTATCCTCACGCTGCCAGTATTTGACGAGGTCAGAGGCAGGTATCCTGGTAGCCTGATAACCGTACTTGGCAGCGCGCAGGTCAGGGATATATTCGAAGGAAACCCTTTGGTTAAGGAGTTCATTATTTACAACAAAAAGGACAGCTTAAAGAAAAAGGTCACTCTTGCCTTGAAATTATTAAAAGAAGATTTTGATGTGATAGTAGACTTAAAAGATACATTTTTAGGAGCGGTTCTTAATATAAGAAGGGGAAATTTATTATTTAAGAGGTCGGGAAGGCTTTTTACGCATATGAAAGATATCCACCTTAGCCGCATAGGCGGCTCTCAAGGCAGGATTGATGCGGAAAAGGCACTTTATGTGAAACCCGAGGAAAACAAGCGCATCTTAAAACTGCTGGAAGAGGCGGGTTTTAAACAAGCTAAGGATGTTATTATTTGCGTCGCAGCCGGTTCACGCAGCGAGACGAAAAGATGGCCTAAGGAGAGGTTTGCCGAAGTATGCCGCGAATTGCTGTTTAAGAGGCCGGGGGTAAAGATTCTTCTCTTAGGGGATAAGGAAGATATCCCGATTAATGAATACATCGGCGATGCATTAAAAGGCAACTGCCTTGATTTAACCGGAAAAACGAATTTGAGGGAGCTTGCATGCCTGCTTAAGGCATCTTCTCTTTTGGTCAGCAACGACAGTGCCATTATGCATATGGCCAGCTATCTTGATCTTCCGGTAGTGGGGATTTTCGGGATAACCAGCAACGAAAAATACGGCCCCTGGTCCAAGGTAAATGCTGCCGTGAGGAAAGAGGTTTATTGCCGTCCTTGTCAGAAGGCGCAGTGCCGTTTTGGTACATTAAGATGCCTTTTCCTTATAAAGACAAAAGACGTCTTGAGGCAGGCAGAGAGAATCCTCGATAATAAGCCGGACACGAAGAAAGAAGGAGGTATTTATAAGAGGATTCTGGTTATCCGTACTGACCGTATAGGCGATGTGGTGTTATCCACCCCGGTCATAGGGGCATTACGCGAATCGTACCCTAATGCCTTTATTGCCGCAATGGTTGCGCCTTGCTGCAAAGAGATACTGGATGGCAACCCTGACCTTGACGAAGTAATCGTATATGATAAAGAGGCAAGACATAGGAACTTTTTTGGCAGTTTAGGTTTTTTAAAGAAGGTATGGAGCCAAAGGTTTGATTTGGCCATAATCCTCCACCCGACAAACAGGGCGCACCTAATTTCATTTCTTGCGGGTATACCCGTAAGGGTGGGATACCGCAGGAAAATGGGTTTTTTACTTACGCATGGGCTAGCGCACAGAAAAGAGCTGGGGGAACAGCATGAGGTGGATTACAACCTGGATTTATTAAAAATTATTGGCATAAGCGTAAGGAGTAGGCGCACTTTTGTTCCGTTAAAAAAAGAGTCCGAGAGATGGGCAAATGATTTTCTTCAGGCTAACGGGATTACGCATCAGGATAAGCTATTGGCTATAAACCCCGGGGCGAGTTGTCCCTCAAAGATCTGGCCCGCCGAGAATTTCTCCCGGGCAGCGGATTTATTGTCTAAGGAGTATGGATTTAAGGTGCTTATTGTCTGCGGGCCCAAGGAATGCCATCTTGCTGATGCTGTTATAAGAGGGATGAGCGTCCCCGCCTTCTCTTTAGCGGGTAAGACTTCAATCACCCAGCTTACCAGTATATTAAAAAGGTGCGTTTTGTTTATTTCTAATGACTCCGGACCGGTGCATATTGCCTGCGCCTTAGGGGTACCGGTTATTTCAATCTTTGGCAGGAAACAGCCTGGATTAAGCCCTGTGCGCTGGGGGCCGCTCGGCGCTAATTCCAGGTTTTTACATAAGGATATCGGGTGTATCGAGTGTTTTGCCCACAACTGCAGGAAGAGCTTTGCCTGTCTTAAGCAGGTGACTGCGGAGGACGTCTTTTCCTGCGCTAAGGAGATATTGGGTGGGTAAAGAGTAAATATATAGTTGATTTAACTGCAAATTATGCTAAAATTATTACTTCCCTGACAATAAATTCAGAAAGGAAAACTTCTTATTGAAGAGACTTACCGAGTTAATCAAAAGGCTTAATGAGGCCCGTGTGCTGGTTGTCGGAGACCTGATCCTGGATGAATATATCTGGGGTAAGGTGGAGAGAATTTCTCCGGAAGCGCCTGTTCCTGTTGTTTGGGCGAATAAGATGACCCATGTGCCGGGAGGGGCAGCAAATGTGGCTAATAACATACGTTCTTACGGCGCAAAGGCTTTTTTAGCCGGCGTTATCGGAAACGATAAGAATGCCGGTATTCTCGCAGCGAGCCTTAAGAAAAGCGGCATTGACATAAAAGGTATTTCGGTTATTGATAACAGGTGCACTACCGTAAAGACGAGGATTATCGCCGGACATCAGCAGATAGTGAGGGTAGACTGGGAACACACCGAACCTTTGATTATAGAGGAGACGCGTAAGATCTTTAATTTTATCAAGAAGAATATAAATAATTTCGACGCGATAATAATTGAAGATTACGGCAAGGGGGTCATAAACGCCTCGTTGCTTGAAGGCTTAATACTTTTGGCGCAGGCCAACAGGAAGATTATTTTAGTCGATCCTAAAGAGGACCATTTTCAGTACTACCGGGGGGTTACCGCGATTACCCCTAACCGCAGGGAGCTGGAAAATGCCGTAAGGAACTTAAAGATTAAAGATAAGAAAAACAGGTTGAAACTCGATAGTGACCGGCTTTTTACCGATACCGATATAGACCTTGCGGCCGGGCAGATTTTAGAATATCTCGGAGTCGAGTCTCTTTTGGCTACTCTCGGAGAGAACGGGATGAAATTATTTGAAAAAGGAAAGAGAGTGGTGCATATACCTACCGTCGCGCAGGAGGTCTTTGACGTATCCGGCGCAGGGGATACGGTAATTGCTACTTTCGCCTTGAGCCTTGCGGTTGGAGCAACTAAATTAGAAGCCGCCCATATTGCCAACTATGCGGCAGGTATTGTGGTGGGCAAGGTAGGCACGGCTACTACCAGCCAGGACGAATTATTAAAGGGGTTAGGTTAAAGATGGACGTAATCGGGGTGATCCCTGCCAGGTATTCTTCTACGCGTTTTAACGCAAAGGTGCTTGCCGATATTTTCGGGAAACCGATGATCCAGCATGTGTGGGAGAAGGCTAAGCAGGCCAGGATACTTGACGACGTAATAATTGCCTGCGATCATGAGGATGTAGCCTTAGCGGCGCGCGAATTCGGCGCGAACGCGGTAATGACCTCCAGGTCCCATGTCTGCGGCACGGACAGGATTGCTGAAATTGTAAACCCCCTGGATGTTAAGGTAATCGTAAACATACAGGCAGATGAGCCTTTTATACATCCTACGATGATAGATGCGGTAGCCCGCGCGCTCCTCGATAACCCTGATGTTTCGATGGCTACTATCAAGAGGAAGATAGAAGATTTAAACATGGTCAATGATCCCAATGTGGTTAAGGTGGTGACCGACAGAAATGATTTTGCTCTATATTTTTCTCGCGCGCCTATACCTTTTCTTTCTTCTAGTTCGGAAGAAAAATCTCCGGTATATTTCAAGCATATCGGTCTCTACAGTTATACAAAAGATTTTCTTTTTACATATAAAAACCTTCCTGCATCCAGCCTTGAAAGGATAGAGAAGCTGGAGCAATTAAGGGTGCTGGAGGGGGGGTTCAGGATCAAGGTTATCGAAACGAAATTTGATACGCTAGGTATCGATACTCCGGAAGACCTTGAAAAGGCCAAGGAGCTCTTTAAGGCAAAGGGGGAATTTTGAGGAGAGTTAAAGTAGGGGATATCTGCGTCGGAGGAAAAGGTGATTTTGTCCTAATTGCCGGGCCTTGCGTTATCGAATCGGAGAGGCAGACTCTTGAAGCGGCGAAGAGGATCAAGGAAATCTCTCATAAAGTAAAAATCCCTTTTATTTTTAAATCCAGCTTTGATAAGGCAAACCGTACCTCTATCGGGTCTTTTCGCGGCCCGGGGATAAAGAGGGGGCTGGAGATATTAAATAAGGTAAAAGATAAGCTTGGGCTTCCCGTTTTAAGTGACGTGCATTGCGTGCGGGAGATCTCCCTTGCTTCTAAAGTGATAGATGTTATCCAGATACCCGCTTTTTTATGCCGTCAGACGGATTTATTGGTCGAGGCGGCAAAAACAGGCAGGGTAATCAATATTAAAAAAGGGCAGTTTCTTGCTCCCTGGGATATTCTGCCTATTATCCGGAAGATAGAATCAGCCGGCAACAGAAACATACTTGTTACGGAGAGAGGGGTTAGTTTTGGTTATAACAATCTGGTTACTGACTTTCGGTCCTTAAAGATTATGCGTGATTTTGGCTATCCGGTGATTTTTGACGCTACGCATAGCATACAGATTCCCGGAGGAAGGGGCACTTGTTCCGGGGGCGAGCGTGAATTCGTAAGTGCCCTGTCGCGTTCGGCGGTATCCTTCGGCTGTGAAGGATTATTCCTGGAAGTGCACAAAAACCCGGATAAGGCGCTTTGCGACGGGCCGAATATGATTGATTTAAAGGAGCTAAAGAGCCTCTTAGGGCAGATAGTAAGAATAAGAGAAGTCTTAAAGGAGATAGTGTGAAGATAAATGTCTTAAAAAGAGCAAAGCAAGTTTTGGATATCGAAGCATCCGCAATAAAAAACTTAAAGGGCCATATTGACCACGGCTTTAAGCAGGCAGTTAACCTTGTCTTAAAGACCAAGGGCAGGGCGATAATAAGCGGGATGGGTAAGACCGGGATAATCGCGCAAAAGTTTTCAGCTACGTTAGCCTCTACCGGCACCCCCAGTCTTTTTCTCCATACCGCAGAGGCGATCCACGGTGATTTAGGCAAGGTTACTTGCGATGACGTGGTTATCATACTCTCAAATAGCGGATCCGGCGAGGAGATGAAGAAACTGCTACCTCTTCTAAAAAAGATAGGATGTAAAGTAATTGCTTTGACCGGCAATACAAATTCTGTCCTCGGTAAATACAGCGATATAGTTATAGATGTATCGGTTAAGAGGGAAGCATGCCCTTTGGGCTTGGCGCCTACGGCATCTACTACTGCCGCTTTGGCGATGAGCGATGCCTTGGCCGTATGCCTTCTGGAATTAAAGGGTTTTAAGGAAAAGGACTTTGCTTTTTTTCATCCGGGAGGGGCATTAGGCAAGAGGCTGCTTCTTACTGTTGCCGATATTATGCGCAGGGGCAGGGATAACCCTGTTGTCAGGGAAGATGAAAAAGTATCCCGCGTGCTCCTGAAGATTACGCAATCCAGGGCAGGTTCGGCTACGGTGGTAGATAAGACGGGCAGGTTATCAGGTATATTTACTGACGGTGACCTGCGCCGGCATTTCAAGACGGATGCAAGGCTGCCGCAGTGCAAGATCAGCGAAGTTATGACTAAAAACCCTGCGGCAGTATATCAGGATATGCTTGCCGCGGAGGCAATGCGAATTTTACAGGAAAAACGCATTGATGAATTGCCGGTGGTAGATAAAGATAAGCACCCGGTAGGACTTTTAGATGTGCAGGACCTGCTTAAGGCAGGCTTAATTTAATTATTCTTATGTCATCTGAAGAAAAAATAAGGGATTGCGCGAGGAAAATAAAATTATTGCTCCTGGATGTTGACGGCGTGCTGACTGACGGGAGGATTATTTATGATTCTAAGTCGAGGGATTCGAAATTTTTTGATGTGCATGACGGTCTGGGCGTTTATCTCTTAAGCAGGGCGGGGATTAAGACCGTTCTTATCACGGCAAAGGGTTCGGCGACGATAAGGCCCAGGGCCAGGGATATGCGCGTGGCGGAAGTATTTTCTAACGTCTCCCCGAAAAGCGCGCTGCTGGTAAAACTTCTTAAAAAGTATGGCGTTTTACGGGATGAAGTTTGTTTTGTGGGGGACGACCTGGTGGATTTAGGTTTAATGAAGATTGTAGGTTTTGGTATCGCGGTAGCTAACGCCTGCGCAGAGATAAAGGGCGTTGCTTCCTATATTACGTCAAAGCACGGCGGCCGGGGTGCCGTGCGCGAGGTAGCGGAGTTAATCCTTAAGGCACAGGGAAAATGGGAAGAGGTCATAAGGACTTATGAGGTTTAATACTCTATGCGCGTTTTTCTTCTTTTTTCTCTGTTTTCCTGTTTTAGTTTTTGCGCTGCCGCAGGAGGCCCAACAGCAGATAAACGATTTCTCCCTGATCGGTTACGGAGAAAAGGGAAAGAAGAGCTGGGATATAGCCGGTAAGACGGCGGATATATTCGACGAAGTAGTTAAGCTAAAGAACGTAAGCGGAAATCTTTACGGTAAGGAAGAAGACGTTAATCTTACCGCGAAGAGCGGCGATTTTAACCGGGTTAACGGCAGGGTGTATCTTAAAGACGATGTCGTTATCACTACTTCAAAAGGGGCTAAACTTACTACCGACTCCATGGATTGGGATAGAAAAAACCAAGTTGTTGCCACGGAAGACAAGGTAAATATAAATAAGGACAACGTAGCTATAGTGGGCACCGGTGCGCAGGGGGTGCCGAGCCTGAATAAGGTAACCTTAAAGAAGGATGTGCGCGTAGATATTAACCCGGATACTGCAAAGAAACCTGCCGCGGAATTGGATTTTAAGGATAAGGTGGTTATTACCTGCGACGGCAGGTTAGTGGTAGATTATGAAAAGAATGTCGCCTCTTTCTATGATAATGTAATCGTGGAGAGGCCGGACCTCGTAATTTACAGTGATAAGCTCGATCTTTATTTTCTTGTGGCAGACGGAAAGCTTAAGAGCGCAAAGAGCACTAAGTCTATGGCAAGTAGTATAGATAGGATAGTAGCCAGTGGCAACGTAAGGATTGTGCGCGGGGAGAATGTTTCTTATAGCCAGGAGGCAGTTTATAACGCCAGGGATAAGAAGATTATTTTAAGCGGGAAGCCGAAATTAACCTTTTATTCGGGAGAAGAATTCAAAGATGCATCTTTTGGAAATTAAGGATTTAAGTAAATCTTACAGTTCCAGGGAGGTTGTGCGCGGGGTAGATATCCTGGTAAAGCGCGGGGAGATAGTCGGGCTTTTGGGGCCTAACGGAGCGGGAAAAACGACGACTTTCTATATGGTAGTCGGGATTATACCGCCCAACAGGGGCAGAATAGTCTTTGATAATTACGATATTACTAACCTGCCGATACACGAACGCTGCCGTTTCGGGATAAGCTATCTTTCTCAAGAGGCATCTATCTTCAGGAAGCTCACGGTGGAAGAGAATATTATGGCTATACTTGAGACTCTTCCTATCGGCAGAGGCGAACGCAAGAAAAGACTGGATAGCCTGCTTAATGAGCTCAATATAGCTCATCTTAGGAAAAGCAAGTCATATACCCTTTCAGGGGGAGAAAGAAGAAGGCTTGAAATTACCAGGGCGTTGGTAACCAATCCTTCATTCATACTGTTGGATGAGCCTTTTTCGGGGATCGACCCTATTGTGGTAAATGAGGCGCAGGAGATTATTAAGGAATTAAAAGAAAAAGGTCTGGGGATCTTGCTTACCGATCATAACGTAAGAGAGACGCTTTCTATCACGGACCGCGCCTATCTTATTGCCGAAGGGAAAATACTTATTTCAGGAACCGCAGACGAGCTTATCAATAATGCCCAGGCACGCCAGGTGTATTTGGGCGAGAAGTTTAGCATGTAAGAAAGGAAAAGATGAAAACCCAGGTAAAAAAGATTGATGCGAACATTAGGGAGATCAGCGTTGAGTTAAGCGGGGATGTGGTAAAAAACAAGTTTGAGGAAGTATATAAGCGCATCTCGCAGGAAGCTAAAATACCCGGTTTTAGGCCCGGGCATGCGCCTTTGGATATGATCGAGAAAAAATATGAATCTGCGGCGCATGAGCAGGTTTTAAAAGAACTTATCCCCGATATATATAATCAGGCGGTAAAAAAGGAAGACCTTGATGTTATCGAGCTTCCCGAGATTTCCGAGGTCAGGCTTGACCGCAGCAACCTTTCTTTTAAGGCAAAGGTAGAGATAAGCCCGGATATAGACGTGAAGGAATATAAGGGGATAAAAGTTAATTACAAGAAGATAAGCGTAGCTGCGGATGAAGTAAAGAGGGGTATTGATTCGATAAAGGAGTCGCGCAAGCTCGATTCCATAGACGACAATTTTTCCAGGTCCTTGGGATATCCTAGCTTAGCTGATCTGGAGAACGTATTAGATAAACAGATATTCATCCAGAAAGAGAACGCGCAACGCCAGAAGATTGAGGGCGAGATTATTGAAAAATTGACCAAGGAGCTGGATTTCAAGCTGCCTGCTTCTCTGGTAAAGCGCCAGCTCGAGGATATGGTTAAATCGGCAAAGGTGGATCTTGCCTTAAAGGGCGTGCCCCGCGATAAAATAGAAGAAAACGAAGAAAAAATGCTTAAAGAGCTTGAGCCGGAGGCCAGAAATCAGGTAAAGGTGTTTTTGATACTTTCGGCAATAGCGAAAAAAGAAAATATTGCGCAGGATGAACATATGCCGCGTAAGGTAATGGAGTTTTTGCTAAAAGAAGCAAAATGGAATATAGAGGCTTAAAAAAGACGGAGGTGGTTATGGACATTAAGAATCAGACGCTTGTCCCTATGGTTATTGAGCAGACTGCGCGCGGTTATGAACGCGCTTATGATATATATTCCAGGCTGCTTAAAGACCGTATTGTTTTTATCGGTACGCCGATAGACGACTATGTGGCTAATTTGATTATAGCCCAGATACTTTTTCTGCAGATGGAGGATTTCAGTAAGGATATTAATGTTTATATCAATTCGCCGGGCGGTTCGGTTACCGCGGGCCTGGCTATATATGATACCATGCAGTTCGTAAAGTGCGATATAGCTACTTACTGTGTAGGCCAGGCATCGAGCATGGGCGCATTGCTGCTTTGCGCAGGCACAAAGGGTAAACGCCAGTCTCTCCCGAATTCGAGGGTTATGATCCATCAGCCCTGGGGAGGCGTGCAGGGCCAGGCAGAGGATATTTCCAGGCATGCCAAAGAGATTCTGAATATGCGCGACAAGATAAATCAGATACTTTCTCTGCATACCGGCCAGCCGCTGGAAAAAATTCAGAAAGATACGGATAGGGATTATTTCATGTCTGCCGAAGAGGCCAAGGTTTATGGGTTGGTAGATGAAGTGATCCTGCCTAATAAGAAGAAATAAACGATAAAAACTTAAAGAAAGGAAAGCTATGCAGAAGAATTACCTTTTGACCCCGGGCCCTACTCCTTTACCTCCTTTAGTCCTGGAGGCGATGAGTCGCCCGATTATACACCACCGTACCCCGCAGTTTCAGGCAATACTGAAAGAGGCAACCGAGGGGTTAAGGTATGTTTTTCAGACAAAGAATGATGTTTTTATCCTTGCTTCTTCGGGGACCGGGGCAATGGAGGCCTCGGTAATCAACCTTTTATCTCCGGGAGATACGGTTTTAGTCGTGCAGGGCGGTAAATTCGGCGAGAGGTGGACGGAGATATGCAAGGCCTACGGTATAAACGCCGATGTGCTGGATGTAAAATGGGGGCAGGCAGTTGACCCTTCGGATATAAAGGATAGGCTCTTGGGTAAGCCCGGGATTAAAGCGGTATTTACTACTCTTTGCGAAACTTCTACCGGGGTCGTAAACGATATTGCCGCGATAGGAAGAGTAGTCAAAGACACTAGTGCTGTTTTGGTTGTTGACGCAATAAGCGGGTTG
>JACCDG012033287.1_pt1 | contig 13010 bp, 12 predicted proteins | sample 7442471 | NCBI WGS metagenome assembly JACCDG01 (sample SAMN15323444, study PRJNA562643) | freshwater metagenome | isolation source: river surface water | place: USA:Blue River Watershed | collected 2017-08-17 | reverse complement strand
GTCAAAGAAGTAGCGGCTGTTGATGGTTTTTATTCACTTTTGATTTTATTGGGCATTATAAAAAATTTAAATTATCGTTGTGATCGTTTAAGTTACCAAGCTCCATTCGGCATCGGGTATTTGGTAGAAAATTTTAAGTTAAGATAAATATAAAAACAACCCGACGGGTTGTTTTTTGTTATAAATTTTTTATTTTTTAATTCTTTTTTACTTCTTTGTTATTTCCCAGAGATTTATCTGCTACAACTTTAAAAAAATATTTCCACATCTCCCCGCTTTTACAAAGCTCTTTGGTGTCAGCTACACAAGTTTCTACAAAAGATCTTGTGTTTTCTTTGCAAATTTTAAAAACAGAATTTCTTTTGAAAGCTGGGACATGTAAATCTTTTATAACCTGCAAAGCAAAATCTTGCCATTGATAAGCTGGTGGTTTTACTTTATTCTCTTGTTTATTTTTGAAAATATCACCTAAAGTTTGAAAGCCTGTTTGTTCCGACATATGTTATTATTCTGCAATTTTGTTAAATATGTTAGAATTATAACAGATAAAACTATTTATTTAAATGTTTAGCAAAGAAAGTAAATAGTTATTTGTAAAACCATGAGCGCCTGCCTGCCGGCAGGTAGGAAGTCAAATAGGTTGACAAAAAGCTTTAAAAATATTATACTATATTTTATGTTAAAAATAGCCACTTATCCACAACCAATTCTAAGGCAAACAGCCAAGCAAATTACGGAATTCAATCAAGAATTACGCGATTTAGCGACCTCAATGGCAAAAGCTATGTATGAAGATGATGGTATCGGCTTGGCTGCACCACAGGTTTCTGTTTCTAAAAGACTGATTGTCATCGGTGATGCTGATAAGAAAAGTTTCACAGTTTATGTGAATCCAGAAATAACTTTCTTTTCTCATGAAAAAAGTGTCAATGAAGAAGGTTGCTTGTCTTTGCCAAAGATTTATGGTTTAGTCAAACGCCCTAAAAAAATTCATTTGAAATATCAAGATTTAGACGGTAAAGTCAATAAAGTTAAAATCAAAGATTTTACGGCTATTGTTTTGCAACACGAGATAGATCATTTGAATGGTATTTTGTTTATTGATCGTGCAGAAAAAATTACTGAAGGTCAAGATTTATTAGATGCTTTAAAAGCTAAATTATGAAAAAAATAATTTTTTGGGGCACGCCAGAATTTTCTTTGCCAAGCCTTGAGTCTTTAGTAAAATTAGACTTGGTTAAAGCAGTTGTCACTCAAAGTGATAAGCCTGCTGGTCGTGGACAAAAACTCAATATTTCAGCTATAAAAAAGTATGCTCTTGAGCATGATCTTTTTGTTTTACAGAGTGATAGTTTAGACGAAGCTTTTGTGAACGAGCTAAAACAATTTTTACCAGCTACTTTTGTCATCGTAGCTTATGGTAAAATTATTCCCCAAGAAATTTTGGATTTGTCTGAATTACCAGCTTTAAATATTCATCCTTCCAAACTACCAATCTTAAGAGGTCCATCCCCTATCCAAATGGCTTTATTAGAAGGTTTTGAAAGTACTGCGGTATCTTTGATGCAATTGGATGCAAAAATGGACCACGGGCCAGTTTTGGGGCAAATAGAGGTCAAAATAGAGGCAGAAGATGACTATCTTAGTTTGAGTGCTAAATTAAGTGAAATTGGTGGTCAGTTGTTGACTCAAAATATCAGTCCTTATTTAAGCGGTCAATTATCAGGAGTTATCCAAGATGATGCTGAAGCTACTTTTTGTAAACTGATCAAAAAAGAAGCTGGTTTAATAAATTGGCAAAATACTGCAGAAAATATTTTGAATCAAGTTAGAGCTTTTGTTGTGTGGCCAAAAAGTTTTACAACTCTAAAAAATATTGAAGTCAAAATTGAAAAAGTTAAAATTAGTGAGATTAAATTAAATCCCGGTGAAATAAAAATTGAAAAAGATAAATTATTTATTGGCACTCAGACTTTAGCTTTAGAAATATTGCAACTACAACCAGCTAATAAAAAACTAATGACGGGAGCAGAATTTGTCAGAGGTTATCAAAATAAATTAAAATAAAAACACCCTCTTGATCCTTCGATTACGCTCAGGACATACGGGTGTTTTTATTTTTAAAGTTTTTTTTCAGTAATATGAAATCCCATATATTTCCCAAACATTAGCCTAGTTTGTGCATCAACTGCGGGTATAGAGCCAAAGACAATCATGGTAATCGGAAAAATAAGCCACTGCAAAAGCATCATAGCATAGGAGAGTATTTTATTTTTGCCTTTATTTTTTGGGGCTGGTGGTAGAACTATGACACTCATGATAGCAATCAAGAATAAGCCAATCATGCCAGAGCTCATCAAAGTTTGTAAGACTAGTGGAGCGTTTTGAGTCAAGACTGAGCTAGTGTTATTGAGTTCAGCAACGAACAAAGGTAGTTGTCCCAAAATCAAAATAATCAAAGGAGCTGTGGCCCAAGAGTAAACGCCCTCAGTTTGGTTCCAAATATAAATTATTTTTTTACTTAGTGGGATATTTTTATTGTGAGAAAAATTCCAAACCATATAAGGAAAATGCTCCACCCCCCAAGCCCAACGACGCATTTGTTTGTATTGGCTTTGCATACCTCGCCAAAAATTACCAATATAGACAGTGTTCATGGAAACTGGAATGTGCATTGGTTCGGTGCGATAATCACCGTCGTATCTGATCAGACATTGTAAAAAGATGCGAGAGTCTTCGGTGACAATATTGTTTTGCCAAAAACCGACATCCACCAAAGCTTGCCAGCTCATACTATGTGAAGAAAAAGTAAATAGTCTGTCTGGACGAGCCAGGTCTGTCAACAGCCAGAAAGTGGTTGAATTAGCTACTACTCTGGTGATTGGGTCTGATTCCCAAACATTGTTGTGATAAAAAGCCATTGGCTGAAAACTGGCGCGGTACGGATTTTTGTGAGATAGAAATTTTTGGGTCAAATAAGCAAAATAATCAGGATGAGTGACAGTATCTATATCAAAAGTTGAAACAATGATTTTTTTGTAATCAAAATGATTAGCATCAATATATTTTTTGACTTCATGGCCAGCGTGAAAGAGATTTGATCCCTTGCCTCTGAGCTCACCCGCTAAGTCACTTGGATGTAAAGTAACCAAAATTTTATCAAAAATATTTTGATATTTCGCCACTATTTTGTCGGCGATTTCTTGAAATTGAGCTTGAAAACCTTCTTCCCCAGCTAAAACTATGAGCATTTTTTTAGGATCATAATTTGCAAGTGTCAGATTTTTGAAAGTAGCATCTACAACTTCAAATGGCTCACCGGCAGTTGGTAAAAAAATAAGATGGGTGTATTCCGACCAAATAGGATGATTTTTTTGCAAATAAGGCCACCAAGCAGTTTTGATGCTTTTTCTATATTTGAACCATGACAGAATCAAAAAAAGCATCAGATAAGTGACGCGTAAGATCCAATAAACATCAAAAGCAATGACAACATAAATACCAAGTAAGGGATTAAAAATCGCAATAGCCAGCGTGGCTAACAAAGTAGTCCAAGTCAAAAAGCCTGGTATGATTTCCAGTGCTCGGTATTTATAGTAGTCTTTTCTTTCTTTAGTCATTGTCTAATTTATAATTATCAGCTTCTATGCCAAGAGCTTGATTGATATGGCTAAAATTATCTCGACTCAATAAAGTTTCTAATTCTTGGTTGATTTTTTTGACAATCAATGGTCCACCGTAGATAAAACCTGTGCCAATTTGGACCAAATTAGCGCCGGCCTTGATTTTAGCATAGGCATCATTTCCTGAAAAGACACCACCAACGCCGATAATTTTGTATTTATTTTCACTATTTTTGTATAGATAGCTAATAATTTGATTAGCTTTGTAAGCTATAGGTAGACCAGATATTCCCCCTGGTTTATCTTTGTCTGGTGATTGGAGTTTAAATTTAGTTTTGTCTTTAGCAAGATTCGTGGCAACGATAGCATCTATTTGGTATTTTTTGACCAAAAGTATGATATCGTCTAATTGTTTAGCATTTAACTCATTGCCAATTTTTAACCACAGTGGTTTTTGGTGAATATTTAGTTTTGTTATTTTTTCCAAAATAGGTTCTAATAACTCTGGGCTTTGTAAACCGGTAAAATTTTTGACATTAGGGCAACTTAAATTGATAGTGATAATATCAGCTACATTTTTGACAATCTCAAAAGCTTTAGCATAATCCTCGGCCGCTTCTTCCAGAGGCACGGTATTAGTTTTGGCAATGCTGATGGACCAAAGACCATGTTGAGGAAATTTATTTTTGTCTTGCTGTAGTTTGTTGATAATTTTTTGTGCACCAAGATTGGCAAGGCCATAGTAAACTACCAGACTTTTGTCTTTGGGTAAACGCCATAGCCTCGGTTTAGGATTACCACTTTGCGCTTCAGCAGTGACAGAGCCCAAATTTGCCCAAGCAAAATTAAAAGCTTTCCAGGTGACTGACAGCTTGCCGTTTTTATCTAAACCTTCTGTCAGGCCAATAGGATTGACAAAGTCTAAACCAAAAATTTTTTGTTTTAATTTCGGTGAATTAAAATGACAAACTTTAAATAAAATTTGGTTAAGAGTTTTGCTTTTATTAAAAACACTTAAAATGCCGAAAGTAAGATTATGGATAGTTTCGGGAGGAAAAAGGAATAAAATTGGCCTGATAATTTTTTCGTAAAACATAGTATTTGCTTCTAAAAGCAAGCTTTAGCATAGCAATTTTAAGTCAAAGGAGCAAGCTTAAGGAATAAGCTCTTTCCAAGTACAATTTTCTAGATCGTTATTGCAAGTATAGCGTAATTTGCGACTAGATTTGGTGGAGCTAGCGGAAGTTTCTATATTTGAATTACATTCTAGATCTTGATTACAGCCTTCTGGGAAAGGTGTGATAATAAGGTTGGGGTTGCTAAAACTAAAACGAAAACCAGACTCCACTGTGTGTCTTTCGGCAAAGTAGAGTTCAACAATATTTAAACCAGCATTTAAGAAAATATTGCCCGCATAAGTAAACGATGCGTGTGCACCACTGTTGTTGACTGCTACTACCCCATTGACCAGTGCCCAAGAGTCATCATCAGAAGCGAGTGAAAAAGCATAATTTCCTTGCGCTGGTGCAAAGACTTGTGCTCGCCAATGGGCACCAAAAAAATAATCATGACTAAAGCCTTCTTTGTTTTCCCATTGTGTGCCGTCATAGGGAAACCAGCCGTTGAGAGGAAAGATGATATTTTGATCAATCTGTTCGTGTGTCTTGTAGGTGTCATCATACCAATCATGCTCTGTCGGCGTTTCGGTGGCAGATGGTAAATTTGGCAGTTCCATATCAGGATGATTCACTGAGTAATTAAAGTATTCACCCCACCAACCACTACCAGGGATGAATTGACATTCTAGTGGTGGACTACAGCTAGCGCTTTGTGTTTCTACAAATTGGCTAGCTATTTGTGTATCGCCGGCGTTTAAATTAGGGAAAGTTAGATCGTTTGGATCTCTTTTGACCTGTAACAAAGCTTCTTGGATGCCAAACTCAGCTCTATAAAAACTATCAATTGTCTCTGTGAAGGCGGCTAGAGAATTTTTATTGTTTAAAGCAATAATAGTAGTAGATAAAATTATAGACAATAAACCAGCTGATACTATAATAGAAGCAATCAAGGCTGCTGCGCCAGCTTTATTGGTGATAATTTTTTTTATCTTGTTCATTTTTATCGTAGGCTAATAAAAGTTTGAAAGTCTTCGCTCAAATAACCATAAGGATCAGACTGGTTACCAGCGCTTAAAGTAAAAGATATAAACACTCCTCTGTCTTCATTTCCGTCGTTATCATCTATCGGTGTCAAGACAAAATTTGATACTCTGACTTTTTCTGAGTTCCAAGTCCTTTCTATTGGTGGGTCACCACCCAATAGAAAGACTTCTCTAAAAATCAGATTGTCATTTTCTACTTGTAGGCTAAAACGAGCGTCTTCGGTGGGATAAAAAATAACTTGTTTTGTGTCTGGTCTGACATCCTCTATTACAGACACAGCGTGTAGATGATTGTTGAGCTGAGTCATGATAAAACGCGCATCATTATAAATCAGGCTAGAAGTTTTGAGTTGTTTACGAATATTAAAATTTGACATCAACAAACTGCTGATAGTAGTCAGCAACATAGCAGTAATAAAAATATACATCAAAGTTTCAATCAGACTAAAGCCAGCTATTTTTTTGTTTTGAAATTTTTTTGTCATTAGTGATTTGAGTAACTAATTTTGACTTCTTCTAAAATAGGTATTTGTAATTCATCGGCACTACTTAAAAAAAGTTTATAGCGCAAATATCTTTGATCAAGGTGATGACTGTGGTTGATAAATTCTTTGGAGGCAGTAGTGTAATAATCACTAGAATTTCCACTGGGACCGACAAAATTCCAAGGTCCGTTTGAGTTGTTACTGGTAGCAATTTGAAAACGAATTGTTGTGTCATTTGGTTGTGAGCCTGACCAAGCGATCCAGTTGTAGCTGACTTGGCTTGAGCCAGTGTCAAAAGTTGAAGATTCTAGCTGACCATTGTTTGCATAGCCACATTCAGCGACTTGGGTGGAGATGATGATGAGTTCTTGAGTGTTACTGGTACTGCCAGCATAGATAAAAGCACAGTTAGCGCTGAGACCATATACCAAAGCGCTCAAATCAAAACTCTTGATGCTATTGATAGTAGCAGGAAAACTGATGTCTAAAATTTCTATTTCTTTACTAGAATTATTTAGAGCCAAAATAGCATAGGGTCCGACTATTTTGAAAGCATAAACTCTTGAGCCTGTATTATAAGAGCCCAATAAAACTGGGGCATTAGTTGAAGAGATGTCTAGCACAAAAAATTCAGAGCCAGAGTTAGTATCAGTCGATACATAAGCTCTGTTTCCCAAGACAAAAACATCAGTAGCTATCAAAGATCCGGATAAATTAAAATTGCCTATATTAGCCAAGTTGGCGGGATTACTAGCATCAATAATTTGTAATTCTTGACTAGAATTTTGGGTGGCTACATAAACATTGTTAGCAGAAACAAAAACATTGCGAGTAACAGCATTTAAATTGATATCATCTAAAGCTAGTGGTACGATTGGATTGCTAATGTCTATGCTGTGTAGATAATTTCCTTGTGCAATATATAGTTGGGTAGCACTAATGTCCACGCTCAAGGCGTCTTGATCACCAGATAAATTAAGAGTAGCGACAATACCTGGGCTGTTTAGATTGCTTATATTTATGACTCTCAGTTCAGTAGAATTTCCTCTGGTAGTTACATAAGCATAGTTATCTTTGACTACTACGGAAGTAGCAGAGCTACTAATGTTTAGTGAGGAAACTAAAGATGGATTTTTTTTGTCGCTAATATCGACAATAAAAAATTCAGAGCCAGAAGAATTATTTTCTGTCACCATAAATAAATAATCACCAGACTCATAAACATCATTGACATCAGCACTGCTATTTAATAAATCAAGGGTTGAGGTTGGCACTGCTTGATTCCAGTCCAAAAAACCAGACACCAAAGTACTGATGCCTTCTACGGCGGTGCTCATGGCAATATTTTTGCTAAAAAATTTGTTTTCGTCAGTCCAATCACTTTGTCCACTACCACCAGACCAATCTGTTTGCACAAATCTTTTGGCTTGCCAGCGACTGAGATAATTTTCCAAAATTATTTCTTGCGTTTGGGCATTTTTGCCTAACCAAGTGACTTGAGCTCTTATTTTTTTACTATCAGGATCAATATTCCCGTTTTCTACTATCTCTCCATAAACATGACCATTGTCTATAAATTCTCTATTTACACTAGAAATATTGATAGTGCGAGTATATTTTTCTTCTAAAATTTCTGAGCCTTCTACTAATGTCCACGCTTCATCTTGTAAGACTAAATGATAATCACCGTCAGCTAATTCTGACCAGTTGAGCAACTTTATGGCCTCCAAACTTTCAGAGGCATAAAAGTAAGCTTTGGTTTTATTTTCGTTTAAACGCCATAAATCAGCGTTAAAAGAATTCATCGTCATAATCAAGGTGATAATCACACCGATAAAAGCAATCGCGATTAGTAGTTCGATTAAAGAAAAGCCCTGGTTTTTTATTTTTTGAGGCATTAATTTATATTACCTAGATTATCCACGCTAAAACTATAGCTAATTTCTGGATTATTTAGTGAGACTAAAGTGATGGTTCCGATGTTGATTGTTTGGCCACTAAATTTTTCAAAAATTAAATCCAAACTATAAGCGCCGTTGCCGTTTGAGAGGCTAAGGTCAGGTTCATGGATGAGGGCGCTTTTTAATAAGATAGTTTCATTATTTGGATTAGTTTGGTCATAGCTATCACTATTAAAAATAATATATTGTGTGTCTTCAAGACGAATGCCCCATTTTTTCTCTCCAGCTGCCGCAATCGCCAGTTGTCTGACCTTGACGATGTTACTTTTGAGCTCATCAACTTGATTGAGTAAGGAAATATGATTGCGCCATTGATAAAAAGCACTAAAGCCCATAGCAGTAATCAAAGCAGCAATGCTGATAGTCAACATTATTTCAATAAAAGTAAGACCTTTTTTGTTTAACATTTTTATTCTCCGAAACTTAAGGTTAATTCATACATTGGACCAATGACAGAAATAGCAATAAAACCAACGGCGAGTCCTACTAAAATCAATAATACTGGCTCGATAATAGAAGAAAGATTGGCTAAAACATTGTTGACTCTTTCTTCATAGTAGTTAGCTATTTTTTTTAAAATATCATCTAATTCTCCGGTACTTTCCCCGATTTCACAAAGCTGTATGGTTAAAGAAGGAAAAAGCTTTGGTCTTTGTGCCATAGCATCAGCCAAAGAAACGCCACGGGCTAATTCTTCTGAAATAGTTAGTAGTGTTTGACGATAATAGGTATTAGCTAAAGTTTTGGCGACTATCTCCAAAGATTTGACAATTGATAGGCCTGATATCAATAAAGCATTTAAATTACTTGAAAAACGAGTGAGTGCTAGCTCTTTTATTAAGTTGCCCACAAAAGGTATTTTAAGTAAAAATTTATGGAATAATAATTTTGGCTTTGGTAGCTTGAGAATCATGATGATGCTAACTAATAAAACTATAAAGGCTATGATCACTAAACCAGCATAATTTTTCATGATGTCAATCATTGCCTGCACAGCTTTGAGAACAAAAGGTAACTCAATGCCTGAGTCTTGAAAAATAGTCACTAGTTGAGGAAAAACAAATAATGCTAAAAAAACACTGACACCAGCCAAAGCTATCAGCACAATCACTGGATACATCATCGCACCAACTACTTTGGAACGCAATTTTTTTTGTGCTTTCAAAATGTTAGCTAAATTTCCCAAGGCATCAGCTAGTAAACCTGTGTTTTCCCCTACTTCCACAGTGGCGATGATCATTTCTTGGAAAACATCTGGGTATTCTCTCATGCTGACGGAAAGTGGCTGACCATTTTCTACTCTATTTTTGAGATGCAGTATAACTTTTTGTAAGTATTTATTTTTGACTTCTTTACTCAAGGTATTCAAAGCTGGTGCCAAAGCTAAGCCTGCTTTGAGCATGGTGGATAAATTATCCAAAAAAAACATTTTGCTGGTCAAATTAACTTTGCCGGCTCTAAATTTGAGAAAACTCTTTTTTTCGGTTTTAACTTTGCCAGTAGTAAGCTCTGTTTTTAAATCTGGTTTAATGATTTCAGTGGTTGCTTGTTTCTCTTCAGTTTTATTTTGTTCGTTAGCCCCTAAATACTTCATGTTTATTTTTATTTTATTCGCGCTTGATACTCAAAACTTCAGCAATAGTAGTGACACCAACTAAGGCTTTTTGTAAACCATCTTCAAATATGGTGATCATGCCATTTTGAACAGCGGCATCTTGAATTTCATTGGAGGTAGAATTTTTGATAATATATTTTTGAATATCTGGGGTATTTTCTAAAATTTCTAAAACACTAATACGCCCACTATAGCCTGATTGGTGACAATATTTACAACCTTTACCACGATAAAAACTTAGTTCTGAAAAATTTTGATATTTTTGTTCAATCCAAGTCAAATCTTTGAATCTTTGTAGCATTTTTTCTAAATTAAACTCTTTACCCAAAGCTTCTAATTCTTCAGGACTGAGTTTATAACTCTCAATGCATTTTAAGCAAATACGACGCACTAAACGCTGAGCAATCACAACATTGAGAGTTGAGGCGACCAAAAATGGTTCTACTTCCATATCAAGCAAGCGTGGTGGCGCACCAGCCGCGTTGTTGGTGTGTAAGGTAGAAAGTACCAAATGACCTGTTAAGCCAGCTCTGACAGCGATTTGTGCAGTTTTGTTGTCTCGGATTTCACCGATCATGATGATGTCTGGATCTTGTCTAAGTAAGGCTCTTAAGCCATTGGCGAAATCATAACCAGCTTGAGGATTGACCTGTGTTTGGTTCACTCGATGTACTCCATATTCTATCGGGTCTTCAATCGTAGAAATATTTACTTCTTCAGTGTTTAAAATATTTAAAATAGAATATAAAGTTGTAGTTTTTCCAGAACCTGTGGGACCAACAACCAAAATCATACCAAAAGGTTTTTTGACTTGACGGTCCATAATAGCGATGTTTTTTGGAGAAAAACCCATGTTGTCTAGGCTGAAATTTTGCGCATCATCAGTCATCAGACGCATGACTATTTTTTCTCCATAAAACGCAGGTATAACTGAAACTCTGACAGATTCTTCTTGACCTTCTAGAGCAAAAGAAAATCTGCCATCCTGTGGTACGCGATGTTCATCTATTTTGAGATTGGATAAAATTTTGATTCTGGCGACAATCGCATCATGTACTTCAGCTGGTAATTCCACTTTGTCATGTAAATCACCGTCTATTCTGAATCTGATCACAACAGCATCAGGGAGCGCTTCAATGTGAATATCAGAGGCCTGATCAAACAAAGCATACTCTAAAATAACATCAACGATTTGGATGATCGGTAAGTCTAATTGAGTGGGTGTGCCCTGTACTTGGCGAAATTTTTGATTAATAATTTCGTGTAATTCTTCAGTGATATTTTTTTCATAGAGATGAGCCGCAAAAAAGAAATTTTTTGAGCTTGTAAGATAAGGTGTAATATTTTTTTGTAAGCCTTGTACCACTAATTTCATGTTTTCTTGGTTTAGTGGATTGACAAAAGCTACTTTGACCTTGTCATTTTCTATGGCAAAAGGTATGGCTTGCACAGATCTGGCTATTTTTTCATCTAAAAGATTGATAATTTCTAAGTCTAGCTTTATTTTTCTTAAGTTAGCATAAGGGATTTTGAGATAATCACCAATAACCTCATATAAAAATTGTTCATTAAAAAAACCTCGTTCTATCAGGACTTCTTCAATGCCACGACGACGCCTAGAGGCATTTTTTTTGGCATTTTCCCAGTCAGTTTCAGTGATAGTTTTTTGGGCTAGTAATAATTTTTTAATTTCTTCTTCACTAATTGGTAAAGTTGAAGCTCCCATAAAAATTCTGAGTAAATAATTGTTTATATTATACCATATTTTGTAAATTATAAAAAACTCCACTTAGTGTTTCTCAAGTGGAGTTTTTTGATAGTTATTTTATTATTAAGATTAGAGCCACAAATAATAAAAGTATACACAAAATAAATAAAAATTGAACCCATTTCTTATTTTTTATTTTTCCTTCCCATGGTAAAACATCTTTCCATTGAAAAAATGAGGAAATTAATATTATAATTGCAACAATAAGACTTATGACGGAACTAAGAGTTTCTTTTGACATGATTATTTTTTATGCACCGTGGCACTTTTTATATTTTTTGCCAGAACCACAAGGACAATCATCATTGCGACCAATCTTATGACCTTCTTCGTCTTTTGGTTTTGAAGTCAAAACTTGATTAGCTTGTTCCCTGTCCTCTACTTGTTTTTGAAAAGGAGAAAATCCTTGTTTTTGTTCGTTGAATTGTTTTGGAGCTAAGTTTTGGGTAGCGATATTTTTAGCCAGACCAACTTTGAAAATAGAATAAACTATTTGTTTACGGATAGCGGAGATGAGATTATTAAACAAACCGAAAGCTTCGCGTTTGTATTCTACCAAAGGATCTCGTTGGCCATAGCCTTGTAGGCCGATACCGGTGCGTAGTTTGTCCATAGCAGTCAAATGTTCTACCCACAAAGTATCAAGGCTACGCAAAACAATACCTCTTTCTATCATTTGCATCGGAGAAAATGGGCTTTCTGGTAAATCAATTGAGTCATTGATATTTTTAGTTTGTTCTAAATATTTATTTTTGGCTAAATTTACCAAATAATCTATCAAGACTGTGCGGGTTTCGTGAGAGTTTTCTTTATTTATTTTGTTTAACAAATCTTCTATCTCACTTATCTCGGCTTCAGTCAAATGAAAAATTGATTTGATAGTCTCAATGATTTCTTTAGGATTAAAATCACCGATATTGTCTTTGGCTAAAGTGTGGAAAGAAACTACTTCTTCTAATTCTTTATTGATTTGATCCAAAACAAAAGTTTGAGAGTTATCGGTTTCACTTGCGCCAGTTTCTGTAAAAAGAGTCAAAAATTTTTGGCGCATTTTGTAGATAACTTGACGATGTTTGTTGATGATATCATCATATTCAACCAAATGTTTACGGATATCAAAGTTATGGCCCTCTACTTTTCTTTGTGCAGACTCAATCGAGCTGGAAATAATTTTGTTTTCAATGGCAGTTTCTTCATCGAGCCCCAAAGTATTCATGACAGACTTGATTCTTTCCGAACCAAAGATTCTCATCAAATCATCGTCTAAAGAAATAAAAAATTGAGAAGAACCGACATCACCCTGACGACCAGCTCTACCTCTAAGCTGATTGTCGATGCGACGAGACTCGTGTCTTTCACTGCCCAAAACATGTAAACCACCTAAAGATTTTATTTCG
>JACCDG010128415.1_pt1 | contig 13011 bp, 11 predicted proteins | sample 7442471 | NCBI WGS metagenome assembly JACCDG01 (sample SAMN15323444, study PRJNA562643) | freshwater metagenome | isolation source: river surface water | place: USA:Blue River Watershed | collected 2017-08-17 | reverse complement strand
TTCCTGTTGTTGTCTTTATCGACGGTTCTGCCGAAGAAAGCGTGGTCAAAAACCATGAAAAGTTAGCCTCTAGGTTCCTGCCTCAAAAAATTGGAGTGATTTCCCTTGAAAAGAGAGGGATCACGACCCAAGGAGTTGATGTAGGAGAATTTATTGTTCATGACTGCTTCGAGGAAAGATTGCGCGACCATCGGATGTTGCTAAAAGATCTGGAGCAGGGAAAATTCAAAGGTTGTAACGGGAAGAGTGTTCTAATGGCGGGATCAGAAGGAGGGAAAATAGCGCCTGCTTTAGCGCTTGCCTGTCCAAAGACAGTTTTAGGGATCGTGCTTGTGGGATCAGGGGGTGGGCTTTCTTTTTCTGAGGAAATGAAGTACAATTCTCAGCAACAGATTCGGAAAGTCAACCTTTTTAGAAAGTTAGGGTATAAGATTCGGCATATTTTTGTGCCGCGGGAATATGAAGAGTATCATCAAAAGATGTTACAAAACCCTGAGTCTTTAGAGATGTGTGGATCTAAAACCTGGAAGTGGTGGGCTTCTTACTTGCGTTACCATCCACTTTCAGACCTACTGAGAGTTGAAGTTCCCATTTACATGATCCACGGGGAAAAAGATACGGTTGTGCCTGTCAAAAGCGCAGATTGCATTCAAGAAGCTTTTAATCAGCAGGGTAAAAAAAACCTGCATTATGTCCGCCCTAAAGATATGGACCATTCGATGAAGGGACGAGAAGATGTGTACGCTCCGATGATGACATGGATTCAGGCAAGATTATGATACGAGCGATTATTTTTGATTGTGATGGCACCTTGGTGGATAGTGAACCGATGCATTATGCTGCTTGGAAAGAAACATTAAAACGTCACGGTTATGAATTGACCTGGGAAGAATATATTCCTTGTATGGGAAGACCCGATACCCTGTGTGCTTTATTCTTTGCTGAAAAAATAGGAAGTGATGATCCCGATTCTCTGTTAGAAGAGAAGATCAACACTTTTGCACACAAACAAGAGGGGGAGATCTTTCCGATCCAGCATACGGTTGATTTTGTTCGTCTGTTGATTCTTAAAAAAGATGCATTAGGTCTTAAGCTCGGTGTTGCATCGGCAGCAAGAAAAGAGGAAATCGTACGGAATCTCACAGCCCTTGGAATTTACGAGCACTTTGATGTGATTTTATCCGGAGCCGATGATTTGGGCGATTATGAGGATCCAGAAGGGGTCAATAAGCCCAAGCCCTACATCTATTTGCATGCTGCAAAACTTTTAAAGTTAGCTCCGGAGCAATGTATTGCAGTTGAAGATAGTCACCCGGGGGTTACAGCTGCTGTGAGGGCGGGATTTTTTACGATAGCCGTTCCCAACGCATCCACATGTACACAAGATCTATCCCATGCTTCCTGGAAAGTGGATTCTTTTGAAGGGATGGACCTGGATGGGTTTCTTAATCGGTTTTCTTAGCGCCCTCTGTCCCTCAAGAGAACATCTTCCTGAATGACTCTCCTAAAGTAGACAAGGAGCTCCTCCGCTGGGGGGCGTCTAGAGTGGGACGTCTTTTTTCTGGTGTGACTTGTTCTTTAGGAGGTGTTGTGTTCACAAGGTGGCCTTCCTCTACGTAGCAAGTTGCCAGATTAGGCCGTTCATTCGGATCGATGCGAAGCCACGCTTTGATCGCTATCCACAACGGACGGTGCTCTTCAGTCGAAGCTATAATATACCCATCAACCTCTCTATCAACCTCTTCCTGGGAAAGAGTTCCAAGAGCCGACTCCTCAAGGATCAAACGCTGATTGAGCCTTATCCTCTCATAAACAAAACGGAAATTAGGAAGTGGAATCGAAGGGGCCCCTGCAAGAGAATAAAAATCACCAAGCAGTATAGACCCAGCCAAGAGAGCAAAACTCCAGGCATCTTTCTTTGTTCCAAAGGAATCAATCTTGTCATGGGGAATAGGAGCTTCTGCAGCGCCTCGAATTGTTTCAGGGGGGCCCCAGCCGATCGTATGGGTTGTCAAAAAAGAGCGGTTCAGAGAACAGCCCCAGTCGATCCATTTGAGCAAATACGTCCCGTCCGGTTGCTTTTCTAAAACAAGGTTGTTAGGAGAGACATCGGCATGAGAGAGATAGAAGTGGCGCTCATAAGATACAGCTTTTCCTTCTGTTTGGCTTTCTAAAGCGGGAGGGCGATAACGGGTTTCATGGAAGGCTTTGAGAGTATCTTGCAAGATAAGAACCGCATCAGGGGCAAAAGGAGGAAGGGCTCGATGGTCTTTAAAATATCGAGCTAGGGATCCTTCTGGGTAGTATTGTTCAAAATATTTGCTTTTTCCTTCCCTTTCACCGATTTCTAGGTGTCCAATAGTTGCACAGCCTGGTAGCGATCGAGAGAAGAGGTGTTGGATGAAGGTGGTTTGCGCAGGACAGAGAATTGCCTTTTTGAAGTAGGTAGTGCCCGTATCCGGATCGTAGGCTATTTTAAGAAAACGTTGTTGACCACCTCCAGATCTAGGAGTCAGACCCCCTTTGCTATTTAAAACAACGAGAGAATAATCTTTGTAAATCACAAGTCTGCGAGGGGCTTCAATCTTTTCCCCGCTTACTAAGATCTGTGCTTTCCGATCGATGGTGTAAGAAGCATGGGGACTAAAATCCTTGGTGGCTCTTGTGTGTGCTAGAAGTTTTTCGATCCTTCGAATCTCATCAGGCTGTAATCCTAAAGTTTTTTCAGAATCTTCTGGCCAATGATAACGACAACTAATTGCGCTTGCCATATCAACCTTGAGTTGGCTTGTGATGCCTGCCGATTATTCGCTTCACTTTTTTTTAAAGCAATAGATTCTTGAACCTATCCCACTCGTAAACCGACTTTCTCCCTATCGAGCCCGATTGCGCTGACTGCTCTATACGATCTACACCGCTTTGCTCCTGGCCAAGGGGGAGGAAATACCTTGCCTTCGTCGGAAATCTTGTATCTCGCCTAGCGTCTCTTGCTAGATAGGGGGTAAATCGACAGAAACTTATTAATGGGATAGGTTCTTGGTCCTTGACAGCGGGCCTTTGAAGGTTTATGAGGAGGGGATATGGCTATTTTCGAGCTTTCTTTATTAGTTTTAGCAATTATTTTGCTGGGATATCTTGTTGTGAGCATTTTTTGGCCGGAGCGTTTTTAAATGTCAGGGCATAATTTTCTGGAAGTGGCGTTGCTTCTTTTCGTGTTGCTGTGTTTAGCAAAGCCTCTTGGGACTTATTTAGTGAAAGTTTTAAACCCTAAGGAAAAGACGTTTTTGGATCCCGTTTTAAAGCCTTTAGAAAAGTTGATCTATCGGATGTGTCATGTGGATCCTTTGGTTGAGCAGGACTGGAAGGGGTATTTAGTCTCTCTTTTGGGATTTAGCCTGATGAGTTTGGTGTTAACAGGGATTCTCTTAGGAGCACAATCCTATCTCCCTTTAAATCCTGAAAAATTTGCAAGCCCTTCGTGGCATCTTAACTTCAATACGTCTTCGAGTTTTATGACCAATACCGACTGGCAAAGCTACGCAGGAGAATCGACCTTTTCTTATTTCTCTCAGATGGCAGGGCTTACGGTTCAAAATTTTGTTTCTGCAGCTGTGGGGCTGGGAGTGGCGGCAGCGCTGGTTCGCGGACTTGCGGGAAAGACAATTGGTAATTTTTGGGCGGATCTTGTGCGTGGATGTCTCTACCTGCTCCTTCCACTGTCTCTGCTTGCTTCGCTGATGTTCTTATCAGAAGGAGTCCCGCAAAATTTTAAATCGTATGTGCAGGTCACCACCCTTGAGGGAGAAGCTCAGGTGATTGCTCAAGGACCGATCGCTTCTCAGCAGGCCATTAAACTCTTAGGGACAAATGGGGGTGGTTTTACTAACGTCAATTCGGCACACCCTTATGAGAATCCTACTCCGCTTTCAAACTTTTTGCAGATGGTCCTCATCTTTTTAATCCCTGCGGCCCAAATTTATTATTTTGGACGGATGGTAGGTGACATCTGGCATGCCCGGTGTATTTTTGGAGCTCTAGCTGTTCTTTTTGTTGCTGGGGTTTTCATTTGTGCCTCCTGTGAAATGACAGGGAATCCCATCATTGAAAAATTAGGAGTCTCTGGAGGAAATTGGGAAGGGAAAGAAACCCGTTTTGGTGTTTTTGATTCTGCATTGTATGCATGTGTCACGACAGCAGCTTCCTGTGGCGCGGTCAATAGCATGCATGATTCGTTTACTCCGATTGGAGGGCTTGTCCCTTTGCTTAATATGGAGCTTGGTGAGGTGATTTTTGGCGGGGTGGGTGCTGGGCTTTATGGGGTTCTGCTCTTTGTTCTTTTAGCCATTTTTATTTCAGGGCTCATTATTGGAAGAACTCCTGAGTATTTAGGGAAAAAGATTGAGGCGTACGACATTAAGATGACAGTGCTTGCTTTGCTTCCGTACGTGCTCATCGTCCATTTATTTACGGCCTGGGGGTGTTTTACTCCTTGGGGAACAGATGCGTTAGGCAATAGCGGACCTCATGGGTTTAGTGAAATTCTCTACGCCTTTAGTTCCGCTGCGGCCAATAATGGAAGCTCTTTTGCTGGGCTTTCAGCCAATACTCCCGGTTATAATGTGACGTTAGGATTTGCGATGATTTTAGGACGATTTCTGGTGATTACTCCTGTGATTGCCTTAGCGGGGTCGTTAGCTCACAAGAAAGTGCATCCCCAAACGGCCGCCTCTTTTCCGATCTCAAGCCTTATTTTCATTTCTTTACTTGTTGGGGTCATTCTTCTCGTAGGGGCTCTTACCTTTCTTCCCGCCCTTACGATGGGTCCTATCATCGAGCAATTTTTTATGATTAAGGGGACCCTTTTTCCATGAACACTCCTTCTTTTTCGTCTCAGATGCTCTTGCGTGCGTTTCTACAATCGCTTAAAAAACTCAGTCCCATAGCGCTACTTCGTAATCCTGTCATGTTCATCACAGAAATCGGCGCTCTCATCACGACAGTTGAGTGGTTTTCTCCTTTTACACACAATGATTCTTTCTACGCTCAGATTTCGATTTGGCTCTGGCTGACTGTGATTTTTGCAAATTTTGCTGAATCGATTGCCGAAGTAAGAAATCAAGCGCAGGCAGATTCGCTTAAAAAAGGACGGCTTGAGATCAAAGCCAAGATTAAGCTTAAGGACGGGTCTTATACGCTTATTAATGCAACAGAATTGAAAAAAGGAGATATTATTGAGGTCGTAGCTGGAGAGATTATTCCAGGAGACGGGGAGATCATTGAAGGAGAGGGTTCTATTGATGAGTCGGCTGTCACCGGGGAATCAGCGCCTGTCATTCGAGCAGCAGGAACGGATCACAGCTCCGTGACCGCGGGGACTAAACTCCTCTCAGATCAGATGCTTGTCAAAATTTCAGCGGATGCAGGAAGGACTTTTTTAGACCGGATGATTCAGCTGATTGAAAGTGCTAAACGCAAAAAATCTCCCAATGAAATTGCTCTCACGATCCTTTTATCAGGACTGACCTTTATTTTCTTAACTGTTGTCGTAGCAATGCAGGTGTTTGGGAAGTATTTCCATGTGGATTTTTCTGTTACGATGCTTGTTGCCCTTTTGATCTGTCTCATTCCGACAACGATTGCAGGACTTTTAAGCGCCATTGGAATTGCAGGGATTAATCGCCTCATGAAAAAACATGTCCTTGCCATGAGTGGACAAGCGGTGGAAGCAGCAGGGGATATCGACCTCATCTTGATTGATAAAACAGGCACCATTACCATCGGACATAGAAAAGCTTCTGATCATACGTTGGAAGAGTCTGCATCGCTCCAAGACTTTGTCAGAGCCGCTTATCTTGCTTCTTTAGAAGATCCCACTGATGAAGGACGTAGTATTGTGGAGTACCTTGAGGGGCTTTATCCCGAGCATATTCCTGAGGCAAAGGGAAAGCATCAGTTTATTCCTTTTTCTGCTCAGACGCGGATGAGTGGTGTGGATTTAGGACAGGAACGTTTAAGAAAGGGTGCGATTGACGCCGTCGAAAAGATCACCGGAAGTCCTCTGCCTTATAAGCTCGCTGCTGCTGTTAAAACCTATGCAGAAAAAGGGGGAACCCCGCTGGCTGTCTGCAGTAACAATAGAGTGCTTGGAATTATCTTGCTCAAAGATATCGTAAAACCAGGGCTTACATCCTTATTTACACGGTTTCGCTCGATGGGCATTCGCACGACCATGATCACAGGGGATAACCCCATTACAGCAGGTGTTATTGCTAAAGAAGCCGGAGTCGATGACTTTCTTGCCCAGGTCTCTCCCGAAGAAAAGCTGAAAACTGTCCAAAAGATGCAACGGCAAGGACATTTTGTTGCCATGACAGGAGATGGGGTGAATGATGCTCCCGCGCTTGCGCATGCCGATGTCGGTGTGGCGATGAACTCTGGAACGCAAGCGGCTAAAGAGGCGGGCAATATGATCGATCTGGATTCCCATCCCACCAAACTCTTTGAGATCATTGAAATTGGTAAGCAAATGCTCATGACACGTGGAGCCCTAACCACCTTTTCTGTTGCCAATGATGTTGCAAAATACTTTGCGATTATCCCAGCGATTCTCATGCCTTTTTTCCCGTCCATTCGAGCGCTCAACCTCATGAATCTGGTCACCCCTGAAAGCGCTGTTTTAAGCGCGGTGATTTTTAATGCTTTAATCATCCCAGTGCTCATTCCCCTGGCATTTCGCGGGGTAAAAATGATCCCTGATCGCGCCATTATTATTTTACGGCGCAATCTTGTTCTCTATGGAATTGGCGGCATCTTAGTTCCTTTCATTGGCATAAAACTTATCGACTTAGCCATTAACCGTTTAGGCCTGCTATGAAATTTCTGAATACTTTAAAACCCGCTTGCCTCTCACTCTTATTCCTTACAATCATTCTGGGGATTTTCTATCCCTTGATGGTTTTTGGCTTAGGGCAACTTTTTTTCTATCGAGAAGCCAATGGATCTCTTGTGGAAAAGGCAGGTCAAATGATTGGATCGCGTCTCATTGGTCAAAATTTTACAAGCCCTGGATACTTTCATCCGCGCCCTTCGTGTGCAGGAGCTAAAGGCTATGACGCTGCGAATTCTTCAGGCAGTAACTTAGGTCCTACATCGCAAAAATTCATCGATACAGTCAGCCAGCGCGTGTCCCATTTCCGCTCCGAAAATCGTTTAAAAAATACCGGGCCTGTTCCAGGGGATGCCGTGACAGCATCCGGCAGTGGACTCGATCCGCATATCACAGTTGCCAATGCCAGGGATCAAGCACCCCGCATTGCAGAGGCTAGAGGCCTTCCTGAAAAAGTGATCCAAGAGATGATCTCTGACTATACCATCGATTCCTTCTTTAGTTTTTCAGGAGAACCTTACATCAATGTCCTTGAACTGAATCTTGCCCTCGATATAAATAAGTAAATGACATGCCATTTTCTCAAACTTTTTATCAAATGCAATTGGAGTGGATTAAAGCGCTCCAATCTCTCCTGAGATCTCCTGCGGTGGATAGTTTTTTTAAACTCTGGTCCTGCGTGGATACGATCTATTTTTCAACTCTGATCATCGCCTGCGTCTGGTATCTGTGGGATCGGCGCGTGGGAGTACGGCTATTTTATCTTCTTGTGATCAGTTTGGTACTTAATCAACTTTTAAAGTTTTTCTTCCATTACCCAAGGCCCTGTCAGGTCGATCCTCTCGTTGGGGTCTTTTGTTCCTTAGAACCTGGTTTCCCAAGCGGCGCAGCCCAGACAGCCACGATCTTAGCGGGGATTGTCTTTTTAGAAACACGGCGCCACCTCTATCGGGTTCTCGCGTTGATTTTTGCCTTCTTTTTATGCTTTTCTCGAGTCTACTTAGGGATGCACTATCCGGCAGACATTTTAGGAGGCATTTTTATTGGAGGATTGCTTCTAGTTCTCTATGCACTGGCCTTTCCTAAATTAGAAAAACACTGGAAAGCGCTGTCTCTTGTCTTTCCCTTTGCGCTTCTTTTGATCGGATTTAGGATTCCGATTACTTATTCATGGAGTCTCTATTTTTTCTGTGCGACCTTAGGGGTCGCTTTTGGTCTCATGACAGAAGAGAAAATGGGAACCAAAAAAATGCCGCCCCTCATGATGCGGGGATGGCAAGTCACAAGCGTTATCGTCGGCCTTGCTCTTCTTTTTCTTTTTGGCAAGTTGGAGCCCTGGCTGAAATTTGTTACGGATATGAGCCAAGGTTACTGGCTAAGCTTTCTAGGAGCCTGGATCATCCCCAAAAAATTCTTGCAAAAGCGCTAAGTAATTTTTTCAAATTCAAAATTTGAATCCCTATTGTTTGTTACAGAAAGATGTGTTACAATTCTCGCAAAAATTGGGGTTCTTATGACGATTGCTCAGATTTGTCGCGATGAAACTCTCTATGGGCATGCGTTAACATCTCTTCCACGCTGGCTTTTGGACTTTAGTTGGGATGAATTCAATTTCTATGATCGCCCAGATACAGGGACGCTCGTCGTTGATAAGGATTACATTCTTGCAAGGGCTATTCATTATCAAACGGGACGGACTTACACGTACCAAACAGAGACAATTTTGGATAATCTCTTGGGGAAGCCCTTTATGGATCTCATCGAGTTTGTCGTCCGCAGAGTATTAGCTCTCTTAGCTGCAGCCGTTTCTTCCGTCACAGTTCTTCCTATCGGGATGAGTGTCAAAGTCCTTCACTTAGCCCTCCGTCAAATGCCTCCCATGAGCATATTTTCCTAAAGAAAATACCTACGCTACATTGTTATTCTTTCTCTGAGCTCTCAGTATGTGCAGGTGATTGAAACATCTTCTTTCCCGCTTTTTCAGGCTGTTTGTATATAAATCACGCAAGATGCTACGTTCTATTTTTTTTGTTAACAAGAGGTTACTATGAAACCGATCGTTTATTTAGTGGCGCTTGTCCTCTCATTCACGACACTTGGGTTGAGTGCAGATCCCTGTGCAGAGAGGCTGTATGTTGCTCCCGAGAACATCCGTGTTGAAGGAGATGGCATCTTTATCAGAGTGCACGATAAGTGGTTCATAACAGAGGCTGTTTTCTCAAATGCCCATGGCATGTATGTAGAAACACTATGGCGACGCGGAGAAAGTGGGTGTCCGGAGGGGCAGGAACCTTGTCGTAACTGTCGTCGATGCATTCCAGATTATTACGATGACCTTTGCCCTCTTTGTGGCAAGCCCGCTTGATGATTATGCAAGGGAAAGGGATCATTATAACGCTTTGTTGTCTACTGGCCCTTCTGTATTTTTCCTCTGATTTTCATGCAGGGCGCGTGCTGACAAGAAAAATCAACCAAATCCCTCTAGAGGATCGTGCGGAGATCGAAGCTTTTTTTCGTCTTTTGATATTGAAAGAAGGGGGGGCGTATGTTCTGTTTGGGAGCAAGCCGATGGCGTTTGATGCTTATTGGCATCGGTATGCAGGGAACATAGCAAAGCCTTGTTCGTGGTATAACTTTTGTGAAAGTCGGATCCTCAAAAATGGGTATCAGACATGGAAGAAATACGAGAGTCTATTTCCTTCTAAGCGTTTTATTCTACGGTGTTATCCCTTCAATGAAGAGCGTTCTGAAATATGCCTCATTGACCGCGCAAAATTTATCAAAACATATGAAGAGCATGCTGACGATTTTCAAGTTGTCTTAGGGAAAAAGGTGAATCCTCAGGATTTGCTTCAGCACTATCAAATGGGAAGGCAGACTTTATTTGCTCTTCTCCAAGAGCATGAGGCGCTGCTCGGAATTTTACTGGGATTTGGAGCTCATAACGCGTGGGATTTTTATGAAGAGATCCAAGACAACTCGGCTGGTTTGCTGGCCCGCCCCTTAAAGAGGGTCGATGTCTATGAGCCCGCTTTCTATGGGAATCCTTTTAGGAAGTTGCCATCCTATAAAGCCTACCGCTTTCTCTATCTTCCCTATTTTAAGGCAGACGAAAATTCAGAAGAAAGCTTAAGACTCCGGGCCCAATACGAAAAAGAGGGTAAGGAAATCCAAGAGATCTACTCGCACGGGTCATTTTTAGAAGTCACCCTCAAGCGCTTCTGTTCCTAACGGCCCTCTTAAGGGAGTTGGGAAGGTTGCGACTGCTTGCAGCTTGTTTCCTTAATTGGAATCAAAAGAAGAAGCGAGATAAACAGGTAAACAGGCAGTGTGAGGAAAGCGGCCTTGTAGGCACTGACCGAAAAGACCCGCGCTCCGTTCAAAAGCTCACCAGTCCACATGCAGTCGAGCAGCTTTCCTGTGAGCGGATCGGAAAAAGCGCCAAAGAGTGCATCAAAAGCGTTCATGAAGCCAATGGCTGTGGCTGCAAGAATCGGTAGATGGATCTCACGGATCATCGTGAAGCAGAGAAGGAAACTGCTAATGGAAAATCCAAAGAAGAATAGGAGAAAACTTAAAAGAGAATAGGACATCTCAGGCACGTAGATAATCACAGAAATTGAGAGAAGGGCAAGAAAAGTTCCCCACATCATCACCAGTTTACGTTGTCCAATCCCATCAGAAAACCAACCAAACACAGGAGCTCCGACCGCAAATCCGATAAAGATGAGCGAAACAGCTTGGGCTGCAACGTTAGCAGACGCCTGAAACGCTTCACTTAAAAAGGCAACACCCCAAAGTCCTCCAAAGACCATCACCGGAGCAAATGCAAAACCACTATAGGCTGAAAGCCACCAGGATTGGGGGTTTTTTAAGATGAGCTTCAAGCTTTTCCACAGCGGTAGATTCTGGGGTGTGAGAAGCTTATCTTTTTTGTGTTCAGGGGCTCTATCTCGGACAACGAGCCAAAAAAGGATAGCAAGAACAAAACCAAAGACTCCAATCACTTGAATCGCTTGGCGCCAGTTGAGCATCTCAATAAAGCTAGAGAGCGGCGCTTGGCCTCCAACAGCGCCTAACATTCCAACTGTCATCATAAGTCCTGCCATAAAGGCAAATAGACGTGAGGGGAACCAGTTGGCAATGAGTTTTAAGCAGTTTACTGCAGCAAACGCAGCGCCTGTTCCTGTGAGGAAACGTCCTAAGCCTGCAATCCACAAAGAAGGTGCTTTTGCGAAGACAAAACACCCTAAAGCACAGAGGATAATCGCCAGGGTCGTAATTTTGCGTGGTCCAAACTTATCCAGAAGAAGTCCTGCGGGAATTTGCATGATCAGGTAAGCGTAAAAATAGCATGCGGCGAGATTGCCCAATTGAAGGCCACTGATCTCAAATGTACTCATGAGAGTCGAGGTCATCACACTTGGAGCTACCTCAAGAGCGTATTTATAAAACATGAAAAGTGCGCTTAAGAGCCAAATCATCCAGGCTCTTGCTGGATGAGGAAAATGATGCAAAAAACCCACTCTTTTTTTCATAACACTCCTTTCCAAGTCGATGGTGGGCGATTCTAGAAGGAAAGAAGGGGGATTGTCAATTAAAATTTAAGAACCTATCCTAATAAAAAGTTTCAGTCGTTTTTCTGGTTCTTTTGGGCCGATTTTTGACTGAACCTTGTGGGGTAAGTCGGGTTATTGGGCTGGGTTCAAGTTTGAGAGCGCAATTTTTCTGGCAATAATTTTTCAGAAACCGGAAAGAGCGTTCCTCCTGAAGTTTTAGCACAGATTTCTGCCCTTAGAGTGACGCGGAATGTAAAACGCTGCGCGTTTAGGTTGTCAGGAGATTTGTGTCGCAAGTCGTTAAGATCTTGAATGGTCAGTCGTCGTTGTTCTAGGCTCTTGGGGTTGGATCTAGAAATGCAGATCCATAGGAAATATGTTTTATCTCCTTCAACAACCGAAATTGTCCGTTCATCCAAAGAGCGTTTTTTATTAGCAGTATTTTCAGAAATTTTAGCGAAAAAACCAGCAGCAACGAACAGATTTTTTGAGGAAAAGCCAAGATTTTCTTGATGCCTAGAAAGGTTAAAAGCGCATCTTCCTTCAATCGCAAAGGTCATTTTATTTACCTTGTTTAAGTGCCTGGGTCACTTCTTCAATACCGCCTTGCCCTTTAAGTTGTTTCAAAGGAGCAAAGTGTCCCTCTCTCGGATAGAGGATAATCGATGTTTTTTCTGCAAACTGCAAAAGATCCATCGCAAACTTCTCTCCTTTTAGGACAGATCGACGGGTTCCATTAAAGGAGATCTCTTTATTTACAAAGTGAAAGGGCAGCGAGATGTTATTCTGGATTAAGCGATCTAAGAAATCGGTGCGTAGACAATAGTGGCCCATGTTTCCTAATACATAAGAAGTATTAGGTTTTGAGACTTCCTCGAAGAGAAAAGGACTTATTTCCATGTAATCCATGACGTGGATACGTCCGCAACGCTCGACAATCAATCCCATTTTCTCACCGGGGTTTTCTCTGGGGACAGCCAGAAGTCCTGCTTCTGCGCCTTGTGTTTCGATTGCGCCGAGGAGGTAAGGATCTAAGGGGTCATCCAACGGATTGTCAATCGATAACAGATGAATAAATGAAATTCCCTGATCTAATAGGAGAGGTGTCATGCGTTCTGTTTTGAGTGCGTCATAAAATCCTCCGTTTCCCGAAGGAGCCATCGGGATGAGTTCTTCTGGAGAAAACAGGATTTTTCCTTGGAGATCAAAATAAGGGTAGTCCTTCTGCACAAGATAGGTGATCGATGCCGGATCTTTTCCAAAAAAATGGTGCTTTGTGAGAAAAGCAATCGTTTTTTCCCGTGTGAATGAGGAAAGGCCTAAGAGAAGAGGAATCGTAATGTGATGGCGCAATTCCATACGTCTTATCTTTTCAAAGAGAATTTCAAAAAGACTTTTTTCTGAAAGGAGAAAACATCCTTTAGGGTCCTCGCTTCCAAGTCTTGAACCAAGTCCTCCCGCAAAGAGAAGGACCGCCACCTTGCCTTGAGCAATTAGAGCTTCTCCTCTTTGAAAGCTTTCATTCTCTTCTGAAAGGGATGTCCAGTGTAAGGGAGGGGAAACAGA
>JACCDG010849739.1_pt1 | contig 13013 bp, 17 predicted proteins | sample 7442471 | NCBI WGS metagenome assembly JACCDG01 (sample SAMN15323444, study PRJNA562643) | freshwater metagenome | isolation source: river surface water | place: USA:Blue River Watershed | collected 2017-08-17 | reverse complement strand
GAGCCGCTGGTCTCGCGGATGAGACCGACGAGGCTGTGGCGCTCTCCGCGGGCGCCGCGTCGCCTGTCGGGCGCGCTGACGAGACAGATGCGGCACAGGCGCTCGGCTCGGCCAGGCCAGCAGGGCTGGCGGCCGAGACCGACGCTGGCGTCGCGCTGGGCTCGGCGCGGCCCGCCGGCCAGGCCAGCGAGACCGACGCGGCCCTGGCCCTGGGCGCCGTCCAGGCGCTCGCAGCGCAGCGCGCCGACGAGACCGACTCCGCCTTCGCGCTCGCCGCGGTGCAGATCAGCGCCGCCGGCGTTGCCACCGAGACCGACACGGCCTTGGCGCTGTCGGCCGGCTCGGCGACGTCGGCCGGGCGGTCGGATGAGACGGACTCGGCCCTGCCGCTGGCCGCGGTGCAGGCGCGCGCGGTGGGCCTGGCCAGCGACACCGAGACCGCGTTCGCGCTCGCAGCCGTCCAGATCGCCGCCACCGGCCGGGCGGACGAGACCGACACGGCGCTCGGCCTCAGCGCCGGCGTCGCCATCTTCGCGGCGGAGACCGACACGGCGCTGGCACTGGCCGGCAGGCAGATCCGCGCGACCGGGCTGGCCACCGAGACCGATGCGGCGCTGGCGCTCACGGTCACCGTCGCCCTCGCCACCGGCCTGGCCGCGGAGACGGACGCCGCGCAGGCACTGTCGCCGCGCCAGGTGGGCGCCGCCGGTGCTGCAGTCGAGTCCGATGCCGCGCTGGCGCTGTCGAGCCTGCAGCGCCGCACGGTCGGCCTGGCCACGGAAGCCGACACCGCAGTCGCGCTCGGCATGCTCGTCGCCCGGGGTGCCGGGGTGGCGCTCGAGGTCGACGCAGCGCTCGCCCTGGCCGCCCGCCAGCTCGCCGCGGTCGGCATCGCGGTCGAGTTCGACACGGCGCAGCAGCTGTTCTTCCCGGGCTACGGCGACACGCTGGCCGAGTGGTGGCGCTACGAAGTGCCGGGCCCGTCGCTCGCCTACAGCGTGCCGGCCGAGGGCCTGCGCTACGACGTGCCGCCCGAAGACGTGGACTTCTCGGTGCCTAGCATCGGCGCCGGCAATCTCGAACTCACCTAGGGCACGGCATGGCAACAGGCGCCGCATGGAACGTCGACGACCCCCTCAAGCCCTGGGCGCTGTGGGACCCCGACGCGAACATCAAGATACCGGTCTACCTGGACGACTGGATCGCCGAGCTGTCGACCGGCTACGGCAGCCACACCGTGACCGCCGCGGCGCCGCTCGAGGTGGCCGACGCCGGCACCTACGTCGACGGGGTGATCGCGGTCCGCATGAAGCTCGTCACCTCGCCGACCTACACCGCCGGCAAGAAGTACCCGTTCACGATCCGTCTCACCGGCGCGGACGGCATCACCAAGGACGACCGCACGCTCTGGCTGAAGGTGAAGGACCGCTGACGCTGCGCGGCCCGTCCGTAGCATGCCCACGCATGTCGGCCGCTGCCAACTGGTCCTACACCGCCCGCGCGACGCACTGGGCACGCGCCACCCGCGACGGGTGGTCGGGCCGCGTCACGTTTGCGGCGCCGGCGGCCGTGCTCTGCGACTACAAGAGCGAGGCGAGGCGCATGACCGACGCGACCGGCGTCGAGTTCACGACGCGGCACCTTGTCTACACCGAGGCGTCGACGATCAAGCGCGGCGACTACCTGCTGATCGGCACCAGCACCGCGACCGACCCGACGACGGTGCAGGGCGCCGAAGAGGTGAAGTCGGTCACGCGCTACGCCGACACCTTCGACCGCACCTCCGACGACTACCTCGTCGCGACCTGACGCCATGGCCGCGCGCTTCGACGATCGCCTGCCGCAGTTCGCCGCCTCCGTGCCGCAGCGCGCGGCGCGCGGCATGACGCAGGCGCTCGTGCTCGGCGCGTCCGAGGCGGCCGTCCTCACGCCGATCGACACGTCGAACCTGCTGAACAGCCAGTTCCGTAACGTACGCGCCGAGGGCACGCGCCTGATCGGCACGGTCGGCTACACGGCCGACTACGCGGTGCCGGTGCACGATCCAGAGGTTCCGCAGACCTTCCGCCGCTCGACGGCCGAGAAGGAGTTCCTCAAGAAGGGCATGGAACGCGCCGAGCCGGCGATGCGCCAGGCGCTCAAGGGGGCGCTGAAGTGACGCACGCCGAGGCGATCCGCGACCTGCTCGAGCCGGCGCTGCCCGACTACGTGTGGCAGCTCGGCCGGTGGGAGGACAACGCGGCCCCGGCGCGCTACGCGGTGCTCCGGCCCGCCGGAGGCGTCGGTGCGGGGCTCATCCGCCAGCCGCAATTCACGCTGGCGCTCGTCGGCCTGCGCGCCGGCGACACCGCGACCATCACAGAGGCGGCCGACTTCGTCATTGCCACGTGCCGCGAGGAGTCCGGCGCGCTGGTCTACGTCGAGGCCGGCGAGCCCGTCTATGTACCCACGGCCGATGGCCGCCCGATTTTCGAGATCGCGCTGAGCGTGATCGCAACCTGAGGAGCTACCCATGCCCATCACCGCAGGCGCCTTTGTCGGCCGCGACGTGACCGTCGAGTTCTCGATCGCCGACGAGACGGCAAGCGTCGGCTCCCTCTCGTGGACGACGCTCGGGATGATGCGCGGCAAGTCGATGTCGACGAACTGGGAAGACACCGACACCACGGCCGACAACAGCCCGAGCTACACGAAGACCCAGCTCGTCACGTTCAAGATGGTCGAGTTCAGCGGCGACGGCGTGAGCTACGCGGACACGTCCTACAACCAGGCCACGCTCCGCGCGCACGTCATCAGCCCGGGCGCCGGCACGAACAACCAGCCGAAGGCGTGGCTGCGCATGACCGACCCGGACGGCAAGGTCTACACGGGGCCGTTCATCTTCACGAAGTGGGAAGACGCGCGGCAGTACGACGGCGCGGCGACCTGGAGCGTGACGGCCAAGAGCAACGGCGCCGTCACCTTCGCCTGACCCTGACACCAGCCACAGGAGCCACCCATGGCCGCGATCTCCAGCATCAACGTCGTCCGCACCGGCGACTTCTCCGCGCCCCTGACCACGCTCGGGTCCAGCGACACGATCACCTACGACAGTCGCAAGACGCAGCTGCTCGTGCTGCGTAACCCGACCGGCGGCAGCCTGGCGCTGCTGATCGACGGCGACGGCGGCACGACGGTCGACGGCTCCGGCCTCGGCATCGGTGCGGTGACGGTCTCCGGCGGCTACACCATCACGGTCGGCGCCGGCCTGAGCCGCGCCGTCGTGCTGCGCTCGATCAGCGCCTACTGCCAAGGCGTCGTGACCCTGAGCGGCGCCAGCGGCATGATCGCGCAGCTGTTCGACATCACCTGATCGCGGCGCGCGTATCGCGGCCCTCGGTCCCGTGCTCGTCGAATGCGGCCTCCTGCGCGTGGAACTGAGCGACGGCAGGTCTGCGACCTTCCGCCCGTCTCTCGGCCGCATCGCCGCGCTCGCTTCGCCTTCGGGCCTCGTCGAGCTCTTCGGGCGCCTGCACGGTGCCTCGTCGCCGGCCGCGGCGTGCGAGGTGCTCTCGGGGCTCTGCGATCCTGACGACCTCGACGCGCTGCCTGACCTGATCGGCGATCCGGTCGCCGGGCCGCAGGGCATCGCGTGGGAGGGCGGCGCGATGCCGGCCTCCGAGCGAATCATCCTCGCGCAGCACCTCCTCCTGCACGGCATGGTGGGCAAGGCCCGCCCGGGCGCCGAGCGCAAGGCAGAGCAGGGCGCCTACAGCCAGACGTTCGACGCCGGTGAGTACATCGCCGCGGCGCGCGTTCACCTCGGCATGACGCTGGCCGAGGCCGAGGCGCTGTCGATGACCGAGCTGCAGCAGCTGCTCGAGATGAAGTTCCCCGACCAGAAGGCGCCAGGCGCGCTCGACGTGCCGACGCGCGAAGAGTACGAGGCCGGCATGCGCGCGTTCGAGGAACTGAAGCGGCGCCGCGCCGAAGGGGTGGCCGACCATGGCTGAGAACGTCGGAAGCCTGTTCTACGACGTGACCCTCGAGACGGCCGACCTGCTGCGCAAGGCGAAGCAGGCGGCCGAGAGTGCGCTCGGAATCGGCAAGGGCGTCGACAAGGCGACGGCGGCCACGGGGCGATTCGTCGATGCGTCCGGCAGGCTCCGAGAGGCGAACGGCCGCTTCGTGGCAACCGGCCAGGCCGCCGCGAGCATGGGCGCCTCCGTTGAGTCGGCCGCGCTCAAGTTCAACAGCATCGTTTCAGCGATCCAGGTCTACGCGGCAGCGCTGGCCGTCGTCAAGGCATCGAAGGCCGCCGACGAGGTGCGCATGCTCGGCGCCCGCGTCGAGGTGGCCGCCGGCAGCGTCGAGAAGGGCACAGCGGCCCTGCGCGAGCTCAACGCGATCAGCGAGCGCACGCGCACCGCGGTCGGCGACAACGCGGCCGTCTTCGCGCGCCTGAACCAGTCCATCCTCCAGCTCGGCGGCACGCAGCGCGACACGCTCGAGCTCACCGAACTGCTCGGCAAGGCGATCACCGTCAGCGGAGCCAGCGCGCAGGAGAAGAGCGCGGCGATGCTGCAGTTCGCCCAGGCCATCGGCTCCGGCAAGCTGGCCGGCGACGAACTGCGCAGCCTTCTCGAGAACGCGCCGTACCTCATGCGCCAGCTCGCGGACGGCCTCGGCGTGCCGATCGGCGCGCTGAAGCAGCTCGGCGAGGAGGGCAAGCTCACGTCAGACGTGGTGCTGAAGGCGCTCGGTTCCGCGGCCGACAAGATAGAGGCCGACTTCAAGCGGCTGCCGGTCACGCTCGACGGCGCGCTCACGGTGACGGCCGATGCCCTGCGGCGGCTGAACCAAGCGCAGGACGAGGCCAGCGGTGGCACGCTGGCGCTGACCGGCCTCGTGCAAGGGGCAGGCGAGGCGTTCGACCTCCTGGCGACGCAGATCAACGCGGCCAGCGACAAGCAGGACGCCCTCGGCAAGAGCACGATCATCCAGCAGTGGAAGGACAACACGGTCCAGGCGCTTTCCTACGTCGTCGACGCCGGAGAGGTCGTCGTTCGCACGTTCCGGGCGATCGGCCTTGTGATCTACAACGCCGGCGCCGCGGCGGCGCAAGCGGCCGGCGGAGACTTCGCGGCGGCGCGGTCGCAGCTGCAGGGGATGGTCGCCGATCTCGACGAACTGCAGACCAAGCGCTTCAGCGGTGCGGCCATGCGCGACCAGATCTCGGCGCTGGCCACCGACCGCCTCGCGCGCGGAGGGGCCGGCACGGGCGGCCGTAGCAACCTGCGCGGCGGCGGCGGTGGCGGAACGAAGGACAAGTTCGACGACCGCTCCTACCTCGCCGGCCTCGAGCGCCAGGCCACCGAAGGCGCGGCCAAGATCGACGCGATCGAGCGCGAGGCGCTGGCCAAGAACGAGGCGCTCCTCAAGCAGGGCAAGATCAACCGCGCCACCTACGAACAGGCGATCACGCTGATCCAGCAGGCCGCGGCCATGGATCGGCGCGACCTGGCGCTGAAGGCGGCCGAAGAGGACCGCGCCGACGCCGAGAAGCGCGACAAGGAGTTCGCCGAGCAGGAGGCGAAGTCGGCCAAGGCGCGCACTGACATCGCGGTCGCCATCACCTTCGACGCAGAGCAGCGAATCGCGCTCATCCGCGATGAGGCCATGCGCGAGGCCGAAGACGGCTACCGCCGCGGCGCGCTCACGTTCGAGGAGGCCGAGGCCGCCAAGGTGCGCGCGGCCATCGCGGCGGCTGAGCAGTTCCGCGCGCTTGAGCGCCAGCGCGCCGCGGTGCGCTCCGAGACGCTGGGCCTGCGCGCCAGCACCGGCGGCGTCGACGCGCAGACCGCGGTGATCGACGACGAGATGCAGCGCCGGCTCGCGGCCAATGAAGAGGCCCGGCAGCGCGACCTCGCGAACGCGCAGCTGTACGCAGACCTCGAGGTCGAGATCATCGCCGACGCCGAGCGCCGCAAGGCCGCGGCCCGGTTCGCAGCGGATCAACTCGCGCTGCAGAGCGCCTCGGCCACGTTCGCCAGCCTCGGCCAGATGGCGCAGGACTTCGGCGGCGAGGCCGACCGCAGCGCGCGCGTGCTGTTCGCGATCTCCAAGGCCTTCGCCATCGCCGACGCGATCGTCAAGATTCAGCAGGGCGTCGCCTCCGCGATGGCGCTGCCGTACCCCGCCAACCTCGCAGCGGCGGCAAGCGTGGCCGCCCAGGGCGCAAGCATCGTCGGGATCGTGAAGGGCACGAACTACGGCGGCGGCCGGCAGTACGGCGGCCCGGCCATGGCTGGCACGCTGTACCGCGTGAACGAGACCGGCCGGCCCGAGATGTTCACCGCCGCCAACGGCTCGCAGTACATGCTCCCGACGCAGAGCGGCAGCGTGACGCCGGCCAGCGATGTCGGCGGCGGCGCGACCGTGATCGAGCTGCGCGTCATCAACCAGGCGCCAAACGTCTCCGTCTCGCAGCGCACCGGCACCGATGGCCGGCCCGAGATCGTCGTCGCCGAGGTGGCCGCGCAGATCAGCGAGCGCCGCGGGCCGGTGTGGGCCGCGATGCGCACGACCAACATCCGAGGGCAGCAGTAGCCATGCCGGTCGCCTACCCGTCCACGCTGCCGCTGCCGCTCCTCGACAAGACGCGCGAGCAGCCGGCCGCCTTCCAGATGGCGCAGCCGCGGCGCGGGTTCGGCTACGTCGAGCCGACCGGCACCGATACGCCGATGTTCTGGGGCCTCACCTGGCGCTTCACGACCGCGCAGGCTCAGACCTTCATCCAGTGGTTCCGCGTCGACCTCGAGCGAGGCACGCTGCCGTTCGACGGCATGCCGATCCTCACCGAGGCCGGGCTGGAGGAGTTCGAGCTGCAGTTCCTGCCCGACTCGCTGCTGCCGGCGCGGCACATCGGCGGCGGGGTGTGGGAGTACAGCGCCACGGTGACGGCGCGCGACACCGAGGCCGAGTGCTTCCTGGAGACGTTTGACGAGGGCCTGACGCCCTACACCGACGACGACGGGGACATCGGCATCTTCTCGGTGATCGACGGTGTGCTGCACATCGACGCGCAGAGCGGAGGGTCTGCCTACGTGCAGCGCGCGTGCCCGGTGGCCGATCCTGTCGTGACCTTCTCGGGGCGCGTGAGGATCACCGCGCCGACCACGGACGACAGCTGCGGCGCGTACCTCTACACGGGCGGCGGCACGCTGGTCGCTGGCTTCCAACCGCGCAGCCCGGTCGGAGGCGATGCGCTGCAGCGCGCGACCTTCCAGATCGGCTCCGACACCATCCGGGTCGGCTCGGCAGCCATCGTCGCTGGCGAGTGGTATCGCTGGCGCCTGACCATCGCGACGGGCGCCGGCCAGTCGTTTGGCGTCATCACGCGCGAGTCCAACGGCCTGAGCTCGGCCGAGGCCTTCACGCTCTCGCACTCCCCGGCGACGGTGGCCTCGCTGCGGTTCTTCATCGACTCGGCGGCAACGACGGCCGAGACGGACTTCGACTCCGTCCGCGTCTGCCCGCACTGAGCCATGGTCACGGCCGCCGAGTTCTGGGCATCGAAGCGCCGCAAGGCGCGCTTCGACACCATCACCTTCGAGCACCCGGAGTTCGATGAGCCGGTGCGCCTCGTCGCCAACGTGTTCGAGCAGGTCGCGCTCGGCGGCGATGTCTACCAGCCGGCGCCGATGGAGATCGGGCCGCCGTCGCAGAACGGAGACGCGCAGCCGAAGCTCACGCTCACGTTCCCGCGTGCCGTCGTCGGCCGCGAGTTCAAGCGCCAGCTGCGGCTCGTGGCCGCGGCCGGGTCGCTCGACCCCATCGAGGTCACCTATGCGGTCTGGCTCGAGGACACTGACGCGCCGAAGGTCACATGGCCCCTCTACGCATCGGACCGCGGCGGCATCAAGTTCAACTCCGAGGCCGTGCAGGTCGCGGCGAGCCTCGACAACCCGATGACGCGCTTCGGCCAGCCCATCTACGCGCCCGACGTGTTCACCGGCCTGCGGACGGTGTGACGTGCTGACGCCGCATCAGTTCGCCGATGCATGCATGGCCGTGCCCGCGATGCGCTGGGTGCGGTGGGCTGCCGACTGGGAGCGCCGCGAGGCCGACTGCTGGGGCCTCGTCACCCTCTACTGGCGCCTCGTGCGCGGCGTCGATCTCGGGCCGGTGCCACGCACCGACATCGAAGCCGGATACTGGGCCGCGCGCGACGTGTGGCCGGAGTGCGGCCCAGAGCCTGGCGCGACGGTGTTCATGGCCTGGCAGAGCGGCCGGCCGCGCCACTGCGGCATCGTGCTGCCGGGCGGCATGCTGCTGCACGCCGAGGGCGACGAAGAGCACGGCGGCAGCGTGCGCATGACGCGCATCGCGGCGATGCAGCGCCTCTACTCCGATCTCCGGTTCCACCGGTACGCGGGGGCCGCATGCTGACGATCCTCGACGACCCCGCGGGCATCACGGGCCGGCGCCGCATCGCCTGGGGCGCAGGCACTGCGTTCGAGCAGATCGCGCGCGCGATGCCGGATGGCGGTGGCGATGCCGATGTGCGGTGGAACGGCGAGCGCATCGACCCGCTCACCGATCCGCGCATGAACGAGGCGCCGCGCGAGTCCGACGAGGTCGTCGTTGTGCAGCGCCCGGCCGGCCTCGACCCGGTGACGTGGATCGCGATTGCGAGCGTCGTGCTCGCGGCGTACAGCTACACGCTGATCCCGAAGCCGACAGACCAGCCGCAGCAGAGCGACAGCCCGAACAACCGCCTCACGGGCCAGACGAACATCGCGCGCGCCTACCAGGCGATCCCCGATATCTACGGCCTGCGCCGCGTGTGGCCCGACCTGATCCAGCCGTCGACGGTCGAGTACATCGAGAACGTCAAGGTAATCACGGAGTGGCTCTGCGTCAGCCGCGGCAAGGGCACTATCAGCGCGGTGAAGTACGCCGACACGCCGATCGACGACATCGACGGCGGGCGCTGGCAGGCCTACGAGCCAGCGAGCTCGCCGAACACCTATCCGGAGGACAACGAGACCACGCTCGATGATGTGTATGAGGCGTTCGAGTCGCCCGAGGTCAACGGCCAGGAGATCGCTGACTCACCGGCCGGCCTGGTCGCCCAGGAGGGCGTGATCAGCACGACGGCCGCGTCGGATGTCTTCACGTTCTTCATCGGCGGCGACCCGAGCCACTGGCAGTCGCTCATCGACCTCGTGGGCGTCGGGTCGGCCATCGTGACCGTGATCAACGGTGTCGAACCGTTCTCCGATGCCTGCACGGTCGACGCGCACACCTTCGACGGGTCGAACCACACCTTCACGTTCACGCGGCCTACTGCATTCGCGAGCACGACGAGCGAGACGGTCGTCGCCAACTTCACGCCGGTCGGCGGCGGCGCGGCGCGCGGACCATTCGTGCTCGGCGCGGACGCGAACCAGATTTGGTGCAACTTCGCCTTCCTGCGCGGCCTCGTGGGGGATGTCGAGATTCAGGCGGACTGGGTGGCCATCGACGCAGCTGGCAGCGCGATCGCTGGCACGGAAGGCAGCGCGTCGACGACGCTGAGCGCGTCGAGCTATGACCAGCAGTTCTTCACGTGGAAGATCACGCCGAGCGCCGGCCTGCGTCGCTACCGCATCAGCTTCACGCGCCTTACTGCCGACCTCGGCAATGGGGCCGATGTGTGCAAGCTCGAGGAGGTCTACGCGGTCCGCTACTACGCGACGAAGACGCTGCCTGGCGTCACCGTCGTGAAGGTCGTCACGAGGGCGACCTCGCAGGCCATCGGGTTCCAGGACCGCAAGTTCAACCTGCTCTTCAATCGCCACGTGCGCACGCTCACGTCGACGACGCTGAGCGCATCGCGCAACTTCGCGCGCGCGCTCGTGCATCTGTGGGCCGTGCAGGGCTACAGCGTGAGCGAGTGGGACACGACAGCGCTGCAGGCCATCAACACGGCCATCGGCGAGGACTCCCCGTTTCTGCGCTTCGACTGGTCATTCGACGATGCGAACCTGAGCCTCGGCGAGCGGCTGCAGATCATCGCCAACGCCGCGCGGTGCGTGGTGTGGCGCGACGGCACGCAATGGACGGTGACGCGCGACCAAGTGCGCACGACGCCGGAGCTGCAGCTCGACTACCGCAACCTCGCGGCGGCAGGAGACTCGGCGATCAGCTACGGCGCGCACCTCCCTGGCTCGGAGGATGGCATCGAGCTGGAGTTCATCGAAGAGGCCGAGCAGCTGCGCAAGGACTACGTCCGGCTCGACATCAGCGGCGGCAGCATCGTCGAAGGCGCCAGCGCGAACCCGAAGCGCATCAAGCTGCTCGGGTGCGCGACTGGCGCGCAGGCGCGGAACCGCGCATACCTGGAGGCCGGCAAGCTGCTGTACCAGCGCACCAGCGTCAGCGACACGGCGCTCGCCGATGCCGCAACACTCGGGCCTGGAGCGCTCGTGCGGTGGATCGACCCACACGACTTCTACGCGGATGACGGGCTGCAGGGCGGCGAGGTAGTCGGCATCTCCGGCTCGGTCATCACCGCGAGCGAGCCGCTGCAGTGGAACGGCGAGACGACCGGGCGAATGATCTTCACCGGCGTCGACGGCGCGTCTCTTGGCGCCGCGGTGACGTGCACGCCTTCTGGTGACCGGCGCGCGATCCTCTCGAGCGTGCCGGGCGGCCTCTACGTGCGCGACGACACGAAGCAGCTCGGCAGCCGGTTCGCGTTCGGCGCAGGGCTCACGGCCGCGGAGATCGAGGCGGCGGGCCTCTACACAGTGACCGAGGTGCGCCCGTCCAGCGACCGGACCGTCGCGCTGTCGCTCGTCAACTACGACGCGCGGATCTATGCGCAGGACAACTCGCTGCCCGTGGGCACGGCGCAAGAGACCGACGCGGCGATCGCGCTCGGCTCGAACGCGCTTTCGGTGGGCGTGGCGCGCGAGACAGATCGCGCGTTCGCGCTGGATGGCGTGCAGCTGTCCGACCCGAACTTCGCCAACGTCTCGTTCCTCGCGCACATGCACGGCACGAACGCCTCGACGACCTTCACCGACTCGTCGAGCATCGGCCACACCATCACCGCGGCCGGCAACGCGCAGATCGACACGTCGACCTCGCCCTACTCCGGCGGCATCTCGTGCGGCCTGTTCGATGGGACCGGCGATTACCTGGAGGTCGCCGACGCAGCGTCGCTCGACTTCGGCACCGGGGACTTCACCGTCGAGGGCTGGGTGCGTGCGGCCAGCTTCACCTCGGTGCCGTTCCTGTGGCACAAGCTCGGCGCGGGCTCCGGCGCGAACGCGGGCTGGTTCATCGAGATCGACGCGTCGAACATCTACGCCGGCAAGGGCGTCGCCTCCCTCGGCGCGGACTTCGCGGCCTTCGCGTGCTCGCTGTCCACCGGGGTCTGGTATCACATCGCGATCACGCGCACCGGCAACACGCTGGAATGCTTCCTCGGCGGCGCATCGCTGGGCACGTTCACCCCGGGCGGCGGCGGCATCGCGAACGACGTCGACAACTCGTCGCCCATGGTTCTCGGCGGAGGCGGCGCCTCGTTCTTCACGTCGAACAACCTGAACGGCCGCCTGGCCGACTGGCGCGTGACCAAGGGGGTGCGCCGTTACACGACGACCTTCACGCCGCCGTCGTCGCCCTACCCGGACAGCTGACCACGGCAGAGTTTCCGGCTTCGCCGCAGTGTGTGGCGTTCCTAGCATTCCGTGAAAGCGTGCGCACTCGCGCGCATCTGGAGTGCTTCCCATGGAGTTCGTCACCCACGGCCTCGTCGCCATCGTGTTCTTCCTCGCCGGCATGTGGGCGCGGAAGTACCTCGGCAAGAAGGACCCCGCGGCCCTGGCTGCGGCCGACGCGGCGGTGAAGAAGGCGGGCGAGCAGGCGCGCGAGCGGTTCTGAGGGCCTGATCGTGGCCGATCCAATCGACAGCATGCCCGGCAAGCTCGACGCGCTGACTGAGCGGGTCGTGCACATCGAACGGGCGGTAGCGGAGAACACCGAGATCACACGCGACATCCGGGACGCCTTGGTGGCGGGCCGGGTGGCTGGCAAGGTGATCAAGTGGGCGGGCGGCATCGCTGGCGGCATCGTCGCCATGTGGGCGGCGTGGCACCAGTTCAACGGTGGCAAGCCGTGAGCGGATGGACCGAGCGCTTTGCCGCTGCCGAGCGGCGCCTGGGCATCCGCCGCACCGCCATGGTGGTGTGGGCCATGTGGATGACCTGGGAGTGCTTCACGCGCGGGCTGGCCTACGTGATGACGCTGGGTAAGGACTCGGCGGCGATCATGGCCGCGGCCACAGTGCTCGGCGCGCTGCAGTTGCCGATCACGGCGCTGGCTGGCGTCGTGTGCCGCGACTACTTCCGCGACAAGCAGAAGCCGGCCGATCCGCCTGCGCAGGGCTGACCATGCCGCACCCGTCCAAGGCGCCAGACCGCGAGCGGGATGCGCGCTTGGCGCGCGCGCTCGCTGACGACCTGCGCGGCCGCCAGCAGGCCACGGCCGAGCTCGTGCAGGCCCTGGCCGGCGTGCAGATGCCGGCGCGTGCTGGGCAGCACTCGCGGCGCTCGCTCGAGGCGCTTGCGGCCGACTCCGGCTTCTCGTCAGCGGGGCGCGAGGAAATGTCGCCTGTGCTGAGCATCGGCGGGCGGGTGTACCGGTGAGCGGGCTCGCGCCACTTTCGCCGGCCGGGCCTGGGCAGCCCATCGACTCGCACTCCGCGGATGTGCTGTCGATGCTCCCGCCGGAGACACAGCTACCGCTCGCGAAGGGGTTGGACTACATCGGCGAGGCGCAGGCCGGAGGAGAGAGCCGGCACACGTTGATGCGCATGCGCGGCCTGTTCGCCCGCATCGTGCGCGAGTTCTACGCGGCCGAGGTGCGCAAGGCCGAAGGGCTCGGGCCCCCGGTCGATTTCGACATCACGACAAGGTGACCCCATGAACCTCATCGCCCTGACCATCGGCGCCGTCGTGGCGTGCCTCTTCGGCATGCCG
>JACCDG011614826.1_pt1 | contig 13016 bp, 10 predicted proteins | sample 7442471 | NCBI WGS metagenome assembly JACCDG01 (sample SAMN15323444, study PRJNA562643) | freshwater metagenome | isolation source: river surface water | place: USA:Blue River Watershed | collected 2017-08-17 | reverse complement strand
CATCAGCCGGTGCAACGTACTCTTCGAGTGGCGGCGGAGGCGGAATGAAGTCATCAGCCGGTGCAACATACTCGTTGAGTGGTGGCGGGGGCGGAACAAATCCATCTACAACAGCACGGCGTCTAGCTAGCTGTGCGGCTAATTCGTTTCCAGCGGAGGGAGCTGCTCTAGCTCTAGCACGCGCGGCACGGCGATCCAACTCATCTCTGACAGAGTCAGGTACACGAATAGGCGCAGTGACAGCAGGTGCAGCTGGGGCAGGTACAGCAAGAGCTGCAGGTGCAGCGGGAACTACTGGGACAACTGGAGCAGGGGGAGCAACTGGAGCAGGGTACACGATAGCATGCGCTTCTGGGGTCCAGTGCATCGCACCAATGTCACTCCAGCTAATCTTGTCAGGATTAGCTTGTAGGTATGGCAGTGCAGCAGGGTTTCTAGAGAACGAGGGGAAGTAAATCTTCTCCGGGTTCGCTAGCAACAAGTTGATTGCGGCAGGATTCTCGGATAGAGAAACCCAATCGGCGTTGGCCAAATCGGCCAGAATCAATGGCATTGCTGCTGGGTTGGCGCATAGCATAGACCTGTCCACCTTATCCATGTTCGTCTGAATTAAATTCAGCGCAGATGGGTTTGCGGAAAGGTTGTACCAGTGCCAATGGAATGAGTCCATACGGTTGATCTCGGTCATTCCATTGGGGTTTCCACACACTGATAGGTTGTCGATCATGTTGTTTGCAATTGCAAGAGGGAGACCGGCGGGGTTCGCATTAACGCGGTACCAATCGACCTTTGAAATGTTGACAGTCAAGATATCAATCACTGAAGGGTTCAGCGAGAGCATTTTGAAATCACATTTATTGAGATTAGCACGAATCGTGGCTTCCATGACAGGGTTCATCGAGATGGTGGCCCATCCGTTGTACGTTGCCTCAATCTTCTTGAGGTTGGCAGTCAGGAAGGCCTCAATGGCGACGTTCTCAGGGCAGTTGAAGTACATGGCTAACAGGCTGTGGGTGGGCTTAAAGCAAGTGGGCTTGAAGCGGGCGGGGGCTTAAGGCGTAAGGGCGTAAAGCGAGGGCGACACTGGGTTAAACTAAGAAGTTTAAGCGAATCAGTATTACTTATAAGGCGCTGGGTTTGCTATTTTACGCTCAAAACTAGGATATTTAATTTATACTTTTTTAAACTATATAGTCATATATACCCGCTTGCTCGTCTGTGAGAGTTTTCACAAATATCATTAATTAGTAATTTGATCTCAATTACAAGCAACTATCGCGATCCATAATATACAGCATAAGTAGATTGCATTAATAATTATGATTACTGGTGGCAAATCTAAATTCGTGTCTTTACTTTCGCTAATTAAGGCCGAGCGTCCTAGACTATATGAGGTTATTAGCGATCTATGTCTTGATGGTACATTCCGTTCGCAGCGTTATCAGAATACCTTTCTACTCCCTAACGAGGCTCTGATTAAGAAGATTGTAGATCTCGTTGATAAGGATGAAGATATTAAGGCAATTGATATTATTCGATCGCTGCTGTTGAATGGTCATCTCAAGAAGGAAGACTTTACTAAGTCTGCCAATATTGCCACGCTTCAGTTTGGAAAGCATAAGCTAGCCAACCCAGAAGAAGTTGCTAAGCACATCAAATCATCGAAAATGACAATTATTGCTACAAAGGAAAACCACTATGCCACTGTAGTTTATGAATATGATGGAGACATGCCTAAGACGGAAACAATTACTGGTGGCGCTATCGGCGGTCGCATTCCCGTTGGCGCGGTCAAAGGTAACTGGGGAGAAAATGATCACGCTAAGAAGGTAAAGGAGATCACTGCTGATCTTATTGTTGAAGGCAACCATAAAGTTACTTATAAGAACTTTGTTAAGGCTGTATGTGGATGTCTCAACATTCTAGAAAAGCATCCTGAAAAATATAATCATGCAAAGTATTATCTTGCTGGAAATGCTATTCTGTCATGGTTCTTCCTTACTATGCCTGGATGCAGTAGCGCTCTAATGACAAAGGATGAACTTAACCAACTTAAATGGGAAAATGTTCATCCATCGAAGGCAATTCTCGATAAGGCTATGTATGCTGGAGGTGAAATGAAAACAAACTCAGAACTATATCAACAGATTAAGGATTATCGTAATGCAGATGGAGCGGATCGCGATTCTATTGTAGAAGCAATTCGTGAAACCTACAAGGCGTTCCAAGGCAACTTAAAGGAAATGAATGCTATTGATGAAGCGCAAGCTCAAAACCCTGAACTAAAAATGCTTATGGACGAACTACGATTTATTTGCGAATCAGAAGATGCTTGTTCTCAAGAATCAATTGATGATACAATTGCTCATCTAGGTTCTATTAAATGGAATAATCCTAAGGCGTCGCAGATCATCTTTAACTCTGAGATTTATAAGAATGATCTTCTAAAATGTCACGAGGCGGTAAGCAGCGGCCCTGGACTATTCATGAAATCTCTCTACTTTGTTTATTTCCCTCCCGCAAAGCAGATTGTAGAGAAACTACTAGCGGCAAGCGGAGGCAACATTAGTGGTGGCAACCCTGCGATGGTAACTCGAGTTATCTTCAATGGAGGTAATGCTATTAAAGAAAATGAAAAGCACTGCGCTAGTGTTAAATCTCTAATTGCCATGCTTAGCGCGGATCAGATTGCTGAGCTAAAGCAAGAACTAGGCGTAACATCTGCCGCGGACTAAAACTATCTAAACAAAAAAATATTTTTTTTAAATCCAGCAAGCTTGACTAGGAATAGACAATTTCAGTTTTAATAGCTCAATCTCCTTATCCTTATATTGGATGTCTTTTTCTAAAATACTAATATCTTTGTCCTTCAGTTCTAATTGATGCTCAAGTTGATCAATCTTGTGTTGCAATGCGGAAACTAGATATGTGTTGGTTGTTGATGATTCAGAGCATAAACTATCAGCATCATAGATATCATCGCAATCCTCATCATCAATGTTATCCAAGGTCTCTGCTACTGATGATATCGATGGCTGTGGCGTTTCATATGAATTTCTAAAAAATGATTTTGCCTTGCTTGATGAGAATAATAGACTATCTATCCAAACTAAGTATGGCGCTGCTAATGGATGCAAATCTTGCATTGGATAGAGTAAGCGTTTAATAGTTGGATATGATAGATATTTGTCTTTTCCGCTAGGAGTATTAATCCAAGTGAAATCTATTTGTGGCGGGATATTTAAATCAAATGCACATTCGATGTCTGCCGCTGAGAAATAGATATCAAAAAGATTTTTTGTACCACGAATCGTGATTGTTAGTGAATTTAATTCCTGTGGATATGGGTGATTGGTTAGATCAATCGTATCAAGAGAAAGGTACTTCATAGACATTTGAATATATTTATTAGTTCAGTTAATTGACGATAATGTATCTTCATCGTATATATAGATACTTATAGAACTAATCTTATCTCACGTGATCGTGTAGTAATCATGTCTAGCGCTAATTGGCAAACCGAACTATTTAATGGTCTTGTCACCACCACGGGTAAGGCAGTGCCTGTTGCGTCTGGAAACATCACAAAGCCTAATACCGTAAATCAACTATCGGAACATATGGTTCCTACTCTTGAAGTGACTTCTAACAATGGTCGCTTTCATGGTCTTCGCGATCGATCTCGTCAGAAGTTTTCGGTACATCGCGCGATGAGTTTCCTCCCTCAGGAATAAAAAAATATATACAAGCTTATTTGTATGAAACAATCTTTACAGCAAGTAAAAGTGTAAATGCATCTTCATCGATAGATGTTTTGAATACCATCATGTTTTCATGATCAACATACACATTGATAGCATCACTCAATAGGGCTGTTGCTAGGCTTTGAATATATTCAATACGCACCGTGGTGGAAATAAAATCATTTTCTGCCAAAGTGCTATGAACCTTGAAAAGCTCAGCACGAGTGAACACATGATTTACATCAATTGTTTTAGAATTACTATCATAGGGAAATGCGAGAGGTACACCTGCGCGACGCTCGACCGTAAAGTCTTTGCTAAACTTAGAGATATCTCCAATAACCTTTTTGAAATATTTACTAGGTAACACAAACGAAAGTGGATACGACATATATGGAAGTGCACTAACAATATTGTCATCGGAAGCATTAGATGATTCCAGAAGAGAAATTGTGTGAAACTCCTTTACTCCTTGAATTTCATCATTTAGCACAATATATAGCTCTTTCATATACGAATCTTGCTTAGCAATAAAGTGAATCGTATTGTAACTCTTATCAATCTTCTGAATTACCTTCTCCAAGTTCTTCTGATCGATCACCATAATAATGTTGTGCTTGCAGTAATACTGACTTAGCTTCGCGCTATCAATGTTTAGATCAATAAAGTTATGTTTCAAATGTCCGGCTCCAGAAATGCGCACTCCGGATAAGCGAAACTCCATCTTTACATCACGCGTATCCATAAGCTTAAACAGAGTAAATATTTTTTTCAGATTAATTGGAGTATCATAAACCATTTCTAATGCATGATCAGCCACCACCGGCTCGGCGACAATTCCCTTTCGTGCAGATGCTTGAGGTGCTGGCTTAATTGCACGTGGACGCCCAACAGGACGCTTAGGTTTAACAGCCGGCGCAGGAGTCGAGCCTTCCATGATAATAATTGTTGTAGCTTTCGAATGTTAAGTATATACAATTATTATTCGCTTAGATCAGAGTCAAAAAATAAAATTTAATTACGAGTTTAGATAGTTATATTCATCTGAACCGGTAGATGATCACTCCCGTATATATTAGATAAAATAGTACATGTATCAATATTTGAATACAATGATTTAGAAACTAATGCATAATCAATGCGCCATCCTGCGTTTCGGGCTCTAGCTCTTGATCGATAATCAAAGAATGAATATTGGATTTTAGTTGGATGTTTTCGTCTCCATACATCAATTACTGACGTTTCTTGTAATAGGTGCCCAAAGTTATCTCGTTCCGCTTCTGTGAATCCTGCATGGTTTGTAAATCGCATAGGAGCATATACATCTTGATCTTGAAATGCCACGTTCATATCGCCTAAAATGATGATTGGTTTCTTCTTTTCAAGTTTAACGCACATATTACGAAATTGAATATCCCACTTCGTTGTGCGATATTGGTGACGTTTTGGCAATCCTGTGGTTTTATTTTTTGTGCCAGCATTTGGTACGTATACGCCAATTAAAATGAATCTCTTGTATTCTAAGATGACTACACGGCCTTCATTATCATTAAAAGGAGGATCAATCCGCCGAATAGGTAAATGCTTAGTTAGGATACTTACTCCAGAATATCCTTTCTTAACTGTAGAATGCGAGCTATATGTAGTAAATGTATTTGGAATAATATCAAGATTACGGAGCTGGGTTTCATTAATCTTAGTTTCATTCAAAACAATAATATCAAATGGTTTTATGAATTGATCAAAAGCAAGCTCCTCCTTAATCTTCTTCTTTGAAATTGCCCGAAGCCCATTAACATTCCAGAGCAACAATCGCATTGTGTATATATTAAAAAAATATAAATGGGAAGCGTTTAGTCGGAATCCTCCGATGACACTTCTTGAATCTTCTCGCAAGAACTCTTGCGGCTAGTCATAGATGCCACATTGATGCTGCTGCTTCTGGTCCTTCCCTTAACAGAACCATTACTACGAGGGATACATCCTGAGCGACTACGTGGACGCTTAGTGTTAATATTCATGGAAGCAGGAGTATGAATCATTGGCTCTCCCTTGCCATTGCTCTTTGGTGGGGGCGTAGGTTTTTCTTCTTCCTCCTCCTCCTCATCTTCTTCATCAACAAGTTCATCAACTACAGATGAAAATGAGGTATCTTGAGTATTTGTCCTGGATCTACCACTCGTAAATGTTGCATACGTGTCAGTAGTTGAATTTGTTTCCGCGTCGGTTTCATCTTCTGATTCTTCTGTATCTTCTTGTTTTGACTCTTCCTCTGCTTCATCAACTGATTCATGCTCTACTTCTTGTTTTGCTTCTTCAGCTGCTTTAGCAAAGTTAAATGATTCGTCGTACTCTATCACAGAAACATCATCTGGATGGGGGTGGAGTTCAATCTTTCCTCGATCATCAAAGTATTTGCCATTTGTTTCAATAAACTTCTTGATATTTGTTGTATTGTCTCTCTCTGATAGTTTGCGCGCAATTGGCTGTCCACGTTTAAGTCTCATTCGAATCATATTGATATCTTGAATTAGCATATCCAGAGTATAATCTGTTTGATCAGGATCAATCAAAATACTATTCTTCAGAAACTTAATACATTGTTTGGTACGAGATAGCTTAGTGGTTTCATCAAGCTGACGTTCACGATATGGCAATGCATGAGTTTCGTTTACATATGCTACGATAGCTTCAATCTCAGCATCGACAGAAGATACCATAGATTCCAAAATCGGAATGACCGGATCTACAGAATACTTTTCTGAATCAGGCAGCTTATTCATTTGAGCAAGAATCTTCTTTCGAGAACCTTTTACAATAGCCAATACAATCGGCTGAGTATTCATTATACGAAAGGAACCTGTTTGATGTGGCTGCATAGATTTATTAAATGAACCGATTTGGCGTAATAATGTCCAATGTGTCGTACGTTTTGAGCGATGCATCATTGTTAGTTCATATCGACTATGAATTTGATACAATCCATCAATGAATTCAAATGCCTCGATAGTTTCTGGTTTGCCTTTTGTGAAAACCAGACGTCGCACTGAATTAAATGTTAGCCGGAGTTCATCCCTAGATTCATCATCAATAAATGCAACATTTTCAATCAGCCCTTCTTGAACCAAAGATGCTTTTGTTATTTCAAAATCTTTGAAATGAAACTCTAGCGTTCGGGCAGGAATGCGAAAATGATTCGGCCTTGAAGCATTATCAAATGTCAGCGCTAATTCGGCCATTAGCTTTAGTTCAATGTTAGCACTGATTTCAAAGAATACATGAACTACATCAAGCCAAGTTTTGAAATGATTATCCACGTCAGCATTCAGGTAACCATTAAGGATTGGGACGCAACTAGCAAAGAGAGTTGGGTTCATGGTGGTTAGAGTGATTTGAGGACTGGGAGATTGTTACAATCTATATATCGATGTATGCTTATCAATTTTATTGATATAAAAAATGAATCAATGCAATCATACACATCGATTAAAGCTACTTAGCAGCTTTCTTGCTACTGGCAGCTCTTTGGGCTTTTGTACTTTTGGAAGTCGATGGCGCCGTACGTTTCTTAGTCCCTTTACCTTTTGGTGTACTCGGCTGCGGCTCTTCAAAGTCTGAGCTAGAATCATTATCTGAATCAGAATAGTTTTCCCCCTCAGACATACTAGCATCAGATTCTTCATCATCAGATTCTTCTTCATCAGATTCTTCTTCATCAGATTCTTCTTCATCAGATTCTTCTTCATCAGATTCTTCTTCATCAGATTCTTCTTCGTTACCATTATCTTCATCTTCCTCATCATCTGACTCCTCTGCCTCATCACCCGTAGCTTCATCAATTTCAGGGAAGACGCTGATCTTATTCATTGTGCGTGGATTAAGTGGAATATTTTGTTCTTCATCAATTCGTTTAGCTTTGGCGAATAATCCAATCTTAACAACAGGCGTTTCATTAGCTTTCTTGCGAGTTGGGGTTGTCTGATGAATCGTCCTGCCATATTGTAGATTTAAACGAATTTCCTCTACATCTGACTTAAACTGTTCGATAGAATATTCTTGGGTCGGATCGATCAGTAGCATAGTCTGTGTTATCTTAAGATTAATCTTTGTTTGAGTAATCCTAAGCTTGGCACCATCATCGGCGGCTTCTTGAATTTGATTCTTACGGAATGGCGTAAGATATGTTTCGTTTGTAAATCGAATAATAGTTTCTAATTCATCCTTAACCGAGGGTAGCACAATCTCGTAGATAGGCATAATCATCTTATAATCATACTTGGGTTTAGCCTTTCCCTTTTTATTTGATTTCTTTGTTTCATGTTCTGTCTTGTATTTCAAGAATTTCTTTTGCAAATCACGCAAAGATCCAGTAATGATCTTATAAACATCCGGCTGGGTGTCCATAAGTAGAAACTTATCTTTAATGGTTTTGCCATCTGCCTTTGCTTTAATAGCGGCATGATCAATATGGGGCTTCATTGTATTAGTTAATCCATATTTGGTAACTTGAACAATAGTCCAATGCGTTGGATGCTTCTTAGCAATTGCCATTTCGACACAATAGCGGCAATACAATTGATAAACACGATCAATGAATTCAAATGTTTGAATTAATTCATCATCTTTACTATGCGTAAATACCAATCTACGCAATGTATTAAATGACATGCGAAGTCCATCTTCATCAATATAATCCATATTGGCTTTGAAATCCATTTCGCATAGATTAGCATCCGACAGTCTAACTTTTGTAAAATATGATTCAACAGATTCTGCATTAATGCGAAAGAATGTTGGATGCTTAGCATTAACAAATGTTTCTGCCAAATCAGCAGCAACGCGAAATGTTGCATCGTCATTGAAACGGAAGAATATTTGCACCAACTCTGACCATGATCTACACTTTGAATCCACAGTGGGATTAAAGATAGCATCAATAGCAGGAACATACTTGCTAAAGGTTTGAGAATCCATAGTAGAAGGTGGGGCAACTAATCAATTGAGAGCAATGATATATTTATCAATTATCTTTATCAATTTTATGGTTTTGGAGGATTCATTAAAATTGAACAAATATACGGATAGTATATACAAGCTTGCTCTTGCATAACACAAATGTACCCCTACGTTAAGTGCCCGGGCTGTGGCTGCCTTCTTGGCCATCTTTATCGCCTCTTTCAAGAAATGCGTACTATCAAAAATGAAATGCAAGAAGATGATAAGAATCTCATTGATATATTTGAAATTCTAGGAGTAAAGAACTACTGCTGCAAGACGCGTATCCTTACGCAACGCCAGTTCAATGATTTCCTTCACGAGTAGACTTAAACAAGCAATCTTTTTTTGTTGCGATTTATGGAGCATTACGCTTTCGATATTGCAACACCCTTCCAGCAATTTGCACATTGACTTTAGTTTTATCAGGATCCATCGCGGTGATAATAATCTTCTCCCATACAATGTCTTGATTCATTTGTTGGCGCCATTCTGGCGAACACGCATATTGGCGCGTTAGAGGCAGCTTTGGGATATCATCCACAGAGAGGCGAATTTCAGAAGTGTTCGGCATTGTGCGAATTTAATAATGATACTGAATGTGGATCCGGTAGATGTTGTACCCATATCTATTATGAATCACAAAAAAAGATTTGCAAATGAATTGCTATCTTATTGAATCATAACGCGTATGATTTACTCATCATCCTCAAAATCATCGAACTCGTCGTCGCCAGTAGCAGCTGGTTTGTTACCAATGCTTGCGTATCGAGAGGCAAAGGCATCAGCGACTTCGTCATCTTGCCCTCCAGAGGTATCCAGTTGTTCTGCAACCTTTACATAGTAGCGGCCATACAGGCTGATATCCAACTTGCATTGGCGTCCGCTGACCGCAACCTCAAACTTGAGATTTCCAATAATAGCAGATCCACGTGTTAGATAGTTCTGAATATTAGTGTTGTCTAGGACAATCTCGTCGGTCTCTTCATTACGAGCGCCAAGCTTGTTGTAGATCTTCTTGCCAGTACGAGCATGGTGATAGAAATCATCGATGTTGTAGAAGTCCGGAGCATAAAGATGCGTCATCACTGGACGTTCCATGTCTGGCTGTCCGGACTCATCAGCATAGTACTTATCCTCGTAATGCTTAGAAGGCGGAGCTACTTCTCCCTGCTTGAAGAATTTCTTCTTCGGGATAGACAACCAGAAGAACGGGTTATCCAGGTCCTTGATATCACCAGTGTCTCTGTCGGTTGCAGTGATCTGCATCGGAGTAACAATCTTAGTGCTAATCAAGTGAAATGGGCGGAATGTGCCATCTGCTTGCTTGCGAGGAGCGCGAGCATCATCAGTGACTACATTGTCAGCCTTTAGCTGTTTCATCTTCTCTTCGAAAGCTTCGCAGAGGAGTTGTAGAGCTTTAGCATTTTCATTTTCAGTGCCTTCCTCGTCTAGGAGCGATACGCCCATACGAATTGATTCATATTTGCGCTGCTCTGGCTTCTTGATGCGAGAACCAATAAGCAGACCCTCATTAGACATCTTCCAGTAGCGAACAGGAGTTTGCTTGCCGTCGGCCAGATTAATATCAACATCAATGTACTGCGCATAGTTCTTGAACTTGCGAGTTGATTCAAAGTTGATCACAATAAAGTCATTACCGTGAGTGGCATGGGCTTCAAGGATCTGAGCGGTAGTCAGAACAATCTTGTTGGAGTTGGCAGAGCTCATTGTTGAGGGCGAAACTAAAAGTGGCGCGTGCAAAGGAGAACGGAGTTCTAGAGTTGGAATGGTTGGTATATATATAATATTTATTCCTCAATTTTAAGCTCAAAATGGAAATAAGCGTAAAGCTCTATAATTTAGCAAAATCAACATCTACATGCACAAATCCATCCATAATTGATACTAATAAGGCTTCATGAGCAAATTGGCCTCTGCGATCCTGTCTAGTTAGTAAATCTTTATAAAGCAACATGCGCGGACGGTCTTGCTCAAATGGAATTCCAATCTTTTGATAACTCAACTGACTAACAAGCTTACTACCTACAGTAACCTTGAGACCAGTCTGAGTTTCAAATGCATTTGATTTATCATTCCAAATCAATAAATTGTTCTTATAACCTTCGTAAATACACTGCTTTAATTTGATTACAGCATCAACCAACTCAGTGCTATTCATATCAGTGCTCCGTTTTAAGATTTGATATAAATCACCAGATTGGTTATCTTGTGTAACCGGATTGATGCGTAATTGCTCAATCATTAACCAATAAATCTCATCGATCGATTCGGTTAGTTTACACAACTTACCAAAGTTCAATCCTTTACTGAGGCACCATTCGCCAAGCTCTACAATAGAAGTGGATGCCGCTTTATAACTGAAGCGTTGATAGATAAGTAGCAATTCAATCATCTCGCATCCAATTAATAACTTTGCTCTTAGACGATTATAGTTTGCAGTATCGCACTTGCTATCCTTGAATGTAGGGTTGACTTCATACAATTCATCTAATAATAAAGCTGTATCATAAGGCGTAACTCCAGTATCCCTTTTATCAAGCAACAATTCATTTTTACGGACTCCCATCAAACATGCTAAACAAACTAACTCTTTAATGGAAGCGCCATAGACTAAACCACTAAGAATCATCTTACATGACTCAATATTCATTTTACGGAAGGAATTCATCATTTTGCCCAATTCAGTGATCTTACCATCAGCATCAATTGCTCCCAGAGTGAATAATCGCTCTAATGAATAGTTTAGACTATCATCGGAAGGCGGGGTAAACATTTGATAAACGGATAATTTATTTAATGGCACATCGGGCTCACTTACAAGCAAAGCTAATAGATGTGACGTCATATCTTCAACCATAACACTCGGAGTATTATCTACAATCATTTTATTAAATACAGGTTCGGTGAATAGCGGAAAGAAGATTCCCGCATGTTTGCGACCGACTCGACCCTTTCGCTGAAGAGACATACTAGATGTAGTTGGTTTTGTCATCATAAGACTACTTCCATGGCGATGATTAAACTCTACTGAAAATTGTAATGCAGTATCAATACAATAACGAAGTGATTCTAGAGTTAATCCGGTTTCAGCAACATTAGTTGATACAATAATGCGACGGTATGCTGGCACCATTTTACCATTGATCTCTACCTTTAATTTATTAAAATCCTCCATCAACAGTCGATAGTTGTCAGTACCGCCATTGATATCGGCGGAGGTAATGCCAAGAGGAAGTATTGGCTTCTTTAATGAATCATTTAGTTTTGATAGCGCAAGTACCATTTTAGTGATAGGCGCCGTAGAAGGCATAAACACAATCATATCACGAATACCATGCTTCAATCCGTCAAATGGATTCTGCGCTTCATATGATTCTAGATTCCTTACGATATCGCACGTTTTAGCATAGATGTCATCAACATCAACAGTAGGATAGATTACCTCAATTGGCTTAGATTGACCATCAACGCCAAATACGGTTTTCGTATCAAAGTATTTGCTATACTTCTCAACATTCAAGGTGGCGCTCATAAGAATCAAGAATGGAGGATCTCTGCGCAAGTTGCGTTTAATAAGTCGGCGCATAAGTAGTAAAATCAAATCTACATCCAGCGATCGATCATGTGCCTCATCAATAAGAATAAATTTGTATTTCTTACATATCTGCTCATCTGACATAGTTTTGAGGAACTGCAGTAAGATGCCAGTTGTGCAAAAGAGGATGCCTTTCTCGGCAGGCTTACGAACAAACTCCTGAGACTGCCAACCAAGATTACGATATAACTCAATTGATAGACCATCCTTATTTGGCTTCTTATATGCATCAATCAATGCAATATCCTTTGGAATTTCCATTGCAGTAAGAACACGAGGCTGGGTAATCACGATACGCTTCTTATAACGTTTGAAGAAGCGTAAATACAGCTGGCACGGGACTGTTGTTGATTTCCCGCTCCCTGTTTTGCTTTCCAAAATAACGACACGGTCGCTCATTATATCGGCAGCCTTTGAATCAACTTTTTTGTCAAACCAATTCATAATATAGTCAATTGGTACCAACTCGTCTAAATCAGACTGCTTCTCTCCCATCATTGGAATCAAAGATCCCTTATTAAGAAGCGTAATTGGCGCCATGATTGAAGTTAAACTATATTAATTAAATGTTATTTAGCGGTCAATTAATATAGAACGAAATAACGGGCGAGGGATAAGATTTTGTTTTTGAATGATCAAACCACTATGTTTGATGTTCT
>JACCDG011990473.1_pt1 | contig 13019 bp, 8 predicted proteins | sample 7442471 | NCBI WGS metagenome assembly JACCDG01 (sample SAMN15323444, study PRJNA562643) | freshwater metagenome | isolation source: river surface water | place: USA:Blue River Watershed | collected 2017-08-17 | reverse complement strand
GTCGACGCGTGCCGACTGGTTTCAAAAGGAATTTCCAGACCGCTACATTGAAGTAGGAGTCGCAGAGCAAAATTTGGCAGCGCTCGCATCAGGTATGGCCAACTATGGCAAGATACCTTTCATCACCTCATACGCGGCGTTTAACCCTGGCCGCAATAACGAGCAGATCCGCACGACTATTTCACTCAACAATGTTCCGGTCAAAGTTTGCGGCATGCATGCAGGGGTGAGCGTTGGACCCGACGGCGCAACGCACCAAGCACTTGAAGATATTGGCCTCATGCGCATGCAACCGCACATGGAAGTTATTGTCCCTATCGATTCCGAAGAGGCACGGAAGGCCACCGTGGCGGCGGCGCAAAGCGGCAAGCCTTGCTACCTGCGCTTCAGTCGTGAAAAGACGAATGTAATTACTACACCCGAAACTCCTTTCAGCATCGGTAGTGCATACTACTTGGTTGAGCATGAGTCGCCACAAGTAATTATCATCGGGTGCGGTCCTGTGTTGAATGAAGCGCTCGCCGCAGTGAAGCTGTTGGAGGCCGAAGGCGTGCGCGTTTCAGTGTTGAACTCTCATACCGTGAAGCCCCTCGATACCAAGACTATTTACGATGCAGTCACGCACGCGGGCGCTGTCGTTACGGTTGAAGAGCACCAAGTTGCGGGCGGGCTTGGGAGCGCTATTGCTGAATTCTTGGCCGAGCATTATACAGTTCCCATTGAGATGGTTGGCGTACGTGACCGCTTTGGGCAGTCAGGTACGATGCAGCAGCTCTATAAAGAGTATGGACTCGATGCGCCGACTATAGTCGCCGCTGTTAAGAAGGTTATTTCGCGGAAGCGTTAAATAATTCCTCTAACTTTTCCTTATGCAATAGTCCGCGTTGAGCGCCAACGTCTTGGACGACGTATGCAGCATTGATCATTCCGCGCATCATTGCGTCTTTGAGTGGAGTGCCGTTTGCGAAGTAGATTGCTGTGGTTGAAGTGAAGCTGTCACCGGCGCCCGTCTTTTCAACGGGTGGCTTAGGGTCGTGGTACATAGGGAGGTGGATCTCCTCTCCGTTTTCGAGTGCATATGCTCCGTTCTTGTCGTCGCTAATCAGTATTGTGTGCGAGCCGAGGCCTTTGAGTCCATTGAGTAGTGGTGGTAACTCGTCAGCTGTGTCAGGAACATTGAGTATGCGCTGCGCTTCCTCCTTATTTACCACGAGTAAGTTAGCACGCTTGTATAGGCGGCTCAAGCGCTCCGCGCCTAACTTGATTTGGAAAGTTCCTGGTTGGAACACGAAGAATATGTTTGGGTGTGCCTCGAGATACGTTGCGATCTCGTCGTGGTACTCCGCAGCGCCAGCAAGCGACGAGAGGTAGATAATCTTGGGCTCAGGCATTTCGGCAGGGAAATGGTATTGGTACGCAAAGTGGTTTACGAGGATCGTGCGCTCGTCGCCGTACCAGAGTACGTAGTGATAGTTGGTGGGTGCGCCTTCCTGCTGATGTACGTACGCGGTGTCGATGTTTTCAGAATGGAAATTCGCGATCACCTTTTCGCCATTCTGGTCTTTACCAATATTGGTAATCATTCCGGTTGAAAGTCCGAGGCGTGCTGCTGCTACAGCGGCATTCGCGGCGTTACCGACGCCGTAAATGATGGTTGATGATTCGAAAGGAACTTTGTCTCCAAAGCGCATGCAGATCTCGCAGTCTTCGTTGTTAAGTTTGCAGTTAACGTGTGCGTCTTTCAGTTTAATAAAGTCGTCTACTACTGTGTCGCCTATCGCAATGAAATCTTTATTCATGTACACAGTATATCGTATGCACATGCTGGGGTACAATGTACTCATGAGCACTGCTGACGACATCCGCGGATTTTTGAAAGGTGAGGTCGAGGATAGTGAAGAGGTGCGCGAAGCATTCAGTCGCGATGCGTCGCTCTTCCATGTCGTCCCTGAAGTCGTCGTGAAGCCCAAAGATGTTGAGGACGTGAAAGCTCTCGTTGCGTACGCGGCGAAGGCCAAGGAGGGCGGGGCGAGCGTATCCTTGGCCCCTCGCGCGGCTGGCACCTGCATGTCGGGTGGTTCACTCACGAGTTCGGTCATGGTGGACATGATGGCGCACTTCAACCGCGTGCACGTCGTGACGAGTGAATATGCGGTGACGGACCCAGGAGTGTACTTCCGTGATTTTGATAAGGAAACGAAGCGCTATGGACTCGAACTTCCTTCTTATACTGCAAGTAGGGAAATCAATGCTGTTGGTGGTATGGTGGGGAACAATAGTGGCGGCGAAAAGAATTTGAAATACGGCAAGACCGCCCGCTACGTTGAAGAGCTTGACGTCGTACTCTCAGACGGAGAGGTACACACTCTTAAGAATCTTACTGGCGCTGCATTGAAGAAAAAGTTATCGCAGTCAGGGTTTGAAGGTGACATCTACCGCGCCGTGTCCGAGTTGATCGTTAACAACAAAGACATTATTGAAGAGCATAAGCCTCAGGTGGAAAAGAATTCTTCAGGCTTTGCGCTGTGGGATTGCGGCGACGGAGTTAAGTCGTTAAACCTTGCACGATTAATGGTTGGTGCGCAAGGCTCGCTCGGCATTATTACCAAAATCAAATTCGGACTCGTGCGTCCGCAACCATACGCTGCGATGACCGTACTGTTCGTCAATGACTTGGCGGAGCTGGGGACGCTCGTGCCGCACGTGTTGCGTTTCGGTCCCGACAGTTTTGAAAGTTACGACGACAACACCTTTAGGCTCGCGGCCAAATATTTCCCCGAGTTCGCGCTTCAAATGAAGTCAAACTTAATTGGACTTGGACTCGCGTTCTTGCCTGAAGTGTGGATGATGCTCACGGGCGGCGTACCCAAGCTCGTACTACTTGCGGAGTTTCGCGCTGATACGCAAGACGAAGCAACCGCAAAGGCGAACGCACTTGCGCAAGAGATTGCGCTCTCTAATCCTCATATCGGCATTCGTGTCGCGCCGACCGAAGAGGCAGCGCGAAAGTATTGGGTCATACGTCGCGAGTCGTTCAGTCTGTTGCGCAAGAAGATCCGCGGCAAGCGCACTGCGCCATTCATTGATGACTTCGTCGTTCAGCCTAAACACTTGCCCAAGTTCTTACCGCAACTGCAAGCAATACTCAACGAGTATAAAACTAAACTTTTTTACACTATTGCGGGCCACGTCGGTGATGGTAACTTTCATATCATCCCGCTCATTAACCCCAAAGACCCAGACATGCCGGCGCTCATTCAGGAAATTTCAAAGCGCGTGTATGACCTCGTTTCAAAATATAAAGGCTCGATAAGCGGCGAGCATAATGACGGGTTGGTCCGTACGCCCTTCGTTAAGCAGATGTTCGGTCCCGAAATGTACGCGCTTTTCGAGCAACTCGAGCATATCTTTGACCCCTTGGACATCTTCAACCCTGGGAAAAAGGTAGGTACCACCTTCGCGGAAGCCGCCGCCGCCCTCGATTTCCCGCATTCTAAGTAGGGAGGGCTTAGGCTTGCGAAACGGGCACCTTTCCGCTATAGTACATATATATGACACAGTCGACCCTGACCCTCAATGCAACTAAGCGCACCGCAACTGGCCACGCGCTTGATACCCTACGCAAGGCTGGCTCAATGCCTGCCGTAGTTTACGGCCCAAAACAAGAGTCAACCAACATTACGCTCGATCAGCGTGAATTCGCAAAGGTCTTTAAGGCAGCAGGAGAGTCTACGGTAGTAACCATCAAGGTTGACGGTACTGATATCCCAACGCTTATCCACGATGTCGACCACCACCCACTTACTAACCTTGCACGCCACGCGGACTTCTACGCTATCGTTAAGGGTCAGAAGGTTAAGGTCATGATCCCACTTGAATTCGTAGGTGAAGCACCAGCGGCTAAGGCAGGCGCTAACATCGTCAAGACACTTCACGAGGTTGAAGTTGAGGCAGACCCAATGAACTTGCCACACGAAATCCAGGTTCAGATCTCAGCACTTACTGAAGTTGGAGGTCAGATACTCGCTGGTGAAATCGCAATGCCTGCAGGAGTTGCGCTCGTTACTGGCGCGGACGAAGTAGTTGCTATCGCAGCTGCTGCAAACGAGGAAGTACTCGATGCTCCTATCGTTGGTCCTGACATGTCAGCTATCGGCGACGCAGTTGAGCGCGGCAAGAAGGAGGAAGAGGAAATTCCTACTGAAGACTAATCCGAATCTCGCAAACGTTTGGTATAATGCCCGTAATGATACGGGCATTTTTATTTGGGCTGCTTTTCGTATTGGCGGCGGGTCACTCCGGCGCCGCGTACGCGGCGCCGGCAACCACGGCTGAAGTTGCTGCGCACCGCAAACAGCTTGAGGCGCAACTCCAAGCAATTGAAGCAGACATCGCGGCAAGCCGCGGAGTATTGAGTGAAAAACAGAAAGAGCGTCAGTCGCTCGAGCGTGATATCGGAATTCTCGACGCGCAGATCAAGCAGGCCAAGTTATCAATCAAGGCACGTGACCTCACGATCCTCAACATTGCTGATGACATCTCCGACAAGAATCGCGATATCGCGGCACTCAATGCTAAGTTAAAAAAGGAAAAGCTCTCGCTCGCTGAAATTATTCGTCGCTCAAACTACATCGACGACCAAACGTTCGTAGAGTTTGCGTTTGACGCGCAATCAGTATCCGAATTCTTTAGTGACCTCGACGTGTTTGCGTCGGTGTCGCGCGCGCTCCATGACTCGTTCGTTGAGATCGCCGCAAGCAAGAACCAGGTGGCTGCTGCAGTAGACATTTTGGAAGAGAAGAAGGATGACGAGATCACGCTCCGCCAGACTCAAGTGTATGAAAAGAATCAGATCGAAGCGCGTGAGCGTGATCGTGCTGAAATCTTGAAGATCACGAAAGGTGAAGAGCGACTGTATCAGGACATCATCAAGGCCAAAGAGCGCTCAGCTGCAGAAATACGCGCTGAACTTTTCGATCTTCGTGACACGACCGCTATCTCATTCGGTAAAGCACTCGAGTATGCGCAAGTTGCATCAAAGTTAACGGGTGTCCGCGCGGCAGTTATTCTTGGAGTCCTCCGGCAGGAAACTGACTTAGGTCGAAACTTAGGCTCAGGCTCATACGCAACCGACATGCATCCGACTCGCGACGTGCCAGTGTACCTTGCAATTACCGCCGCGCTCGGATACGACCCGGAAAAGATGCCTGTTTCAAAACAGCCTGGCTACGGATGGGGAGGCGCGATGGGTCCAGGGCAATTCATACCTTCAACATGGGCGTGCTTCGGTGGATTCGTAAACACAACAACGGGCAGGTGCGGCAAGGGAACTGACGGCACATACAAGGGGCCTTGGCAATATGACGAAAGTAAAGACGCGGTGCGTAAAGTACTTGGCAAGGCAACACCGTCTGATCCATGGAATAATCAAGATGCGTTTATGGCAACTGCTATGCTCATGCGCGACAATGGCGCAGACAAGGGCACTCGTGCGGCAGAGCGTTTGGCGGCGCTACGCTACTTTGCAGGATTTGGAAATGCAGGGAAGAGTGCGTACGCATTTTACGGTGACGGCGTGATGAAGCACGCAGACTATTTCCAGTCGCAGATAGACTTGCTTAATAAGCAGTAGTACACAGTTACTCGCAAATCGAACGGGGCATAGCAATTCTTCGTGATACAGTTCATTCATGACGCGGAGCTTGTACGGGAGTTTAGTCGTACTTTTTTTAACACTGTTCGTGTTACTTGCAGGGTATCTTATTTATCTACAGAGCCAGCTACTCAACACTGTCGGCGCGAGTGTTGAAATCCCCACCGTAGTCCCAGCAGTTATAGTTGATGCGGCGGAAGCAGAGTCGTTAGTTGAAATTAACGCACTGAGTGGCGCGGTCAATGTTGTTGCGGGTGGTAACACCGCGCAGTATTTGGATTCACGGTTCAAGGCGCCAATTGCATTTGATCGATACGTCACTACTGAATCAACTGGAGTCGTAATCCTCAATGCCGACGGCACCAAAACCCCAGCAATTAACTCAAACGTCACTGAGTCGCAAACACCTGTTGCTGCAAGTATGAGTGGTGAGTTCATCGCGTGGGTTAACCCGATGGACGGCTCACTTCAAGTTTTCAAGTTTGTTAACGAAACGTACGTTCCGTACTACCTCGAGTCGCAAAGTACTGCGCTTTCGTTCGGGTTCAGTAGTGACCAGAAGTTTTTACTCACGGGACACGTAGGAGCTAACGGCTCGGAAGTACGCGCGCTCAACCTCGAGACCAAAGAAACGTCAGTAGTTTACAAGTCGCCTGACCTCGTCATCCTCACCAATGAAAACTATGAATAAAAAAATCGCACTCTACGCGCTCGTACTGCTCCTTCTTCCGGCGCAAGTATTTGCGGTGGATCCTGTTACGGGAGGTAAATTCTTTCAGCTTGATGGAGGTGGCCAAGGGCAGGGGCCTTTCAGATTATTGCGCAACAGGCCGAGTGCGACTCCTGCAGCAGCAACTACATTAACTGCAACACTGAGCGTATCACCAAGCACTGCCGAAGCTGGTCAACCGGTACTCGTTACTTGGTCATCAGTTGGTGCGTCGCTCTGTGTTGGACGCAACTTTGCAACCGGTAATGCACCTGAAGGGTCTGTGATTCTTACTCCAGCTCAGTCAACAACGTTTACGATTGTCTGCAATAATGCTTCGGGCACCAGTGGTGCTCCTGTCCAGAAAAATTTCACCGAACCACAGATCTACGCAAACGCGGCATTCAAAGCAGACATTCTTGCGAATGGCAACGTCACTTCAGCGGGGCGAGGAATATTCGCCGGCAATGACATCACCGTTAACCGCATCTGTAGCTTACTCGACCCAGGAAGTGTAGCGGCATTTTGGGGTAAAAGGGGCTACGATTCACCAGAAGACAACACCATACTCGTGTGGGACGGAATCAATTGGAGTGCACCTCGTGTTACGTCACACACCAACTCACGCCTCGTGACGCCGTGGCTTACGTGCCAAAAGAGTGGGCCGGGGACAGTCTCACAAAGCAGAAGTGTAATTATTAATGGAGTTGCGCCAACCTGCTCTCTCGTGTGTTCAGGCAATTCAGTCGTCAATAGTTGCACTGGTGCCACCGTTCAGGCATGTACGACGTCTTGTGTGAATGCGTCAGACCCGACCTCAACTGGCCCAACCTCAGGACCTGCATCAGGTGGTACAGCAGCGAGCGCAAGTCTCGTCCCTAAAGTTACGAGAGTGTTCACGACTACGCAGATCTATGCAAACGCCGATTTCAAAAACGACATCATGGTAAACGGCGGACTCACGCTTGGGGGCAATAGTATTTACACAGGGAATAGTGTTGCGGTGAATCGCATCTGCTCAGTAATTATGCCGGGCAGTGTTGCAAAAACATGGGGTGCGCGCAAGTACAGCTCACCCGAAGACAACAGAATGCTCTTCTGGCGGAATGGTGTGTGGCTCTCACAGCGCGCAGGCGATTCAACCAACTCGCATATTAGTGGAAGTTTGACCTGTGAAGGTCCTGGCGTACCAAACGCAGACGGATCGAACCCTGGAGGTCCGGGATCAAATGGACCCGGTAATGCGTACTGCGAGTTGCCGCCTGAAGTTCCTGGAGTCTGTACGCCGGGGCCCGTCTGTGTTGGTCCCGACATGCACACGCAAGACGCCGAGTGTAAAACCACTTTCGTAAGGTCATGTGCCGTAGGTTGTTCAGCGGGTGCATGTGTCGGCTCACTTCCTGTACCTGACCCAGTCGTGACTCTTACGACCGAGCCCGCACTCTTCCGCCGCGGTAACAGCTGCAAGCTCGTATTTTCAGCAACGAACGCTCGCTCCTGTACGCTCACTGGTAAAGGAGTCAACTCTACGTTTGGTACAGTGACAGGAACGCTCTCGCAAACAACAGTATCAACCCCTCCACTTCAGAATACTGAACCGTACTCGCTCAAGTGCACGAACTCAGCAGGCGTGAGTGCAGTCAAGAATGTTGATTGCCGCATCTTGCCGTCCTACATTGAGATATAATCAAAACTATGAATCCATCACAAAACTCGACAACACCTACTGCCATTGCGATGCTCATCATCGTGCTCATGATCGTCGTTGGCGGCATCTATTTCTTTCAGGGTGTAGTTTCGTCGCCGCTCACAGGAACTGTCCTCACTTCATCTACAGGTGGCTCGAGTCCACTTCAGTCTCTCTATTCGTATGCACTTCCAGAGTTGAATGAGGTCCCTCCGCAAGCGGGAAGAGTTCTCGAGTTTGGTCCGAACAAATATCGTGAGCCGATGCGCTCTATAGTTGTTGCTGAAGACGGATCTATTGCATATCTCGGCAAAGCCAAGGAAGGGTGGGAGGTTTTCGTTAAATCTCCCGGCTCTAATGAAGTTCAGCAGCTCACCTTTACCCCGACGCTCAAGCGCGACTTGCAGTGGTTGCCAGGGAGTAACGGCCTTCTCTTTTCGGAACTCCCGCAATCTTTCCCTGGATCTGAGCGAGCAGGACTCGACGACTGGTCAGTAGTTGAAATGCTTAGAACAGGCGAGCAGACCACAATCGGTACGGGCGTGCGCCCGTATCCAGTTGGTGACCGCAGTGCAGTATCACTCACTGAGCGGGGAATTATCCGTATCTCAGGCAATGGTGGTCCAGAGACTGCACTGATCTCGTCACCTATCTTCATTATCGACACCCCCATCACCGTGAGTCGCGACGGACTCAGGATTGCATGGGTGAGTCCGTCTGACCACTCGATCCAGGTTTTCGAAAAGCGCTCTGAAGGTACGTATGGCTCAGTGATGGTGATCGCAAACACCGCGCCAACATCTATCGCTTTTAATGAAGCGGGTACGCATCTCCTTTTGGCAACGAGTGTTGAGGCGGGCACTCAGATAGAGATCATCGATATCAAGAAGAGCGTTAAATCGACCGTTGGCGTAATCCCAGGAATTGCAGACATAACCGCGTGGAGTAGTAAAGTCGATAACCGTGAAGAAATCTAAGCATCACATTCTTGTTGCAGCATGCGCACTCCTATTTTTCATAGGCACTCCTGCGCACGCGGCAGTGGTTAACGGCCCCTCATTTGCTACTACTACAGTATCTAACGCAGTTTGTAACGTCGCAGGGACTCAGCGCGGAAGTACCCAGGTAACTTCAGCAGCTCAATGCGCCAACTACTGCGCAACCGCGTTCTCGAGTCCTACTCCTACCTGCTGTACACTCCAGTATGATAACGAGTTTGATATTCGCGCTCCACTTCCGTATGCGATAGAAACCAAAACCTGCACCGCATATAATGCACCAGTAAGTGGCGCAACGACGACACCCAAGGCTGCCGACCCGGTAATCAAAACTGCATTCAGCTCGCCCTACAATACCGCGCACGACTACTCGCAATTGAAGTTTATGGCGACTACTCCTGGGCAGTCGCTGCGTGCGCACATGCTCGCGAATGGCTTTGGAACTTCAGATTTAAGTAAAATAGCAAGCGGGGAGTTCGGTTTCTTTTTTGACGTTGACACTCCATTTACTGACGAGCTTCAGACTAATACGAAAATTTGCGACATCATCCGCCCGTATGCAACCACGACTGGTCGGGGCACCTCTTCAACATATTCAGCAGACGGTAACAATAAGATGGTTTATTGGGATGGCACAGAGTGGGAGAAGCAGAATGGTGATCAGTTTGGAACGCCCTCAAACCAGCGCCTCGCGTCTATGGGCTGCACCAGTGTCTGGCAAAAGGAGCGTCGCTGGGACGCGATACTGCTCGACTACAACTCTTCGGAAGTGCGCGTAGGACTCGTACTTGATCCTGAAAACCTGAATGTTCCTGGTACTGTCGACATCAAGTGGGACGGACCTAACGGCTCAGCATGTACTATCAAAGACCTCAAGACAGGAGCAACTATTCTTGGGCCACTTGACCCCGCATCTGTCGAAATCAAAACCGTCGTCGACCACCCCGTAACCCAATCAACGTCATACCAGATCACTTGCGTGAAGGGCGGGGTAACTGCATCAGGCTACGTCGACGTGCTTGCCGCAAACCAGCTTAATGTTTCGTGTACCGGCGCACCCGCGAGCGGCGCAATAGGCGAGCGCGTCCAGTGGATCAGTGAAGTTACCGGAGGCCTGCGTCCATATACGTATTCGTGGACGAGTCCTGGTATGACAGGTGACAATGCAATTTCTGCAACCACGCCGCACACATCAAAAACATATACGACATTCGGAGACAAGTCCGCGCGACTCACCGTAACGACCGCTTCATCGACGGCACCTGGGCCCGTAACCGAGTCGTATGCGTCAGTTCGCCCGTTTGAGGACGGTATGTGCGCTCCGGGTACTCCCGTATCAAGTGGAAGTGTAACGCTCCCGAGTAACTTTAGTGTAAATAGTGGCAAGATCTACGCCAATGCACTGTGCGATGCGCAATCGTCGCCCGGTCAGTGCTGCGACATGACGGTAGTTCACAGTACTAACAGCACCCAAACGACGTTTAACTACCGTGTGTACCAACCTGTCGATACAGTTGCCAACAACAAAGTCTGCCCTAACTTACCGAACAGTACGTGTGAATTTTACGCGGGTATCAAAACATCAGGCGCGCCAGTCCTCGTATATGGTGCAACTAGTCCTTACACCGCAAAGTCAGTTACTGTCGACTGCGCAACTGCAATAGGTACTTCTCCAGCGCACGGCTTCCCACTCGTTAACTCGGTTGACGGTACCACGCTCGCGTGCCCTGGAGGATTCGCGAATGGCTGCGGCATAAGAGCCAACTTGGGTGCTAACATAGACGCCTCAGCACTGACCCCAACCCTCTATTCTGGCAGTACCGCAACGCCAGGCCCCATCAAATTTTCAGGCTATGTGAAGAATTCAGGTAACACCAAGTTCACTCCTACGTTCGCAAATAAGTTTACTATCGATATCGCCAACGACGGCACCGGCGCTTTCGGCACCCACGACGTTGAGTTGAATGTTCCATACGTAGTACCAGGTGACAATTTGTATTTGGACGACGGGCTCAGGTGTAGCGGCACGCAGATAGGTCCCACTATTTCTGATGTTGGTCAACTCGAGGCTGAGCAGCAATGTTACGCGAACATGACTAATGGTCAGTGCTGTGAAGCCAAAAGTACTTTCATACGTGATGGAGAGGGAGAATATGTGTCCGATTGGACGTTTAATCTCAGAATTAAAAATGGAACCACTATCCCAGTCGATGGAACGTGTAATCCTTTACTGTATATCTGTCGCGCGGGAGTTCGCACTTCAGGTACGCCAACGCCCGAGCTCTACCCAACCGACACACAGCAGATACTCTCAACTAATTGGACGTCGGTTTTGGGTACCCACAAAGTCTGCTTCGTGGTCAATACCAATAACGTACTGGTTGAATCATCAGGCAACTCGACCAACAACAAGAGTGACCCGTGCGCGCTCATCACTATCGGCACGAACCCGATTTCCATAAGCAACTTCTCGGCGTCTATTGGAACGCGCGCGCTCACCGTGCCGGGCAGTAACTTTGCACGCAAGAGCACCGCGTCAACGCCGCTCAACATCAACTGGACGTGTGCGGGCACTGGCGTAACGTGTACGATCTCGGGTCCTGGGATTATTCCAGTCACCACTGGTCCAGGTGCTGGAGGTGCTCCTGTGCCAGGCACCGTAAGTGTCCCGATCACGGGAGCAGGGACGTACACTATCCGTGCGCAGAGTGGCAATTTCCGTGACTCGCGCACCTTCAACGTCCGCATCGCGCCAACATTTTTCAATATATAATATGCGTATGAAGTATTTCCTCCTTACACTCGCACTTCTGATAACGTCACTCACGCCTCATTCATTCGTGCATGCGGGTACTATCAGTGGGGTCACCTTCGCAACTACTTCAATTAGTAACGCTGAGTGTAATGCGTCAGGTACTTTCCGTGGAAGTGCAATCCGAAACAGCGCCTATGAGTGTGAGCTGTACTGTGCGACCAGCTTTTCCGCGCCGCTTCCTAACTGCTGCACTATTCAATCTAACGACGTCGTGGATCTTGGTGGCACCAACAACCTCATTGAGTCACATACCAAAACATGTACCGCTCGCGTCATCACGTCAGGGGCAACTACTACTGCAAAGTCAGCGGCAGCTCCAGTTCGAAGTCCTATTGCCTCGAGCTCTTCGCCCTACTGGACTTCGTTTACTCAAACGGCAATTAATAACAGTGCTTTTACTAACGGTCAGCCGCTCCGCAATCACATGCTGGCGAATGGGTTAACTGCGGCTGACATTAGCGGTATCGGCTTTTTCTCCGACGGTATCGGTTCGTTCTGGGATCAACTACACACGAATCATGTCATCTGCAACGCACTCAAGCCAAACTCTCAAACTGTTGACAGGGGCGGTTCACTAAAATACAGCTCTCCTGAAAACAATTTCATTGCATACAACAACGGAACTGTGTGGTCTCGACACCGTGGTAACAATAACAACGCGATTTTCCCCGGTGAGTGGCACCTTAATGGAGTTCAGTGCACGAGTATTCAGGAGTTGAACCAAAGCTGGCAAGCGCGCACCATTATGTACGACAACTCATCAGTCACGACGAGTCTCGTTGCTAATCCTGCGTCAGTCAATGGCGCCGGCAACACCTCTATCACGTGGGTGGGGAATGGTGCTGCAACATGCACCATTACTAACGTAACGAGCGGGGCGGTGCTTTTGGGTCCCGTCGACCCAACGACTATTTCACCCAAAATCCTAAATCCAGTTTATATAGATAAAACCACGAACTTCCGTATCGATTGTACGAAAAACCAGATCACCTCAACCAGCTTCCTCACCGTGCCGCGCACCGACCTCCTCAATGTCTCTTGTTCAGCAGCCGGCGGCACCCCCGTTGGTGGCGTACCCAACACGCACACCATCGGCGAGCAGATCCAGTGGTTCAGTGAAGTGTCGGGGGCACTGCGTCCGTATACATACACGTGGG
>JACCDG011492524.1_pt1 | contig 13021 bp, 12 predicted proteins | sample 7442471 | NCBI WGS metagenome assembly JACCDG01 (sample SAMN15323444, study PRJNA562643) | freshwater metagenome | isolation source: river surface water | place: USA:Blue River Watershed | collected 2017-08-17 | reverse complement strand
TGCCGAACACATTCAGATGCACAGAAATGACACGACGGAATTAAATTTGATCCTGATAAAAAAAGCAGTATTAATATAACACATATCATATACCCCGATCAACGACCCGATTTTTGATCAGCTCAATATAACGACCATGTCTGGACGCAGTTGGAAGATTCAGCTTCGCCCTTACAAAGCCTACATTCAGGCTCTATACCCCGATGCGCGCAATCCTACGGCTCGTGTGAAGAAGTCTGACTTCTCATGGGTCAATGGTAAGCCATTTCCTAAGATTCGCGCTGATATCCGCCAAGGTATTGAGCGCGCTCTCACGCCGATGCCAATCACTGAGGCGTTAGCTAAATATCAACCTCGTGATGTCGTTCAGGTCGAACTCATCTATTCTGACATGGGATTCGAAATCATTGATGGAATTCCCGAATTGGAAATTATAGAACAACCCGATAGCGGTGCATTTGAGGCGACAACTATTGGATCTCTTAACTCTACTGATGATGTTGAAAAAATGAAGATGGTGCCTACAATCAATCGCGATTACTTACAGCGCGCGGCGAATGCTTTTGTTGATTACAGAGTTAAGATTAATCGAGCGCATACGGCGCGTGAGGTTCAAGCGATTGAAATGGGTAAATCATTCACTGACGCTCAGTTTTACGAGATGGCAGTTAAGGATGTTGGTGATCATCCGTTTCTTCCATTTAATGCATTTTTCCGTCGCCTCGGAGGGTGGATGATTGATAAGAGATTGTTCAAAAAATCGTCGTTTTACTTTAATGATGAACTTAAGAACTACGAACCCGATAAATTCTTTCCCCTCATCTACACAAAGCGTTCAATTGGTATTATCCGCCCGCCCAATACACCGCTGGCCGGACCTGCATTTGATGCGCCAATTGGTAATTGCGCGATCAACACGATTCGTCAAATGATGGAACCTATTACCCCTCAAGAATCGGATATATTCGACAAGCTTCAAGCGAAGTATGCTCAGGGCGTATGGCCGACTGATTACGAAAAGATTGCTCGTAAGCTGAAGATCGGTCTTAAGATCACCTACGCGCCTAATACGAAGGCGGTTGAGGTCTGGACTGAGACCGGCAAGGCTAAGGAGGATCTCGAACAAATCGTTGGATACAAGAACAAGCGCATGTTTCATCTACACCATTGGTCAAACCATACTTCCGCTCTCGCTCAGAAGGCCGATAAAGAATATCACTATGCTACGGTTGATGAGATGAAGGAGCTGATGATTAAACGCTCGCATCAGCTTTACCAATCCAACCAACACAGCCTGACGTTCCGCGCGGAGGATGGTAAGCTTCAGACATATCAACTATCAGAAGTCGATGGCGTTCAACTACCGCTCGGTAAGCTCAGCCCTCAGTCTGCTATGTTTGATGAATTTGCGAAGGAGATTGTGTCTTACAACTACAACGACCCAAACCGACCTGCTTACGACTGCTTTCCTCATCATGGCATTCACTACTCAACTGGAGCGGAGTCAATGAATGATATTGATCTCGATCTGAACAGCGCTTATAGCAACTTCTTTAAACTGCGTCAGTATCGCGGTCTCCCGCGTGATATCACCTATTGGATCGACAATCCTACGATCGAACAGGTTCGCGCTAATATTGGTTTTGTTCTATGCACGTTCATTAATCCTTTCGCATCGGATGCTACTGTTGATCGTCTTTACATGTGGTTAAGCTGCTATGAGGTTAAGATCCTCTATGCTAACGATTGCATCATTGCGATGCATCAAGCTGCTTTTGCTCATGCAACGTTCGATCTTCAAATGGATAAGTTTGTTGATCTCGATCCCGAGGTTGAATATGTTGAAGATGCTGATGGTAATGAAGTTGAGTTAAAGCATTACAAGATCGGTAAGCGCGTGTTTCACATGGTTCTCGGACTCTCTACCGCTACTGAATCGCGTAAGTCGTTCTACACTCAGGACATACTGACTTTAACTGATATTGCTCATGCAACTACTGACATCAAGCTTCCATGCGACGTCGTTGTCGCTGACGAAGATGATAGTTATCACAATTTCACCGGCATTCGCGCGGTCAAGGTCAAGTATGAGATCAAGAACAGCCGCGTTAGTCATGTTGCTGCTACCATTCAGGGCCTTATCGCATCGGAGCTATTCCGTAAGTTCTTTGAGCTGAAGCGATCCAATCCCAACGTTCGCGTCAAAACTGCTTTGGTTGATGGCCTACGTCTCGATAGCAAGACGGTTGATCGATCAACAATCAAGCTCGATAACGGTATGTGGAAGATTAAACCGGTGCAGAAAGTCAGTCTTAACAAGTATTTCGATTGGCCTCAGCGCTCGCTTCTCACGAAGAAGGCGGAGATCTCATCACCGGAGCTCACTCGTATGAATTGGCCCATCAAGATCAACCCGACCTTTCATGATATGATGAACGTCGCCAAACCTGATGGTATTAGCTTTCTTCAGCTTTGCAATGAAGGCTTTGTATCATCGCTTCAGGGCTTTGCGGGCACAGGCAAGAGCTATACCGTTCGTAAGCTGCTCGAACAGTTCAATGGTATTATCCTAACGCCAACGCATTCAACTCGCGAAGACATGGAGAGTCATACTATCCGTGATAGCTCGCTCGGTGGTGTTGCTCACTTATTTGGCGAAGAGATTGATGATGCGCTATCTCAGATCCCCGTCATGACTTATCAGGCTGCTATTCAGCGCCCTGAAACAGTCCGCGCTTATCAGGTTGTGATCATCGATGAGGTCGGCATGGTTCGCGCTGAGGAGCTCAATCGTATCGCTGAGATTGTTGGTCGTAAGCCAATCCTGCTCGTTGGTGATCCTGCTCAGCATACTGCGATCACATGTGATAGCAAGATCCTGCAAGCTAAGTATGTTGTTTTCAAAGAACACATCATGGCTGATGAGAAGCTTTCTCAAATCTATGAGAATGGCTCGCAATGGGAGATCAACAACATGCTAACGCATCTTCATTATGATTGCATGTTTGATCCGCCTGAGGATCTCGATCTTTCTATCGAAGCTGACTATGATGAGGCTGAACGTCTTCGCGAAGCGCATGTCAATGAGAAGAAGGATCTCGTATCTCATCTCGCTAAGGTCATGAGCAAAGCATGTCAATTTATCACAGCTCGCGATGTTCCTGCTTTCGATCTATTCAGCGGCGGTAAGATGCTAACTAAGATCATGCGCGCTGAGAATACAGCTGATGGTCAGGCGCTCGTTGAGTTCTGCGCGAAGGTTCGTAAAGATGGCATCAGCGCTATTCAAGACTTTGTTAAGAAGAATCCTTCTCGCCGCATTACAAAGATCACGGACTACGATAAACAAACCATCATCTCAGTTCGTAACCAAGAGATTAATAGCCATAACATGACTGCGCTTCGTTCGTTCAACAACGCTGAGAGTGAGTCAATGCGCAAACGTCTCGAAGCTGAGTTAGATTCTACCGAATGTAAGGCTACTCGTAAATGCATTGCGCAACGATTGAAATATATTGCACCTAACGTTGAACTCGCCATCATTGCGCGTGAAACATTCTCATACAACGGGGTCAAAGTCTTCAATGGCACACGTGGCACGCTGAAAGACTTTGAGATGACGTTCAATGGTCATCAGATTCCCCTATGTGAGGTTCGAACGCCTAAGCACAAAACGGCAAACAACCCGTTCATGCGCCCGATCGAATGGATCCCTTCGATTCAGCTGATGTATGCGATTACGTCTTATCGCGCGCAAGGCCGCACGATGGCTGAGAAGGATATCGTAATTGATTGTTCCGTCATTAGCCCTGAGATGCTTTACGTTGCATGCACGCGCGCAACTCGCCTTAGTCAGCTAAAGTTCATTCTACCTGAGGAAATCGGAAAAGCTAAACGATCGAACATGAGCACTCGATTGAAGAAAGTATCCCCGATTCCTTACACTGATGAACTTCAGACACGCTTTGGCTTTGGGCGCATAACTCGTTCTGAGACCATTCTCGTCAGCAAACGAACTATTGATCTCGCAGCGCATCTTAATGGCTTTGACTGGATGGAGTATGCTGACATTGATCTAAAGCTAATTCTCGATAACAACTTTGATCTCGCCGCGATGGGAGAACATCTCGCTTCCATTTCAATCGATGAGGATGACTTTCATGAGTTCGCCGATGAAATGATTGACCCTGAGACAATGACTGAGATTATCGCTGATAACAGACTGAATTGCATATTCGCTTCTAACTATGTATATGACTCAGACTCAGACGACGATGATTCTTTCACCGCGGAGTATTACTCAGCTCGTATGATGATCACACGCAACCACCTTTCGTATCCTCTCGCCCATCGCAATCGACAAGACGCAACTACCGCCTTTCACTCGATGAATATCACTGACGATGACGATGATACCGAAGACGATAGCTTTACCAATGACTACTATAGCCAAATGGCGAAGCTACGGGAACAACAATACGCTCAACCGCCATTGATAGCGCTCAGAACCGATGAAGTATTCGAATACGACTCTGACGCTTCCGGATATGACACCGATTAAGAAAGTAATACAACAACACACCACGCACAAAAAAAAAGATTGATCTTTGAGGGGGACGCCTCTTACTGATCGATCTCTGAGGGGACGCCCTCAGTGTTAGCGCTTTGGGACGCCTTAGCCTGACGTTTGCGTGCATGGTAAGCTCGTTGTATTGCTTTCACCTTTTCCGAATTCGTTTGACGGTATTCTTTGGCGTATTGGGCTCTCGTCTCTCGATTGGTCTCATAAATCTGCTTATAAGCATCTTTGTGCGATTGATAATAGGTTCGTTGTTTCTCAAGCAATTTGTCTCGATTCTTCTCATAGTATCGACGGCTGCTCTCACGCTTTCTAAGCAAGCGCTCTTCTTCAGTTAGGGGGGTCTTATTTGGCATTTTTTTTGATGGGATGGATCGCTCTATATTAATTCATCGATAATTAGGTATGATTTGAATTGCTAACGAAAATATCACGAACCGATTCATAACATAACGAAAGCATACCTAACGCATTGATAACAATAGAATCGTTCGTTTTGTATCCGTTATAATCGTTCGCTATCATCATGTATTCTCTGATTCTCAATCTACGCAACTGTCTCAATCGGCGAAAACGTCTAAAGCGACCGGTCATCGTGATTTATTAATTTACAAATGGATTATATTCCATTGATTATAAAAGCTCTCTATCTCGAAGGCATAGATCAAAGATGTCGCTCTTCGAAACTAAAACGTCCGATAACTTCATCTTTGATGAATGCGTCGATCCTCGATCGCAAGATTCGCTTAACACGCCGTTTCTCAAGAAGAACATGGCGTGGGTTGTTGATCAGCAAGCCGGTAATGGCTCGTATCAGTCAGGCGAAGTAATCATCGATAGTCAGGCGATATCAGCCTCTGGCAACTTCATTGACTGGCGAAACTCGTATCTGGCCGTTCCTTTTCAGGTAAAGTGGGATTTAACGCTCGGTGCTGGATCGGCGATTACTGGCAGTTCGCTCGCGAAGTATGCTCTCGCTCTCAAGAACATGGCTCTCATTGATACCCTCAAGGTTGAAGCTAACGGCAAAACGATCATCACGGCTACTCAAGGTCTATCTCATCTCGTGAATGTAAAAATGCTAACTACGCTAAACAAAAGCTCGCTCGATAAAGAAGGCGCTCTTATTGGCTACTACCCCGACTCGCGCGGTCTCGTTGGTGGTCAGGCTAATAGCTACAACGTTGCGAACAGTTGGGCAACCGCTTCAGCTACTAACGCTGCTGGTGATGAGGTTCTACAATCTAATACCGGTCTCATTGAGCGTCAGGCGAATTTCCTACCAACCGTAAATACTACTTTCATGACTGAGGAAGCTGGTCGCGCTGAAGGCCTCAGCTGGGATTACGGCGCTGGTGTGTCCAATAGCGCAAGTGCTCAAACGCCTTCTGACATTCAGTTCGTTGCTATTATCAAGCTTAAGCATCTACACGACTACTTTGACAAGCACCCTCTATCGCGTGGTGTAAGCTACCGTTTCACGCTTCGCTTCAATCAGGCGATTACGACTCTCGCTTTCGCCTCAAACGCGAATCCATTTGCTGCTTACCCAACGTCAATTTCGACCGTTCAGACATCTGGTTCTACTCAGCCTGCTATGTTCTGCTGCGGTCCTAACTCAACGTCGGCCGGTATTACACTCGCAACCGCAGCTACTGCATCATGTGTTATCACTTCTCGTATTGCGGTGAGCGATATGAATGCTGGTAATGGATCAACTGGAATCGCAAGCTATGCTCGTTTCAGTGGTGTCCGTCTATACGTTCCTTCGTTTGAGCTCGATCCAAGTCATCAGCAACAACTCATCTCGAAATCCCCCGTTATTAAACGAAACTTCATGGATATGCTAACTCAGACTACTCAGACTTACGCTCAAGCCGGTGCTGCGATCAACGTTCAGGTTTCTACCTCATGCACGAACCCTCGCGCGCTCATTGTTATCCCTCGTTGGTCGCAAACTGCTACTGGCAATAGTGGTCAGGGATATTACTCTGAGACGTCGCCTCTCGCATGCGCGCCAAGTGGAACTGATCCGCTACTATCGCTAACCAATCTTCAGGTCAAGATGGGATCGAACTACGTTCTACCCGATCGTCTATTCTACAACTTCCAAGCTTTCAGTGAGCATCTAAGTTCGATCTTTGCTCAGAACGGCAATGAAAGCGCTGCTGCGACATCCGGCCTTATCACGAAGAAGATGTTCGATGTCAATCATCGCTACTACGCGTTTGATCTCTCTCGATACCCTGAGGCTATGACTGATTTGCCGCAAATGATCTCGTTTGAAGCTAAAAACAACTCGGCCGTATCGGTTGAGCTACTTTGCATTCTTCTATATGGTCGCGATGCTGAGTTCAACCTCGCTCAGGGCTCGCTAACCATCACCGCTTAGATTGATATCTCAAGCAATTCATTTTTTTTGTAAGTGATCAAAAATGTCATTGCTTAGGTATAAAAGCAAAGATGCAAGCCGGATATAGAACGAAGCCGAATGAGTCGGCAAAAGCTCTCAAAGCTCGTATCAAGAACAAGAAATTAGACAATGCGTTATACGGTTCTGACGTTAAGAATCCGCTCGCTGACCTGAGCACTACCTCATCTTCATCCGTTCAAACTGATACTCCTACTACGCCTGATACCTCCAGTGTATCGGGTTCTCAAAAAAAAGCCTCAGCGGCGGCCGCATCACTCGCAAGCGTAAGCTCTGAGCCAATGGCGGTTAGCACTGCTCCATCGTCTCCCGCTAAAGCTACCGTGAAGCCCAATTCGTCAGTTCAAGCTCAAATGGCCGAACTACTAAAGGCCGGTCCAATCAGCCCATCTCAGCTCAAGAAATCAAAACAAACAACAACGGCGACTACAAGCTCGAACGTTCAACGAAGTAAGCAAGACGTCGAATTGACTGAAGATAAGCGACCAATTCCTACGATCGATGTTGGAAGCGCTAAACCTCTAACGCAAGCCCCGCCTAATACATCGCCAAAGAAACTCGTCGATGAGTTTTACAGCGTTGCTCGATCTGAGGATGGGTCAATTAGTCCAAGCAAAGTAAAAGAAAACGCTAACCTGATCAAACAGGCTCAAAAGCAAGTTGTATCGCCTAAATCAAGTGAAACCGCCGCGCCTAACACGGCTGATGAAGCTATTGGAAAAGATAGAACACTTAGTGATGCAAGCACCTTAACAGCAACCAATAGTTCATCGCAATCGATTAGTAGCGACATTCAAAATGAGCAAATGCGAAATCAAGAATTGGCTGCTTTAAATACTGATTTTGATTTAAACAAAGATCCGAATGACGATGATATGCTTCAAGGGCTCGCTCAACAAGTAATGGATAAACAAAGACAAATGCGCTTAGACGAAGGAAAACCAATCCCTAAGAAAGAACGATTTCGATTTAGATTATATAAACATACTCCGACTGAATTGACCGATCCTACCAAAATGGAAGATCAGTTAGCATCGATTATTCCACACAACGATAAATGGGGTATTTATTTAATGAATAAAGCCGAAAATGGGTCATATCGTCAATCAAATCGAATCTTAAATCAAACTGAATATAACTTACGCGTATCAGTATGGGAAGCGTTGCAACGCTTAAATGCCGTTAATAACCCGAATATTCAATGGGGAAAGGATAACAACCTGAAGGGTTACGGTCTCGAAGATGGGCGAAAGCTAATTTGGAAACATCGTCGATCCGATGGGGATCCTAAGGCTAAATATGTCCTTCTTCCTCATTTCATGAAAGGCAACGTCAAGGTGTATGGATCGACAAAGAAGGCTGCTAATGTATCATACAACAATGCTTCTCCCGCGTTTCTTCGTATCGTAAGAGACGTCGTTGATTCGGGAACGTTTCAAACGGCTGACTACAATGCGGTTGATCCCAAAGAAGCTCGTTATGTAAATGAATTCATTCGTTTCGCCAAGCCCCTCATCCCCAATGGAACGCATTTCACCGCAAGCAATGCAAGCGATATCTATGAGTTACGCAAGCGATATCAAGTTCTCGTTGGTGAGCTGGCGGCTGGTAACCATGGCCAAATGATCAAGGATGAGATGATTGGGATCCTACGCGATCTACAACGCCTGAAAGCTATTTCAGTTTCTAAAGTTCAGAATTTAATTAAAGGATTAAAAGAACTATAAACCGCTAATTATAACAAAAGCCCATATTCTGATACAATCAGTCACGATGTCAGTCAATAGTATCAACCCGTTCAAGGGATACGTCCAAGTCAAGGTCGGAACCATCCCTGAAAGCAAGCTACGCAAGGCGTTAGAAGGTAATGCGGTTCGTCTAACCAACGCTAATCTATCCGGTGATCGTGTTATGGTTGTTCATCGTTCGAATGCTGAGAAGATCAGAAAAGCTCAGCGATCAGGTAAAGGTCTCACGACTTCTTTCACATCGGGCGAAGCTTTGGCTGACCTCGACTATCACGATAACGCTGGCGCTGGTATGAGCGGTGGAAGTCTTTGGAGCTGGCTACGTAAGAAGGCATGGCCGTGGCTCAAGCAAAACTGGAGCGTTATCAAACCTGCGGTGTCTGCTATTGCTGATGTTGCTATTCCCGCTGCTGCAACGGCGCTCGGCGCGCCTCAGGCCGGTTTTGCTACACGTGGTGCTCTGAAAACACTAACTGGTGTTGGCGTTGGTCGTCCGGCTAAGGGATCGCAAGAAGCTAAGGATCGTATGGCTGCTATCCGCGCTAAACGAAAGACGAAGGGTGGGTCGTTCTTAATGAGTTGAATTTAAATATGTATCGCATAGAATATAGAGACAATGCCTTATCATAGATTACCAAAGATTCCGTTTCGTGGCTGGGCTGAGTATATCCCATCGATGTCTGACGATGACATTGAAGCTGGAGTCATTTATCTGATTGATGTCATTGATAACAATACATACGATCACTATCAAGGTTGGATCTGTCGCGGATCTGACAACCAAATAATTAACAAAGGGCTATGTAAGGTCGAATCGATTGGTGATGACTACAACGGACTTATCATGAAGCGCGGTTGTCGCGTTGCTTAGTTCTTTTTTTGAATGATAGGAATATAGAGCTGGCGCACTGACGAATAACACAAAGTGTTTTCGGCAAAGCCTGCAACCCTTCGCGTCGGCGAATAGGATGGAGCCTTACGGAGTTACTACCGATGATCAATTGCGTGCGCTGGCGAAAAAAATGGGATTCAAGATCAATTTCATTGGCTTTGCTGAAGAATTGCCTCAGCGCCCGCCGGAAGGCGTCAATATAATCAATTTAGGCGATGATAAGATTGGTGGAACGCATTGGACGTTAATGTTCGTTGATAACACTGATCGCCATATCTATTACTTTGATAGTTATGGAGCACCGCCTGAGGATCCGATAAATGAAATGGCGAAACGCTATGAATACAAGCTAACATGGACCAAGAAACAAGTTCAAGGCTATAGCGAATCCTATTGCGGGATATGGGCTTTAATGATGGCGAAAACGCTTCTTACCAATCTCAATCGTGAGAAAGCAATCGATGACTTCCTGAATCGATATGATCCCGTTTAGCAATCTTAGATGCTAAATTTCTTTTTTATCTTATCAGGACTTAAGGATTTGTCATCAGCCTTTCCGAACTGAACCTGTTTTGCAAAATCTTCAGCGAGCTTATCAATGTTGGATACGCTACCGCCTTTCAGCTCTTTGCGCTTACGAATACCGAGATGTCGAGGCATGTTGTTTCGAGCACGCAACGCGTGCGAATCGACAACTTTGTTGTTTCTATACTTAAAGCTCCATTCTTTCTTCTGTTATTGAATTATTACCGTTGCTATCACTCTTTGATAGCATTGACTGATACATCTTACCGTGAAAGCCTTTCACGATCTCATACTTCCGCGTTCGTAAATCAATCTTAATGACCGATGAATCATTCTTTTCTCTATCTTCAAGCGGGATGAACAAATCGCGACCTAATATCATCATATCACCATTACTACTAATGGTTGTCGATCCTACAACTGCACGAGGATCAACGGGCGACGATGCCATACAACCCATATTTAACTGTTCTTTTACTATAATTAAGCATTTAAGATGTTAGCAGTTGGTTATTGTTAGCAATCGAAGATGAGCTCGCGTAGCGGCTCCGGACGGCCTTCGACCAGTCATTGCAGGAGGCCTTTGGCCTCGGTTACGCTTCGGTTGCTGTTACGATGTCGTTATGTTAGCAATCGAAGATTGCAGGAGGCCTTTGGCCTCGGTTACGAAATGAGGAACGGGCATATCACGGTTATTGTTTCGTTAGTGGTTCGTTCGTGTTATGGTGAGCAATCGAAGATTGCAGGAGGCCTTTGGCCTCTGTTGCGATGTCGTTAGTGTTATGGTTAGGTTATAAGCTCAGATCAAGCCAGTTTGTAAAGACGCGGGCTTTCGCCCCGTCCGGACCGACTTCGTCAGGTCAAACCTCAAAACCTCATATTAGGTTATTAGGTGAGAATATCGGATGGCTCCCGTTAGCAATCGAAGATGAGCTCGCGTAGCGGCTCCGGACGGCCTTCGACCAGTCATTGCAGGAGGCCTTTGGCCTCGGTTGCGCTCCCGTTGCGTTAGTGTTCAGTTTCGAATCTTCCAAGTCGAGAGCAAGCCGAGAACAAGTCATGAGCAACGCCAAGTCAGTCGTTGGTGTCGTTTGCATCTACACGGGATGCGGTCAAGCTCTTCGCCCTCAACACTTCAAAGAACACTTCGTTCGTCATCATCTGAACGGGGGATGATACGCTATACAACACCGATCACCGCAAGCGATACGAGCGCGTTCGAACTGATGCCGGTCTCTTAGACAACCCAGAAGGAATCAAGGCGTTTCTCATCGAGTCGATCCAGCGTCAAGACGACAAGCTTAATGCGATCTTCGATGTATTGCAAGATACGAGACGAATGGTCCGCGAACTCCAGAACGCACCACCAAAGAACTATCACTCACCAAGCGAGCGTTCTACTACACCCGATCCGATATTCGTCGAGAGTCAGCCATCGCCGCTATCACCCGAACGTCAGCTCAACGATGAGCCAACGCCGCCTAACACCCCACCGGCAGTCGAGTCGGTCAGCTCACGCAAGCGAGCGAGAAGCGAGTCAGATGTGTCGAGCACTCCAAGCGTTCCCAATAAGCGCTCTAAGCCATCGCACGCGATCATCAATGAGGACGGAAGCCTGTCGATCAAGAACTTCACCTTTAGCGCTGAGCAAGTCAAGTTATGGAAAGACATGAAGCTAACCCCACTAACTGATGAAGAATTGATCGAACTCAATAAGAAGGCAGAACAAGCCGAGGAAGAACGTTCGAGATCAAAAAAAAGAGCTAAGATCACGTCTGAGAAGATCATTGACATCATGGCGCTTCACCTCCAAACGGACGCGAAGCAGACGTTAATCGCAAAGTTAGTTGGAACCAACCAAGCAACGGTGAGCATTTATACGAAATGGATTAGTGAGGTTCTACCATAGGTATCGTTTGCTAAACCAATCCGCAGTATATGGCTTTGAGTTTTCGAGTGATCCATGGCGTTTATAGTATCGAGCACGTCGATTGGGGTCGAGATGATCGAAATCGGAATATAGCTTTAAATCAGTTTGATCTTTGAATTGAGAATAAGGTTCCCCGTTGCGTTTAATACCACCAAAAGATACAATAGAGCCGTTATCAAACAAAGCATCATACTTCTTATCTTTGCGATGCGAGCGGCGGAATGTGAAATGCATTGTGTATATACTTAACCGTTGATTTTGAGCTGGCGCTCAGACGTAATTAGGTAATCTCATCTTCGGCTGAAGCCTGCGATTCGACCACCTCAGGTGGTTTTAGATTCTAAATCGATTACTTTAGCATTGAGTTGTTGGATTCCTTTTATTAAAAGGGCTATGAGTTGCGTATATTCAATGCTCATCATAATTGGGCTATCTTCGCGATCATTATCCTCACCTGACGTTGAAACGCATTCAGGGATGATGGGCAATACCTCCTGAGCAATCAATCCGAGGTGGTATCCTTCTTCGGGTTGATATTTCAATTGATAACGAACGGGGTTGAGTTGCATTATTGTTTGTAGATCATAATCAATAGAAGTTATGTCAGTCTTTATGCGAATATCACTAGTGGTATTCCAACTCCCAGCATACATCGATAGGCCAGTTCCAGAAGAATCCCACTTGAGACAAACCGAATTGACGTCTGGTGTGCTTAAGAAGGTCGCTATACCAATACGAGTTCGATTACCTACTGAATCATGCGGGCCTATTCCACCCTGTGACGAGCCGTCGTTGCCTTGGTTTCCATTTTGTAGATTCCATTCGTATTTGGGTTGATAGAAAGCGCTGGCTCCAAATGAATCGCTATCAACATAAACACCATGCGTTCGAATCCCGTTTGTTGTTGCCAGAGTCC
>JACCDG010386761.1_pt1 | contig 13022 bp, 14 predicted proteins | sample 7442471 | NCBI WGS metagenome assembly JACCDG01 (sample SAMN15323444, study PRJNA562643) | freshwater metagenome | isolation source: river surface water | place: USA:Blue River Watershed | collected 2017-08-17 | reverse complement strand
CGCAGAGTTGGCGGGTAGGTAGCACCGAGCCGAGTGGGTGACCCTCGGCCCAGATTAATGACGGTCACGCCGTGGGCAACCACGGTGCACAGAATCCGGCGTATCGGCGAGCTTCACACTTTTCATGGGTATCCACCACATAGGTAGCCGCTTGAGGCGAGTCGGCTTGCAAGGTGACTTGGCCTGCCTTCAAACGCAGCGATTGACCAGATGCCACAAAGTAGTCGGTTGCATCGTGGGCCATCGTCACCCACAAACGACCGCTGATCACATGCAGTTGCATGTGAGGTCGTGCGTGCAGGGTTTGACATTGACCTTGCGAGAGGTAGTGCAGCAGTGACGACATAGACGCTCCTTCGTACAGCAACTGTCTCTGTTTCGATGGCGTTTGCACATCCACACAGTGGTGCAATTTGCAACATGGCAATTGGCTACAGCGCTCAACTGTTCTTCTTGAAAAAGGTTCAATCTGTACTGGTTGAAATTAACTTGTGTCGAAATCTGTACGGCACAATGTTTTGACATGCCAAGCACGTTCAATGACCCTTCCCAGCCGCTGTACGCGCAAATTGCGCAGGGCATCGCGCAGCTGATTGATGGGCAAGTCTTCAAGTCGGGCAAACGTTTGCCGTCGGTGCGTGAAGTGGCGGCGCAAAACACAGTGTCTGTGTCGACCGCTGTGCAGGCCTATCGATGGCTCGAAGAGCGCAACCTCATCACCGCCAGACCCAAATCTGGCTACTACGTGGCCTCGCGCAGCAAAGGGCCAGCATTGCCTGCCACCAGCCGCCCACCTAAATACAGTTTGCAGGTGGACAGCCAAAACCGTTCAGAGCAAATGGGCCTAGAAGATTTCTCAGGCTCTGTCGTGAGCTTTGGTGGCACGTGCCCGAAAGACCCAGATTTTTTTGACGAAGCACGTGTGCGTGCGGCGGTCAATCGAGCCACACGCGAACATCGTTTTAGCTTGGTGGCTTATACCGATTCATCGGGTACGCCTGATTTGAAAGAGGCTGTGTCGCGCCGAGCCCTGCACTTGGGCTGCAGGTTGCAGCCAGAAAATTTGGTGATTACCGCCAGTTGCATCAATGCCGTCAGCATGTGTTTGCGTGCGGTGACAAAGCCTGGTGATGTGGTGGCGCTGGAATCGCCCACGCATTTTGGGTTCTTGGATTTGATTGAATCCTTGAATTTACGGGCGCTTGAAATACCTACGCATCCCAAGGACGGCATGTCGCTATCAGCCTTGCAGTTGGCGCTCGACACCCAGCCAGTGAAAGCCGTCCTGAGCGTGCCCACGCTGTCAAACCCGCTGGGGGCGGTGATGAAAAACGCAGATAAAAAAGCGTTGGTGCAAATGATCAGCAAGTATCAAGTGCCTTTGATTGAAGACGTGGTGTTCAATGACTTGTTGGCCTCTGACGAACGCCGCAAAGCGGCCAAAGCGTATGACGTGGATGGCTGGGTGATGGTGTGTGGTTCGTTTTCCAAAACGCTCACACCTGGTGTGCGTATCGGGTGGTGTGAAGCAGGTCGCTGGAAAGACAGCGTGCTGCGCTTGAAAAGCGTGCACGGCATTCAAACCACGGATGTGCTGGAACACGCCTTGGCCGACTTGCTGACCCAAAGCAACTACGAGGCACGCATGCGCAGGTTAAGTGGTTTTTTGCGTGAACGGCTAGAAGAGGCGCGCAGCATCATCAGCGAGAGTTTTCCTAGCGGTACACGCGTGAGTCGCCCCGCATCGGGCTACACCCTGTGGGTGGAGCTGCCAGAAACCTTCAACACCATGACGCTGTTTAAGCAGTGCATGGCGCAAGGCATCAGCTTTGGGCCAGGCGCATTGTTCACGGCTACAGATCGGTTTGACCATTGCTTGCGGTTAAGCTTTGCCGGCACATGGACCGATGTGGAGCGCCAAGCCTTGCGCAAAATTGGCGAAATTTCTAAAGGTGTTGCGTGAGTTCATATGAGATCCCTGTGGTGCAAGAAACCGCATCATCCAAGTCGATGGTGTTCTCAGACATCGACATTCAAAGTCGTATGAGCGTGGCGCGGCCTGATGAGCTGCAGTTTGAGTACACACGTTTGATGATGGGCGTGTTGCTCTTTCAGTCACAGCCCAAACGCGTCTTGATGGTGGGCTTGGGCGGCGGATCACTTGCCAAGTTTTGTTACAAACATTTACCAGATGCGCACATCACGGTGGTGGAGATCAATCCACATGTGATTGCTTTACGCCAGAGTTTTTGCATTCCCGATGACGATATGCGCTTTCAAGTCGTGCAGATGGATGCAGCACATTTCATGGCGCAGACCGAGCAGATGTTTGATGTGGTGTTTGTGGATGGGTTTGACCAACACGGCATGCCTGAGCAGTTGTGTTCGCCTCAGTTTTATTCAGACTGTCGTCGTGTGCTGAATGCAGGGGGTGTGGTCGTGGCTAATTTGCATCGCTTTAGCGCGTGCCGCGATGTGTATGTGGATCGTATCGAAGCCGCATTTGATGGGGCGCTGTGGGTGGTCAACGCGCCAGGTACCACCAACTGCGTGGTGTTTGCGATGTATGGGTTTTCTCAAGACACCCAATTTACGTTCAGCAAGCGTAAACCTGCTCATCTGAGTGAAGAGGCATGGGTGCAAATTTCGCCCAGCGTGGCGCGTGTTTTTTTAGCGACGCAAAACACAGCGCCAGTTTGAGCTACCTCACGCCAAACTGCGAATGCGCTCCACATGCGCCAATAGCGAGCGCATGGCCACGGGCCACAAACGGGGTGGCACATCGTCATAGGCCAGCTTGACCCAATCGTCCATGCTGCCCTTGGGGTGCTGTTGCATCACCTTCAAAATTTTGGCCTCGCGTTTCAGGCGATGCGCTTTGAGGTGGTGGATGCACGCACGCGCATCGTGTGGTTCGTCCCATAAATTGCCCAGCACGTAGCCGTGCGCGGGCAGGATGAAGTCAATGCGGTCTTGTTCGCACGCGTCCAGTAATTTGTCGAGTGAGCTCAAATAGTCGTTCATGTTGCCATCGGGTGGGTCGATGACGGTGGTGCTGCCGTTGAGCACATGGTCACCGCTGAACAACAAGCCATCTTCTTCCAGAACCAAACACAGGTGGTTGGCTGCATGGCCTGGTGTATGAATCACGCGCAGCGTGTGCGTTGTCCCGTTGCCTTGCAACACCAAGCGTTCGCCATCGGCCAGCTCACGGTCGGGTGTGAACGCGCTGTGCGCCCGTGCAGAGGCGTGTGATGCGAGGCCAAGAATGGGCGGTTTGTGTCCGTGCTGTTCGCACAAGGCTTGCAGAGGTGCAGCGCCTGGTGAATGGTCGGGGTGCGAATGCGTACACACGATGTAGCGAATGTTGCCGCCTGCGGCGCGCCACAAACGGTCTAAGTGCTCGTGGTCGGCAGGGCCAGGGTCGATGGCGGCGTAGCCAGTGTCGGGGTCGCCCACCAAGTAACTGTTGGTGCCAGGACCTGTCATCACGCCAGGGTTAGGGGCGGTGAGGCGTTGCACGTTTTTGAGCAGCAGCACGGGTTGGTCGCTCACCCAATCAAGGTGGTGCAGCATTTGCCCATCGGGGCAGGTGAGGGCCAGCTCGCCAAACGGCGCTTCGTGCTCCATGTAGCGGGCTTCTTGACCAGCCAGCCAGCCCGCGCGTGGGCAGCTGGTGAACCAGGGTTGTTCGCTGGCGCAGTCGGCCAACACGCTGTCTACGGTCGCGTAGCTTTGCATGCGCTCTAGCGTTTTGATGGTGGGGTAAATGATGAAGAAGTTGCCTTGTGCATGACGACTGAGCGCATCTGCGGGGCGTATCCACTCGGGGGCAAATTGTTCTTTTTCGTCCGCCACGGGGGTTTGTGCGTCGGGCATGCGGGCGACGAGGAAGGGCACATCAAAGCGGCGGGGCAGGTCGCGGTCGGTGATCCAGTGGGCCAGCACAAACACTTCATCTGCAGCGAGAGTGAGTCCGCGTGCCGCGCATTGCTGCGCAAAGTTTCCTCCCGATGTTTGGCGGTCCAAGGCTGCAATATCTGCCGCGCTGGCCATTTGTCCGTTGGCGTGACGGGCGATCAAGATGCCCAGTTCTTCAAAGCTTTCGCGAATGGCCGCAATGGCCTGGGTCAGGCGTAGGTCGCTTTGCGTCGCGCGTCGTTTGGCGTGTGGGTGGGCTTGTGCGTCGGCGGCGTCAATGCCGCCGCCCGGAAACACATACGCGCCTGGGGCAAAGCTGGCCGTCATGGCGCGGCGCGTCATCAGCACTTCTAAGCCTTGCGGGCCATCGCGCAGCAGCAACACAGTGGCAGCAGGCAAGACGCGAGCGGGTTCTTTATGGGGATGGAGGAGTTGGGTTGTACGTGCCATAGGTGCATTATGGAGAAGCCGTATTCACAAGCACTTTGTGAGTATTTACCCTTGCGTAATTGCCGCATCGTAGCAAGCGCGAGTTTGACTAACAATTTGACGAAAACAGTTTTATCAAGGAGTGATCTGCATGCAACGACGCACATTCAAAACCGCCCTAGGTTTGGCTCTGACCTTAGCAGCCCTTAGCGTGCCACAACTCGCTACCGCACAAGCGTGGCCAACCAAGCAACCCATCAAGATGGTGGCGGTATTTCCGCCTGGCGGCTCGGTCGACCAAGTGGCGCGCATTTTGGGGCAGCAACTCAGCCAGCAAATTGGTCAAAGCGTGATTGTGGAAAATCGCGGTGGTGCATCGGGCGCGATTGGCACTGCCGCTGTCGCGCAATCGGCCCCTGATGGCTACACCTTTGCTGTGGTGTTTGATACCCATGGCGTGAATCCCAGCCTCAACCCCAATTTACCGTTTGACACCAAAAAAGACTTGATTCCCTTGGTGTTAGTGGGTACCTCGCCCATGGTGTTGGCCACGCATGTGGGCTCTGAATACAAAACCTTCAAAGACGTGGTGGACGCTGCCAAAGCCAAGAAGAACGTGAGCTTTGGCTCGATTGGCAATGGCAGCTTGGGCCACTTGGCCATGGCCTTGTTGGGCAAAGACGCTAATTTGGAATGGACCCACATCCCTTACAAAGGAGGCGGCCCCTTGATGAGCGATGCCATCTCTGGCCACGTGCCTTTGTCCATTGCTTCGGTGTTTGTGACCAAGCCACACATTGACAGCGGTCGCATGCGCCCTTTGGCTGTAACCACCAGCAAACGTGCAGCTGACTTGCCCAATGTGCCTACGATTGCTGAAAACGGCTACCCTGGCTTTGAAGCCCCTGCTTGGTGGGCTGTGCTAGCGCCTGCTAAGACACCCGCTGACATCGTCAAGCGTATGAATGAAGAGCTCAACAAAGCATTGAAGAACCCTGATGTGGCGAAGAAGCTCGATGCACAAGGCATTGACATCATGGGCGGTAGCCCAGCAGTGGCCAGTGCTTTCATTGACAAGCAAATTGGCATTTGGGGCAAAGTTGTGAAAGACAACGGCATCAAGGCTGATTGATTTTTAAGTGCTTACTCCCTAAAAAGGCCACTCAGTGGCCTTTTTCTTTGCTTTAGCGAGGCGCTTCACCATCGGGTGTGATTTGCAGCGCCACCAAGAAACGCGCCACCATGTTGTAGGTGGCAATGGCGATGGTCAGCTCCACCAGTTCGGTGGTGGTGAAGCGTGCTTGCATCGCGGCGAACAGTGCATCATCGACTTTCACGTTGCGCGTCACCTGAGCGGCGTACTGCACCACCAAGCGTTCGACGTCACTCAAGGCTTCATCGGTCACGGGTTGGCAGGCATCGTCTTGCACCACGCGGTTCAAAGCGTCTAGCTGCTCTTGTGTGCCGCCTGCCGTCAGAAAATCGGGCGCGTGGTGGTGATACTCGTACTTAGCGCCAGTGAGCAAGGCCACGGTGCAAATGCCCAACTCGCACAGCTTACGGCTGGTGGGGAGCCCCGTGCGTACGTTTTTCAAATACACGTTCCAGCCACGCGCCACGGGCTCGCTCCACAACAGGGCGCGATCAAGGTTCATCAGTTCGCCGCCACGACGCGCGAGGATGGCGTCGACCAAGTCTTGGGGTTGGTGTTTTTGTTCGGGAGTCCAGGCTGGAATGCGCATGTGTGTATAGGGTTGATTGACGTAGGCAACCAGCATAAGCGCGATAGCGTCAAGGAGCTGACCAGTGAGTGACAGGTATGACTGAGATTGGCGCGTGAAAGTGACCTAACAAAATTAATTAGGTGAAAAAGAACCAACACATATCTTGAAGCGGTTCTTTTGAACCGCTTCGGGTTGCCATGTTAGTGATTGTTGATTGCTTGTGCGATTACTCGCGCTGCTAATCCTTCTTGGATGCCTTCTTCGCGCGCTTGTCTGCACGAATCGTCCACTCCAAAAATTGAATCGGTGAGCCTATCAAAAAATGGGACTTGATCTTCTCCACTTAGTCCTATCTTGTTTCCATCTTCACGAAATTGCTGTTCAAGTGATTTTGACATTTGAAACTCCTAGTTTTCACGCATGATTTGCGCATAGATGTCAACGTCTTAGCTGTTATGCAAGTTGACCCATAAGTATTAAAAATATTGAAGATAAATATTTTTTTGATTGAGGCTTAGCATCACTTCTACGCCCTAGTCGATTCACTGTTGATCGTTACTCCTGAGGTTTTGGTGTGAACGAGAGTCGCTTGTGTTAGCGTGCCCGATAATCAGCACATGCGAATTCGCTTCACCAAAATGCAGGGCGCAGGCAACGACTTTGTGGTCTTGGACGAGACCACGCATCGTTTGCACCTCACGCCCGCCCACTACCGTTTTCTGGCCGATCGCCACTTTGGCGTGGGCGCAGACCAAATCCTCACTGTGCGCCCCGCGCCGCAACCCGACGTGGACTTTGAATACGTCATCCACAATGCCGATGGTGGCGAGGTGGAGCAATGCGGCAATGGCTCGCGCTGCTTTGTGCGCTTTGTGCGTGAACAAGGCTTGACCGACAAAACCACCGTGCGTGTCAAAGTGCATGGCGGCGTCATCACACTCCAGGAAATGCCAGACGGCCAAGTGACGGTGGACATGGGCGCGCCCGTGTTTGACTTGCCCCAAGTACCGTTTGCCGCAGCCCACGCCATCGCTGTGAATGACAACACGTGGCAGCTGCCCCTCAGCAACGGCGATGCCGTGAAGGTGGGCGTGGTGTCGATGGGTAACCCACACGCCGTGCAAGTGGTGGATGACGTGGACACCGCCCCCGTGCTGGTGCAAGGGCCCCTCATTGAAAACCACGCAGCGTTTCCTAAGCGCGTGAATGCAGGCTTCATGCAGGTGCTCAACCGTGGCGCTGTGCGCTTACGCGTGTTCGAGCGCGGTGCGGGCGAAACACTGGCCTGTGGCACAGGCGCTTGCGCAGCGGTGGTCACTGGCATTCGCTGGGGCTTGCTGGATTCACGCGTGACCGTGCAAACCCACGGCGGCACACTCACCATCGAATGGCTGGGCGGCGACACACCCGTGCGCATGACTGGCCCAGCCACCACCGTCTTTCAAGGCGAAATCAATATTCCGGACACTCAATGACCCACGCAGCTATGAACCCCATCACCGAAGACGACATTGCTAACTTCTTGGTCAACACGCCAGATTTTTTTGAACGTCATGCCGAGCTGTTGTCTGCCGTCAAACTCACCAGTCCACACAGCCACCGTGCCGTGAGCTTGCAAGAGCGTCAAGCAGAAATGATGCGCGAAAAAATTCGCGCGCTTGAACTGCGCATGATGGACATGATGCGCCACGGCACAGAAAACGAGGTGTTGATTGAGCGCATGCAGCGCTGGGTTAAAACTCTGTTGATGACCAGCAATGCACGCGATTTGCCGCACACCATTGCCGATCACATTCAACACGACTTCATGGTCCCGCAAGTGGCCATCAAGGTGTGGGGCGTGCGCGAGGATTTCAAAATTGAACCCTTTGCGCAAAGTGTGATTGACCCCATCAAAGACTTTGCGGCGTCATTGAGCAAGCCCTACGTCGGCATCAACAACAACTTCGACGCCGTGCAGTGGCTGGCCGATCCAGCGGCTGCACAGTCGGTGGCCTTCATCGCTTTGCGTGCCACGCGCCCCGAAGACACGCCGCAAACCGCCGCCGAGCAACCCGTGATTGGCTTGTTGGTGTTGGCTTCACCCGACCCACAGCGCTATTACGAGGGCATGGGCACCACCATCATCGAACGCATGGGTGATTTGGCCAGCGCGGCACTTTCACATCTTCGCTAAAAACCACGCATTCAAAGCACATGGACTTGGTCGCCCGCTACCTCGACCACGTTCGCTTTGAAAAGCGCTTGGCCGAGCGCACGGTCACGCTTTACAGCCTCGACCTAGAAAAACTCACCGACTACGCTGCACAAGCCAACGTGGCGCTAGAGGCGGTGCAAAGCACACACATTCGCCGCTGGGTGTCGCACATGCACAGCGGTGGCCGCAGCGGACGTGGCATTGCGCTCATCCTTTCAGGCTGGCGCGGGTTTTATGTGTGGCTGGGTCGTCAAGGTTTGGTTACGAGCAACCCCGTGCAAGATGTGCGGGCACCCAAAGCGCCCAAGCCCCTGCCTAAAGCCCTGAGCGTGGACGATGCCGTGCAACTGGCCGAATACCACGCCGCATCCGACACCGCAGACCCATGGTTAGAGTGCCGCGACGCCGCGCTGGTGGAGCTGTTGTATGGCTGTGGTCTGCGTGTGGGCGAGCTGGTCAGCCTCGATGTGCAAGCGGGTGCACAAGCCAAAGGTTGGATCGACTTTGACGGTGGCGAAGCCCATGTGCTGGGTAAAGGCAGTAAACGCCGCAGCGTGCCCGTGGGCGGCAAAGCGCTAGAAGCCCTGCAAGCTTGGGTGGCCGTGCGCGACCAAGGCCTCTCACCCGCCACTGCCGAACAAACTGCCATGTTCATTGGCCGCAATGGCACACGCCTGACGGCGCAAGCCGTGTGGCAGCGCCTGCGTCAGCGCAGCTTGAAAGCGGGTTTGTCTACGCCCGTGCACCCGCACATGCTGCGCCATTCGTTTGCCAGCCATGTGTTGCAGTCCAGCCAAGATTTGCGCGGTGTGCAAGAGCTGCTGGGTCACGCCAATATCACCACCACGCAGGTGTACACGCGGTTGGACTTTCAGCATTTGGCGCAGGCGTATGACTCGGCGCATCCTCGGGCTCGTAAGAAATAAGCGACGACAATCGAGTCAATGAAAACAATCAAGCTCAGAGAAGGCAAAGAGCGTTCTGCCTTGCGCCGCCACCCGTGGATTTTTGACAGTGCCATTGCCAAAGGCGGTGGCGATGCGGGTGAGACCGTGCGCGTGGAAACGAATGATGGCAAGTTTTTGGGCTGGGCCTCGTTCAGCCCCGAATCCAAAATTCGCGCGCGCATTTGGAGTTTTGACGAAGGGCAGCGCATTGACGCTTCGTTTTTCAAAGCCTCTATCGCCCGTGCCATTGCGGCGCGCAGTCGGTTTGACATTCAAAGCAATGGCGTGCGTTTGATTCATGGCGAGTCCGATGGCTTGCCTGGCTTGATCGTGGACCGCTATGACGACATCTTGGTGGCGTCATTTTTGTCGTGCGGCACAGAGCGTTGGAAAAACGTGATTGCCGACGAGTTGCTGGCGCAAACAGGCCTGACCAAACTCTACGAACGTTCAGACTCGAACGTGCGCAAGCTCGAAGGCTTGCCCGAAGTCACAGGCTGGCTGCGCGGTGAGGGCGCTACAGGCGTGGTGCTGCGCGAGCACGATTGGCAGCTGTCGCTCGACGTGGCTGAGGGCCACAAGACGGGTTTTTATTTGGACCAGCGCGACAGCCGTAAGAAGTTTGCGGACTATGCCAAGCGCTTACAGTTTCAGCGGGTGCTCAATTGCTATTGCTACACGGGTGGCTTCACGGTGGCCGCGTTGGCTGGCGGTGCAGCGCATGTGACGTCGATCGACTCCTCTGGCCCCGCGATTGAGCTGGCCAAAGCCAACGTGGCGCTGAACGGCTTTGACGCCGCACGCACCACGATGATGGATGCGGATGTGAATGCGTCGTTGCGACAGTTCATTCAAGAAGGCCGCACGTTTGATGCCATCGTGCTCGATCCGCCTAAGTTTGCCCCGTCTGCGGCGCATGCCGACCGTGCGGCGCGTGCGTACAAAGACATTAACCGTTTGGCGTTCAAGCTGTTAGAGCCAGGTGGCGTGCTGTTCACTTACAGCTGCTCGGGTGGCATCAGCGCTGATTTGTTTCACAAAATCATTGCCTCTGCGGGTATTGATGCACCGTGCGACGGTTACATCAGCGAGCGCATGCAAGGCGCACCCGACCATCCGATGACACTGACCTTCCCCGAGGGCGAATACCTCAAGGGGTTGGTGGTGGTGAAAGCGGCGGAGCTGGTTGAAAAACCCAAGTCGGCCACAATATCGGGTTGATTGAAACGTATAGAAATAAGGCTTCTCTTTTATGTTGATCCCCGCCACCATCCTGACCGGCTTTTTGGGCTCAGGCAAAACCACCTTGCTCAAGCGCGTGCTGACCGAGGCCCACGGCCAAAAGATTGCCATCATCGAAAACGAGTTTGGCGAAGAAAATATCGACAACGAGATCTTGGTGTCTGACACCAACGAGCAAATCATTCAGATGAACAACGGCTGCGTGTGCTGCTCCATCCGCGAAGACTTGCGCACCACCTTGCAACTGTTGGCGGCTAAAAAACGCAAAGGTCTGTTGGACTTCGAACGCGTGGTGATCGAAACCACGGGCCTCGCTGACCCAGGCCCTGTGGCGCAAACCTTCTTCATGGACGACGAAATTGCTGAGAGCTTTTTGCTCGACTCCATCCTCACCTTGGTCGATGCCAAGCACGCTGCCCAGCAGCTCAACGACCGCCAAGAGGCGCGTCGCCAAGTGGGCTTTGCAGACCAAATCTTCATCAGCAAGGCCGACCTCGTGACGCCAGCTGAGCTGGATGCTTTGCAACACCGTTTGAAGCACATGAACCCTCGCGCGCCACAAAAAGTGGCGCATTTCGGTGAAGTGGCGTTGAAAGAAGTGTTTGACCTGCGCGGCTTCAACCTGAATGCCAAACTCGACATCGACCCTGACTTCTTGTCGGACGACGACCATCATCACCACCACGACGAACACTGCGACCACCCCTCGCATAAGCATGGCCATTCACATGACCACGGTCACGACCATGCGCACGGTGAGCATTGCGATCATGACCATGTACATGACGAACATTGCAACCACGGCCACCACCATCACCACGATGACGATGTGAAGAGCTTTGTTTACAAGACCTCGCGCAAGTTTGACCCCGCCAAGCTGGAAGACTTTTTGGGTGCCATCGTCAACATCTACGGCCCCAAGATGCTGCGCTACAAAGGCGTGCTCAATATGAAGGGCACCGAAAAGAAGGTGATCTTCCAGGGCGTACACCAGTTGATGGGCAGCGACTTAGGCCCCGATTGGGCCGAGGGCGAAGAGCGTGTCAGCAAGATGGTGTTCATCGGTATTGACTTGCCCAAAGACATCCTGATCCAAGGCCTCGAACAGTCCTTGGTTTGATGAAATATGGCAGTTTTTACAAATTTAATAGCCCCTTGGGGTTTGTGGCTACAATCCCGCGCGCCAGACCCAAGTAGTACACCCGTGCCGCCAGGGGAAGCAAGGAGACATGCCGTGAACGCTAAATCTAAGAAAACCGCTTCTAAGAAGCCTGCTCCCGCTCACAAAGCGGCCAAAACAGCCGCATCGCCGAAAGCCGTTGCAAAAAAAGCTGTGAAGAAACCTGTAGCGGTGAAGACCCCTGCAAAGTCTGCCAAGTCAGCGGCTAAGCCCGTGGCGAAGAAGGCTGCACCCGCTAAAGCGCCGGCTAAAAAAGTCGTGGCAAAAGCTGCGCCTGCCAAGAAGGTTGCAAGCCCTAAGGCTGCACCCAAAAAGGTGGTGGCCAAGGCGGCTGCAGTGCCTGTTAAAAAAGGGGCTGCAAAGAAAGTACCCGCCAAGCTGGTCAAGGCACCCGCGAAAGCTGTCAAAGCCGCTGCCAAGCCTGTGAAAGCGTTGGCTAAGCCCGTTGCAAAGAAAACGACGACCAAGCCTGTTGCGAAAGTGGCTTCTAAGGCTTCGCCAAAGGCTGTGGCCAAAACCGCGCCTAAAGCTGCAGCCAAGCCTGCAGTGAAAGCCGCACCCGTTAAGAAAGCGCCTGTGGTCAAGGCCACAAAGCCTGCCAAAGAAGCCAAAGTCAAAGTGGTGGCTGCACCCGCACCTGTGGTGCATGTGACGCCCATCATTCCTGGCTATACCCCAGTGGTGCACAAGAAAAACTCCAGAGCAGCCAAGATGGCCGCTTTGGTTCCACCCCCGCCAGCTCAAGTGGTTGCGTCCAACGCAGCCAAGAACAGCTTTATGCCGATGATGGCATCCTCTGCTCCAACCATTGTTCCCGTGATACCTAAAAAAGACGCCAAGCTAGCTAACAACTGGAAGACCAAAACGGCCGACCAACTGACCGATGCAGAAATCATCGCTATGCCTGATAGCGAGTACATGAATGCCACACAAATGGCCTTCTTTCGCATCAAGCTTGTGAATTTGAAAAACGAAGTGCTGAGCAATGCCAGCGAAACCACTGAGCATTTGCGTGAAGACACGGTGGTCGTGCCCGATCCAGCCGATCGCGCCACCATCGAAGAAGAACACGCTTTGGAATTGCGCACACGTGACCGTGAGCGCAAGTTGCTCAAGAAGATTGAACAATCTATTCAGCGCATCGATGAAGGTGATTACGGCTATTGCGACGAAACTGGTGAAGCCATCGGCGTGGGTCGTTTGTTGGCTCGTCCAACCGCCAGTTTGTCACTCGAAGCGCAAGAACGTCGCGAAATTAAGCAGCGCATGTTCGGGGATTGATGGCCAAAACGCCAAAAATCTTCAAAAAGCAGGTTTTCGAACCTGCTTTTTTTATGCCCGTTTTTCTTCATAAGCCACTTTTAGTGCCTTTTCTAAGTGCT
>JACCDG011912259.1_pt1 | contig 13026 bp, 11 predicted proteins | sample 7442471 | NCBI WGS metagenome assembly JACCDG01 (sample SAMN15323444, study PRJNA562643) | freshwater metagenome | isolation source: river surface water | place: USA:Blue River Watershed | collected 2017-08-17 | reverse complement strand
GATGCTCAAGGCCATTGATGCTATTGCACAGGGCAACGCGCCGCGCATATCGCAGCCCGCACAAAGCCCTACGCCACGCGCCCGCAACCTGAAGCCTGAAGAACATACGCAGATCATTGATTGGCAGCATTGGCCGATAGAGCGGGTATGGCATGTGTTGCGCGGCACGGAGCTGTGGCTGAATGCCATTGCCCCGCCCAATGGGTTGCTTGCAGGTCAGCGCTGGTCGATTAAAGAATACGAAAAAATAGAAGTACCACGAGGCACACTGGGAAAAATTGGAAAATACAACAACAGAAAATGCGTGTTTGCCAAGGATGGTTTGATCTATATCGGTATTGATTTCGATATTAAAAAAACCATCTTGAAAATTCTTAAAAAATAATCCGTTTTGAAAATTGAATTGTCTAATCGTATAGAAAAATACCGCACTCTCTGCACCCAAGAACCCTCCATTCCCCTGTTCAGCCAAGCTTGGTGGCTGGATGCCACAGCGGGCGAAGGCGCTTGGGATGTGGCCTTAGTTGAAAAGGGTGGCGCTATCGTCGCAGCCATGCCTTATGTGCCGCGCAAGCGCTATGGTTTTACCCTGCTGGGTCAACCAGCCTTGACGCAAACTCTGGGCCCCTGGTTGCGAGAGACAGACGGAAAATTTTCCACCAAGTTGGCGCAGCACAAGGATTGGTTGCAGGCATTGATTGCCCAATTTCCGCCCTTTGCCCACTTCACCCAGAACTGGCACTGGCAAATGGTGAACTGGCTGCCGTTTTACTGGGCGGGCTTTCAGCAAACCACACGATACACCTATATCCTGCATGCGCTGGGCGATGAACACACGCTATGGCAGGGTTTGCAAGAAAATATTCGCAGAGAAATTAAAAAAGCCGGTAATCGTTTTAATCTGCGCGTGCGCGATGATTTAACCTTTGATGATTTTCTGGTACTCAACCGCATGACCTTTTCCCGTCAGAACATGGCCTTGCCTTATACCGAGGCATTTGTGCAAAAGCTGGATCAAGCTTGCGTTGCACGGCAGGCGCGGAAGATCTTCATTGCCGAAGACGAACAAGGTCGCCACCACGCCGGGGTTTATATCGTGTGGGATGGCAATAGTGCCTATTATCTGATGGGCGGCGGCAATCCGGAGTTACGCAACAGCGGTGCCACCAGCTTGTGCATGTGGGAGGCGATCAAGTTCGCGGCAACGGTGACGCAGCGCTTTGATTTTGAAGGCTCCATGCTCGAGCCAGTAGAAAAATTCTTTCGCGCCTTTGGTGCCCAGCAAATGCCGTACTTTACGGTCAGTAAAACCCCATCGCGAATTATGAAAGTGGTTCAATGCCTGCGTGCGTTACAAAGAGATTGGAATAAATAACCATGTGTGGAATAGCAGGTGTTTTTTCTCAAGCTTCTATCCAGGCGGCTGATATTCAGCGCATGGGTGATGTGCTGGTGCATCGTGGCCCGGATGGGCAGGGCTTCATGCTGTCCGATGGTGTGCATGCTGAAAGTCCGCCGCCGGGTTTGATTGACTTTTATCCGATATTGCCTTGCCATGTGGCACTGGTTCACCGGCGTTTGGCGATTGTGGATTTAAGCCCACTGGGGCATCAGCCCATGGTTTGGCAGCAGCGTTACGCCATCACCTTCAATGGCGAGATTTACAACCACATTGAATTACGGCAAGAACTAGAGGCGCTGGGCTACGCCTTTACCTCGCATTCAGATACCGAAGTCATCCTCGCTGCCTACGATGCCTGGGGGGTGCAATGCCTGAATAAATTCAATGGTATGTGGGCCTTTGTGCTGGTGGATACGCAGCATCATCGCGCGTTCATAAGCCGTGACCGTTTTGGCATCAAGCCGCTGTATTACGCCCAAACCGGTGAAGCTTTTGTTTTTGCGTCAGAGATCAAAGCGCTGCTTGAGCACCCCTCTGTGGATGCGGCTCCTGATCAGAATTTTGCAAAACAATATCTACGTTCTGGGCCTTCTGAGGAGGGCGGGCCAACGGCGTGGCAAGGTATTTTGCGTTTTCCTGCTGCTAGCTATATCGAATGTGAAATCACCCAATTGATTGCTGCCCCTTTGGCGCCGGTCCAATATTGGGATGTACAGCCTAATTTAAGCTCAGAAGCCTTTGATGATGCCAAGGCTCAGCAGCTGGCAGATGGCTATTACCACTTGCTGGAAGACGCGGTGCGTCTGCGCCTGCGGGCCGATGTAAAAGTAGGATCGGCGCTTTCGGGCGGGTTGGATAGTTCGTCCATCGTGTACCTGATCAACAAACTTTTAAAAGAGCAGGGTGTTGCCGACCGGCAGGAGACTTTTTCCAGCGTGTACAAATCTGCGGGTGTGCAAGACTGCGATGAGTCGCAATTTATTGACCACTTGGCGAAAACACTTGATGTGCGTTCCAACCAGATTGAACCTCATGTGGACGCCGTACCAGCCGAACATGAAAAGGTAATCTATGCGATGGATTACCCGCCTGAGAGTACCTGCATGTCGGGCTGGCATACCTTTTTGCGCGTGGCGCAGTCGGATGTAACAGTCACCCTCGATGGTCAGGGAGCGGATGAGCAGCTTGCCGGATATTTGCCTTATCTGGCGTATTGGTTTGCACAAATGCCATTGGGACAGGTGGCACGTGAACTTCCTAAAATTTTTTTAATCCCGGGTGCTTCGCATTCAGCATTGCGGGGCTTGGCGGTGGGGATGGCTAGGCGGATATTTGGCAAGTCCATCACTTTGATGTTGGTACGTAAATTAGGCTATCAGATAGATCCTTTTGTGCATCTGAATCAAAAATTGGCCCAAGATTTAAAGACGTCACTGCGTGTGCTGATTCATTACTCAGATCGTGTTTCAATGGCGCACTCCATTGAGTCGCGGATGCCCTTTATGGATTATCGTGTGGTGGAGTTTTTGGCTTCGGTGCCCGCCGCATACAAGCTGCACGGCGGCTGGACCAAATATCTGGCGAGGCGGGCGTTCTCGGGCAAGCTGCCCGATGAAATCGTCTGGCGCAAAGACAAAATGGGCTGGCCTATTCCAGAAACCCATTGGTTTGAAGGAAAGCTCAAAAGCTGGATGGTCGAGCGGGTGACCAATCCGGCCTTTCTTCAATGGCTGGGCGTGACTGGTGCCGATGTGCCGCTGGATAGGTCCGATGTGCCCATGACGCACAAGGTGCGCTGGCTCAATCTGGCTACTTGGCATCGTTTGTTTGTTGCTAAGGCATTAGCGCCGCAGCTACTGGCTGCCCAAGAGGCCGAGCCGAAAATATGAAATGCTGGCACACCGCTGCTGCCCTGGATTGGCTGCAAACCATCCTGCAAGAGCGCTTTGGCCATGCCTTTGCCTTGCAACTCCAGCTTGACGAGTCCCGCATCTCCTTATACCTGCCTGGAGATACACGCTGCATCACTCTGGCGCTGGATAGTGCAACCTTTTGCCACGCCGACTCCAACCTGCCCTGCGCCCAGTGGAACGCCAGTGCCGAAGGCTGGCCCACCGCGCTGCCCGGAGCGTTGCCCGCGCCCGGCGCGACAGCGCTGCCCGTACCGCTGATCAGTACAACCGACAAAGGCTGGCATATCGGCTACGACATTTTTGGGTTGACCTATTGGATGCTTGCGCGGCAGGAGGAAATTCGGCGCACTGATTTAGACAACCACGGGCGTTTTCCTGCCATTGCTTCCCACGCTTACCAGCACGGCTATCTGGAGCGTCCCATCGTAGATGAGTGGTTGCATGTGCTGGGGAAAGTCATTGACCGCACCTGGCCGGGCATTGAGCTAACTCAGCATCAGTTCAGCATGAAGGTGAGTCACGATGTGGACAGTCCCAGCATGTACGCCTTTAAGTCGTGGACAACGATTGTCCGCATGATGGCCGGACATGCGCTTAAGCGGCATGATTGGCGAGCGTTCTGCACCGCACCCTGGGTGAAGTTGGCAAGCACTAAAACACTACACCCTGCAGACCCATTCAATACTTTTGACTGGCTGATGGATGTTTCCGAAGCGCACAACCTTACCAGCGCCTTCTATTTCATCTGCGGACGTACCAGTAACATGGATGCTGACTACGAGCCTGAACATCCTGTCATCCGAGCCCTGATGCGCCGTATCTATGGGCGAGGACACGAGATTGGCTTGCACTCTAGCTACGGAACCTATCAAAAACCAGAGCTGATTGCGCAAGAGGCGCATCGGCTGCGGACGGTTTTGGCTGAAGAAAACATCCAGCAAAGTGCAATCGGCGGGCGCATGCACTACCTGCGCTGGGAGCAAGCTACCACTTTGCAAGCCTGGAACGATGCTGGGATGACTTATGACAGCACCCTAGGGTATGCCGATAGACCAGGTTTTAGATGTGGTACGTGTTTTGAATACCCTGCATATAACCCAAAAAACAACCAGAGCCTGAAAATACGTATTCGACCATTGATCGCGATGGAGTGCTCAGTGATCGATAGTGTGTATTTGGGACTAAGTCAACCTGAGCTAGCAAAAGACAAATTTATAAATTTGAAAAAACATTGTCAAGCCCTTAAAGGCACATTTACCGTGCTCTGGCATAATTCATATCTTTTGCAAAATGAGATTTATAAAAATCTATATAAAGATATATTAAATTAATCAGTTTTTATGTTAAAAATAGCTTTTCTATTTCTATTCTTTGTAAGTCCATTCTGCATATTTTATCTTATCAAAATGGCTGGCGAAAAGATTAATGAAATAAGCATAGTAAGTGTAACTGTTGCATCAATTTATATTTTTTCGTTTGTTGGAACGCTTCCATTATTTTTCATGATGGATGAATACCGAGTTGCAACTGGTGTAACAGATAGAGGAACTGTATTGTTGACACTAGTTTGCTCTTTTGTAAATATAATTTTTTTCTTGGGCGGAGTTATTTTTGTAAGAAAAATTTTGCAACTCCGGCCTTTGTTGATTGTCTCATCAAAAATATCTAGCTTATCTGTTAATCAAAGCCTTATTTCTCTTTTTTTTCTTGCATTTGTTTTTGTTATTCTTTCTGTGTATATAGAAAGGATTGGAGAAATTGCACTTTTTACAGTAGTCGAACAAGGTATTGCTGAGGCTGCTATTGTGCGAAGTAATATGGGAAACAATTTAGAGGGGGGGGGTATCATTGGTATTACTTGGTTTTGCATAATATTGGATTTTTGTTGACGCTTAATTTTTATGCTGTATATATTAGAAATAAGAGCATAATTAATTCAATAGTGTTCATTGTATCATTTTCGATGTCCACGTTTATTGCAACAATGGCAACGGAGAAGGCGGTCTTTGTTGAGTTGTTAATGGCTTTAGTTATGATGCACTATCTTATTAAGAAAAATGGACTGGTGCCAATAAAAATTTTAATCCTCTTGGGAGGGGGTATTATTTCAATTTTGGTTGTTTTTTATATGTATTTCATGGGGAGTTTAACTGTATTGGATGCATTTGAGGCAATTATTTCCAGAGCATTCTCTGGTAGTATTTCCCCGGCTTATTTTTATCTTCAATATTTTCCTAATACACAAGAGTTTCTCGTTGGAAGAACATTTCCAAATCCAGGGGGCGTACTTCCGTATACACCATTTCAATACACTATTGAAGTGATGAATTGGGTGTTTCCAGAAAAGATTTCTGGAGGGGCTGTTGGGACGATGCCTACAGTATTTTGGGGGGAGGCATATGCAAATTTTGGTTTTCCTGGCATACCTATTATCGCCTTGATAATGGGGGGTGTTGTCGCTGTGATTTCATATTTATTCTCTAGGCTCGAACTAAATACTATGACAGTCGCTTTTTTTGTTTGGTTGATTTTCCATTTTAAAACCTTGGCTGTTACAGGATTTAGTGGATTTTTATATGATTTTTACCTTGCATTCATGTTGATAGTATTGTTGGTAGTATTGTTTGGGAATGGGCGAATTGGAATTTATAGACGTGCAAAATAGAATAGACTTTCTTCGATTCGAGAGAAATATTGTGAACAATCTCCATATTTCCCTCACTGAATTCAGAAACGAAAGCCGTCTTTTGAAAGAGGCGGAAAGTTTGGTTCGTGCTCAGGTATTTTCTCGGATACATGTGGCCGCCTTGCATGCGGAAGGCTTGGCGTTTGAACAAGCGTTTGGTCCAAATGTCTGTACTCATCGGTTTAACTTGATAACTCGCAAATTGAGGAAAAACCTTTTGTTTCAAGTATTGAAATATCTTGAATACTGCATTAGAGTTTTTTTGTTTTATAAAAACAAGAAAATATCTTGTGTTAATGTGCATTCTCTGGGTTTGTTGCCGTTAGGGGTGTTTCTAAAGTTCGCTTGGAGCACGCGATTGATTTATGATGCGCACGAACTAGAGACAGAAACCAATGGGGCCAAAGGTTTCCGTAAAAAAATTGGTAAATGGCTAGAACGTAAGCTAATAAAAAAAGTGGATATGACCATCGTTGTCAGCGAAAGCATTTCCGATTGGTATGCTAACACCTATCACATCCCCCGCCCGCCAGTTGTGTTGAATGCGCCTAATCAGCGGGCATTGAAGAAAAACAATTATTTTCGCGAGCAGTTAGGCATTCGTGATGATCAAGTCATATTACTCTACCAAGGCGGTTTGGTGGCCGGGCGCGGGATCCATTTGATTTTAGATGTTTTTAATGCCCGACAGGATGATAAGGTGGTTGCGATTTTTATGGGGTATGGCCCATTGAAGGATGAAATTCAAGCAATCGCTGCGAACCGGAAAAATATTTACTTTTACCCTGCTGTTGCGCCCCAGGTGGTGCTGGATTATACGGCCTCTGCGGATTTTGGCATTTCTTTAATTGAAAATTCCTGTCTGTCGTATTACTACTGCATGCCTAATAAATTGTTTGAATATGCAATGGCTGGCTTGCCAGTGCTAGTGTCAAATATGAAAGATATGTCAGAGCTGGTTAGCAAAAATCAGATAGGCGCAGTTATCGGCGATTTTTCAGTAGCTGGAATTAACCGTGCGATAGATGATTTTTTGATGCAAGATTTGACGACCGTGAAAGCCAACGCATACCGCGTGGCTTGCAAAAATGCGTGGGAGGTGCAGGAGCAGAAAATGTTGGCAGCGTACCAATCCATTGGATTTAGCAGTCGCAATGAACAAGGATCCAGTAAGTGATTGCCATCATAGATTACGACATTGGAAATATCACTGCTGTGGTAAATATGTTGCAGCGACTGGGGCTGCAATGCAAAGTGACGGCCAACGCCGCTGAAGTGGAGCAAGCAGAGCGCATCATCTTGCCGGGCAATGGTGCCTTCGATGCATGTATGCACAACTTGCGTGCCAGTGGTTTACTCCCTATGCTGGAGCAGCAGGTCTTACAGCGCTGCGTGCCTCTGCTGGGTATTTGTGTGGGGGCGCAAATGCTCGGCCATGGCAGTGCTGAGGGCGTAACGCCTGGGCTGGGTTGGTTGGATATGCGGGTCGAGCGTTTTCCTGCACTGCCTGATTTGCGTATTCCACATATGGGTTGGAATCATGCTGCGGCGGCGCAGGCTAACCACCCATTAACGAAGGATATGACGGATGAAACACGATTTTATTTCGTGCATAGTTACTATATGAAGCCCAAAAATTCTGACCAAATTTTGCTTAATTCAAATTATGGCATCGACTTCGCTGCCGGAGTGATCCAGCGTAATATTTCAGGGGTACAGTTCCATCCAGAGAAAAGCCACCGTTTTGGTAAGCAGTTATTGAGCGCTTTCGCAAGGTGGATGCCATGATTCAAGCAAGAGTTATTCCATGCTTGCTGTTACATGGTAATGGCATAGTAAAAACAAAAAAATTCAAAGAAGCGGTCTACATTGGCGATCCAGTGAATGCGGTTCGAATTTTTAGCGATAAAGAAGCTGACGAAATTGTTATTCTCGACATTGATGCATCACGCGAAGGGCGTGAACCGAATTATGAGCTGATTGCTGAAATGGCTGGCGAAGCCTTTATGCCGGTCGCTTATGGCGGTGGTGTTCGCAGCCTTGAGCAAATTCGTCGATTGATACGTTCAGGTGTGGAAAAAGTCGTAATCAACACCCTCGCCACAGAGTCTACCGACACCATTCGTGCTGCAGTAGATGTGTTTGGTAGTCAGGCAATCGTGGGTGCTGTTGATGTGCGAACTAAGCTGTTGGGTGGCTATGCGGTTGTCGCTAAATCTGCCACTGTAACTACGAAGCTGAATTTGAAGCAACACCTACAAAGTTTGTTGCAGGCTGGTGTGGGGGAGTTGTTTGTAAATAATGTGGATCGCGACGGTTGCATGACAGGCTATGACATGGCTTTGGTGCGCAGTGTGACTCAAGCGAGTGTGCCTGTCGTGGTTTGTGGCGGTGCTGGCACATTAGCCCATTTGCGCGAAGCTGTGATAGATGGTGGCGCATCAGCGGTTGCGGCTGGCAGTATGTTCGTTTTCCATGGCAAGCACAAAGCTGTGCTTATTAATTATCCCAAGGCTGCAGAATTACAAGAGATTTTCTCGAAATGAATAAACAAATAAATTATCAGTGCTGTTCTCGCTGTGTGATGGACACAACCGACCCGAAAATTACGTTTGATGAGAACGGGGTTTGCCATCACTGCCATGCTTTTGACGAACGGGCGAGCCGTGAGTGGTTTCCAAACGCAGAGGGCCGTAAACGTTGGGCTTCTGCTGTAGCGCAAATTAAAGCCGATGGCAAAGGGCAAGAATATGATTGCATTCTTGGCTTGAGCGGAGGGGTTGATAGTTCATACTTGGCTATAAAAATCCGCGAATGGGGCCTCAGGCCGCTGGTCATGCATGTCGATGCCGGTTGGAACAGTGAGTTAGCTGTGTCTAATATCGAGGCAATCGTTAAACACTGTAATTTCGATCTTTACACCCACGTCGTGGACTGGGAAGATATGCGCGATTTGCATCTGGCCTATTTGCGAGCAGGAATATCCAACCAAGATGTGCCGCAAGACCACATTTTCTTTGCAAGTCTCTATCATTTTGCAACAAGAAATAATATCCGATATATTTTATCTGGCGGTAATTTGGCTACAGAAGGGATTTTCCCTTCTGCTTGGCATGGCAGTGCCATGGATTCTATTAACTTAAAAGCTATTCATAAAAAATATGGTGAGCGTAAACTTGGTCAGTACAAAACCATTAGCTTTTTAGATTGTTATATTTGGTATCCTTTCATTAAAAAAATGCGCACTGTGAGGCCTTTGAATTGCATGCCTTATGACAAAACAGCCGCTTTGAAGGAGTTGGAGGAAACGGTGGGGTACAAGCCTTACCCGCGCAAGCATGGCGAATCATTGTTTACCAAAGTATTTCAAAATTACTATTTGCCGAAAAAATTTGGCATGGATAAGCGTCGGCCCCACTTAGCAAGTTTGATTGTTTCTGGGCAAATGACCCGTGATCAAGCACTTTCTAAGTTGGATGAGCCTTTGTACGATCCGGCTGAGTTAGAAATCGATATCAATTATTTTTGCAAAAAACTCCGAATATCTCGTCAAGAGTTTGAAGGGTTGATGCAAGTACCAATTCATCATCACTCAGATTTTCCAAATTGGGATGGCCGCTATCAATTGCTCAAACGCATCCAAAAAATGGTCACGAAGCTGATGGGGCGAGAAATTAGGGTTTACTCATGATTAAGGTGGCACATCTCACCTCCGCTCACTCACGCAGTGATACCCGTATCCTGCTTAAGCAGTGCGCTTCTTTGGCCAGTTTCGGTTACAACACGCATTTGGTCGTAGCGGATGGCAAAGGCTCTGGCAGTATGGCTGGCGTGACGATCCATGATGCAGGCGCCTCCAAAGGGCGCTTAGCCCGCATTCGCCATGCGCCCGGTCGTGTCCTAGTTCAGGCCATCGCACTCGATGCAGACATCTACCACCTACACGACCCTGAATTAATACCTATAGGCCTTCAGCTCAAAAAACGCGGTAAAAAAGTCATTTTTGACGCGCACGAAGACGTGCCCAAACAGCTGCTCAGCAAGCCTTATCTCAATACGCCAGCCCGCTGGGGTTTGTCCAAGGCCTTTGCCGTGTACGAGCGCTGGGCCTGTCGCGAGTTCGATGCGGTGGCGGCGGCCACGCCCTTTATCCGCGACAAGTTTCTGGCCATGGGCGTGCGCAGTGTTGACATCAACAACTTTCCTTTGCTCGGCGAGTTGGATGCCCACATGCCGTGGGATGCCAAACAAGCCGAGGTGTGCTACGTGGGCGGCATTGGCCGCATCCGTGGCATTGCCGAGGTCACGCAGGCAATGGGCCTGGTGCGCAGCGAGGTGCGCCTCAATCTGTGTGGTCGGTTTTCTGAGCCGGATGTGGAGCAAGCCTGTAAGGCCATGTCGGGTTGGCTGGCTGTGAACGAAATAGGCTTTGTGGACCGGGCTGGCGTACGCGAGGTGCTGGGCCGTTCCGTGGCGGGCTTGGTAACTTTCTTGCCACTCCCCAATCACATCGACGCCCAGCCAAACAAGATGTTTGAGTACATGTCAGCAGGCATTCCGGTCATCGCCTCAGACTTTCCGCTCTGGCGCGAAATCATCGTGGGCAACCAATGTGGTCTGTGTGTGGACCCGATGGACCCGGCCGCCATTGCCCGTGCTATCGACCATCTGGTGCAGCACTCCGATGAAGCCCAGCAGATGGGCGAGAACGGCCACCGGGCCGTGCTTGAAAAGTACAACTGGGCGGTAGAAGAGAAGAAGCTCTTTCAGCTCTACGAAGACCTCTTGAAAGTCTGAATGAAAAAAATCGTCACCGTTCTGGGCGCACGCCCGCAGTTCATCAAAGCCAGCGTGGTGTCGCACGCCATCGCGCAAACCCCGGGCTTGTCGGAAGTGCTGGTGCACACCGGCCAGCACTTTGATGCCAACATGTCCGACGTCTTTTTTACCGAACTGGGCATGTCCAGGCCCGACTATTTTTTGGATATCCACGGCGGTGGACACGGCGCCATGACCGGCCGCATGCTGGCCGAGGTGGAGCAGGTGCTTCTGCAGGAAAAGCCGGACGTCGTGCTGGTCTATGGCGACACCAATTCCACTTTGGCTGGAGCGTTGGCCGCGGTCAAGCTGCACATACCGGTGGCGCATGTGGAGGCCGGTTTGCGCAGCTTCAACATGGCCATGCCTGAAGAGGTCAACCGCATCTTGACTGACCGCATCTCACGCTGGTTGTTCACGCCAACGCAGGCCGCAGCCAAGCATCTGCAGCGCGAAGGCTTCAGCCCCGAGCAGATTCACCCCGTGGGTGATGTGATGTACGACGTGGCCTTGCACCACGGCCAGCGTGTGCAGGCGGGCACGGGCCTCATGGCCCGCCTTGGCCTGCAGCCCAAAGGCTATGTGCTGGCCACTGTGCACCGAGCCGAAAACACCGATCATCCCGAGCGCCTGGCCGCCATTGTGGACGCGCTGATCGCCACCGCCTGCCAACTGCCGGTGGTCTGGCCCCTGCACCCCCGCACCCGTGCCGTGTTGCAAAAAGCTGGGAAGCTCGACGCCTTGGCTGCCCAGGTGCAGCTGATCGATCCCGTGGGCTACTTGGACATGGTGCAACTCGAAAAGTTTGCCGCCCTCATTGCCACTGACTCAGGCGGCGTGCAAAAAGAGGCCTTTTTCTACCAGGTGCCATGCGTCACGCTGCGCGACGAGACCGAATGGGTTGAGCTGATGGCATCGGGCTGGAACCGGTTGGCGCCGCCGGTAGATAGTGGTGCGTTGGTGAGCGCTATTGAGGGTGCACTGGGCAGCACGGGCAGGGCGGTGCAGCCGTATGGGGATGGGCAGGCTGCACGCCGCATAGCACGCCAACTGGCTGAAGGCTTGGCTGAGTGAACATTCTGCTAATCAACCACTATGCGGGCTCGCCTAAGCATGGTATGGAATTTCGACCGTATTACCTGGCACAAGAATGGGTTAAAGCAGGGCATCATGTTCGTATAGTTGCGTCTGACTTCTCGCATGTGCGTTCTCACCAACCAAGGCGGACATCGGATGCGAGCACGACTTGGCACGAGTCAATTGATGGCATTGATTATCAATGGATCGCAACGCCAGAGTACAAAGGTAATGGTGTGTCTCGGGTCCGCAATATTGCTGCCTTTTTAGCGCGCATTTTTTTTGCATCGCGTCAGATTACGGAAGACTTTAAACCAGATGCGGTCATTGCCTCTAGCACCTATCCTATGGATATATGGGTGGCGCGACGTATTGCCAAATTAGCCAATGCTAAATTGGTTTTCGAGGTACACGACTTGTGGCCACTGTCGCCTATTGAAATTGGTGGTATGTCACCCTCGCACCCATTTATTCGTTTGTGCCAAGTTGCCGAAAATACTGCTTACCGCGATGCCGATTTGGTGGTATCCATGCTACCGAATGTGGCTATGCATGCTTTGCAAAAGGGGCTACCGCTTGATCGATTGGTGATCGTGCCTAATGGCATTTCTTTGGGGGACTGGGAAGATGAGTCGCCAGTGCCAATGCGTGAAGAAATTCGCGCGACTATAAATGCAGCACATGCAAAGGGGCATTTGGTTGTCGCCTATACCGGTTCGCAGGGGTTGCCAAATGCATTGGATACTTTGTTGGATGCTGCAGTTTTATTAAGCAGCGAGAAGGTTACTTTTATCTTGGTGGGGGATGGGCACGAAAGTGTACGTTTGCGGGTGCGTTGTCGCGATGAGGAATTGCGCAATGTACACATGTTTTCTCCAGTACCCAAGGCGCAGATAGCTGAACTATTAGCATCGGTTGATATGGCCTATTTGGGTGCGCCAAAACATCCAATTTACAGGTTTGGTGTGTCACCCAACAAAATGATGGACTACATGATGGCCCGCCTGCCGATACTTTATGCAATAGAAGCGGGAAATGATCCGATAGCAGAAGCTGGTTGCGGATTGACGATTCCAGCCGAAAATCCGCTTGCGTTGGCCAATTCAATTCGGGAGTTATTTTCACTATCG
>JACCDG010356154.1_pt1 | contig 13026 bp, 15 predicted proteins | sample 7442471 | NCBI WGS metagenome assembly JACCDG01 (sample SAMN15323444, study PRJNA562643) | freshwater metagenome | isolation source: river surface water | place: USA:Blue River Watershed | collected 2017-08-17 | reverse complement strand
TTTACACCATCAAATCAGATAAAAAACTAAATTCAACCTTATGATAAAACTAGTTATCCAAATTATCGAATTTGTATTTACCTTTATTACCCATTTGATAGCATCTATCTTTTAAATACAAAATATAAACATCGGTAAATTACCGATGTTTTTTTTATATTTGCGCTATTAATATATGCTAAAATGTCAAGAAAAATCGCTTTATTGCTTGTTGCCCTCGTAGTAACTTCACTATCTTTTGGACAAAAGAAAGAAAAAATTAAAGGTTCTAAAATTGTAACCGTTGCTATCAAAGAAATTCCTAATTTTGAAACCATTGAAGTGGGAGATAATTTTGAAATTCTACTAGTAAAAGGAGATAAACCTTCGATAGAAATTGAAGCCGACGATAATTTACACGAAATCATCAATTATGAAGTTTCTGGAAATGTATTGAAAATTAATGCCTTAAAAGAAGCTACTGGCTACAAAAAATTCACCATTCGCGTCAATTACACGAATGACTTACAACTTATTTCCGCTCGCAACGAAGCTGAAATCAAAGCGCTGGCTGCAATTGAACTTGAAAAAATTACCGTAAAAAATTACCACAATTCGAAGTCATTCTTGAATGTAAACTCCAATTATTTTGCATTGATTTTAGACGACAAAGCAGAAGCTGAGATTAATGTTAAAGCCGAAAGTACTAGTGTAGAATTGAGCAAAAACAGCGAACTAAAAGCATTGATAGCTTCAACAGAATTTAAATTAGACATGTATCAAAAAAGTACTGCTTTAATTGAAGGTACTGCTACAAATGCTAAAATGAGATTGGACAATTCGAGTCATTTGACAGCTCCTAAATTTGTAATGGGGACGGTTGAATTAGAAACAGATGCCACCGCAAAATGTGAAATCAATACCAGTATCGCTATCACAATAGCTGCAGCTGGAAAATCGCAAGTTGAGCTTTGGGGCGATCAAAAAATTACGATCAAAAAATTCGCAAACAACGCGACCCTTCAGAAGAAAGAAAAATAATCCCATAAAAAAATCCGACAATAGTCGGATTTTTTTTTACACTTAAAGCTAAATTATTCTTTAGAAGCAATATATCGTTCAGCATCTAACGCCGCCATACATCCAGTTCCTGCTGCAGTAATAGCCTGACGGTATACGTGATCTGCCGCATCACCAGCAACAAATACCCCTTGAACATTGGTTTTTGAACTACCCGGTACGTTGATAATGTAGCCTGTTTCATCCAATGAAATATAATCGGCAAAAATATCAGTATTGGGCTTATGTCCGATAGCTACGAAAAAACCTGTAGCCGCAATTTCAGTTAAAGCTCCCGTTGCTCTGTTTTTTACACGAACTCCTGTTACCACTTGGCCATCTCCCAATACCTCATCGGTTTCAGTGTTCATTAATATTTCAATATTTTCTGTTTTTTGAACACGCTCAGCCATAATTTTAGATGCTCTAAATTTATCACTTCGCACTAACATCGTAACTTTTTTACACAACTTGGATAGATAATGAGCTTCTTCACATGCACTATCCCCAGCTCCTACAATTACCACTTCTTGATTTCTGTAAAAAAATCCGTCGCAAACCGCACAAGCAGAAACTCCACCACCTAATTTTAAGTAATGTTGTTCCGATTCTAATCCTAAATATTTAGCGGAAGCTCCCGTGGAAATAATGATGGTTTCAGCATGAATTTCTTTAGTTTCATTTACCCAAACCTTATGAATAGGCCCCGAAAAATCAACTTTGGTCACCCAACCATCACGAACATCTGTACCAAAGCGTTGTGCTTGCGCTTGCAGTTGCACCATCATTTCAGGTCCTGTAACACCTTCTGGATAACCCGGGAAATTTTCAACTTCATTCGTAGTGGTCAATTGACCACCGGGTTGTGTACCTTGATATAAAACAGGATTCATGTTTGCTCTAGCCGCATAAATAGCTGCAGTATATCCAGCTGGACCCGAGCCTATAATTAAACATTTTACTTTTTCAATTGTATCAGACATAATAGTATTCATTAATGAGTAGCAAATGTAAGTTTTTAATTAAAATTATTTCTTAAAATTGAATTAGATTTTTTGATAATCGCATAAATTTTGACAATAAAAAAACCTCCTTGAATACAAGAAGGTTTTTTGTCGGGGTGGCAGGATTCGAACCTGCGGCCTCCTGCTCCCAAAGCAGGCGCGATAACCGGGCTACGCTACACCCCGTAAATGAGGATGCAAATATACTATTAAAATCTATCTTCCCAAATAAATACCTGACTTTTTCAAAATAAAATTGTTTTGAACTGTGTTGCAACAACTTATTTCCTGTTTTTATTCATTTACAAAGAAAACCAACGCTATTTATTTAGCACAAATTGCCAAAACTTTCTTACCAAAACAAAAAACACATAGAATATTATTTCTATTTTTGCTAAAACAATCAATACGATATCATTTATGCTTATTATCGGAATTGCCGGAGGAACTGGTAGTGGAAAAACCACAGTAGTACACCAAATTATGAATGAGTTACCTGAAACTGAAGTGGGAATTATCTCACAAGATTCATACTATAAAGAAACCCATCACTTGTCCTATGAGGAGCGTACAAAAATTAATTTTGATCATCCTCGTGCGATTGATTTTGAATTACTTGTCGCTCATCTAACCGATTTAAAAGCAGGCAAAACCATTGACCAACCGGTTTATTCATTTGTTACACATGACAGAACCGATGATAAAGTAGTTACGCATCCACGTAAAGTTATGATTGTAGAAGGCATTTTGATTTTAACCTATCCCGAATTGAGAGATTTGTTTGATATCAAAATTTATGTCCATGCCGATTCCGACGAACGACTCATTCGCCGTTTAAAACGAGACATTGCAGAACGTGGTCGCGATATGGAAGAAGTATTGAATAGATACCAAACGACACTAAAGCCAATGCACGAACAATTTATTGAACCTACAAAAGCGTTTGCCGACATTATCATACCCAACGACAAATACAACACGGTTGCGATAGATGTCGTGCGTGCTGTAATCAACCAAAGACTGGTATAATGAACAAATTAAAAAATCTTATTGCCAACTATCCGTTTCTAAAAATGATAGCCAATCGCTATATTTTAGTACTCATTTTCTTTGTAATTTGGATGTTATTTTTGGATAATTATTCCTACTTAGAACATCGTATCTTGAATCAAGAAATTGATGAAATCGAAGACAATATTGACTATTATAAATCTGAAATAAAAAAAGACAGTGCCAACATTAAGCACTTAAAAAACAATGATCGAGTAGAAAGATTTGCGCGTGAAAAATATTATATGAAACGCGAAAATGAAGATATTTACATCATTGAATATGAAGATGATAAAAAAGCAGAAAAAGCTAACAGTACTAATTAAAGAACGCAATCGTGTCTACTACTAATTTATTTACAGCATTTGATCCCATTTCTACCAAACAGTGGAAACAACAAATCCAGTTTGAACTCAAAGGCGCTGATTATAACGAAACGCTTGTTTGGGAAAGCCCGGAGGGAATTAAAGTAAAACCTTTTTATCATTGCGATGAAACTTCTTCAAAGGTTGCAACTATTGCCTCCAAAAAACCATTTTCCATCATTCAAAACATTTTTGTGCACGACACTAAAAAGTCAAATGCACGAGCGCTTAACACCTTAGAAAGGGGCGCAGAAAGTATTCGATTTACATTGGAGAATGATCTGGTTTCAATTGAAGAATTGATGCAGGGACTTCCATTAGAAAATACAACCTATTATTTTCATTTGCCATTTCTCTCTATCGATTTCGTAAACAAAATCAACACATTTGCCTCAAAAACTAAAGCACTTTTTCACATCTTTTTGGACCCCATTGGACAATTGGAAAAAGAAGGAAACTGGTTTGAAAACCTTGATAAAGATATCGAAAAAATACAAGCTATTGCTTCGAATGCTACTACTCCTTTTTTAACGATTTCAGGTGGAATTTATCAAAATGCAGGTGCAAATATCGTACAACAATTGGCGTACACTTTAGCCCATGTAAACGAATATTTCAATAGAATTCCAGCCATCAATCAACCCATTACAATTGAAGTTGCCGTTGGAACCAACTACTTTTTCGAAATCGCTAAATTGAGAGCACTACGAATTTTATTCAACACAGTAGCATCAGAATACCATCATAATTTTGATTGTCATATCATTGCAACACCAACAAAACGCAACAAAACACTATACGATTACAACGTAAATATGTTGCGTACCACTACAGAATGCATGTCGGCCATACTAGGAGGCGCAGATGCTGTGGCCAATTTACCCTATGACGCCTTATACCACAAAGACAATGAGTTTGGGGATCGTATTGCTCGAAATCAATTGTTAATATTAAAAAATGAAAGTTATTTCGATAAAGTAACAAATCCAGCCGATGGGGCTTACTATATAGAAACTATTACAGAGCAATTGGCAGAAAAAGCGTTGGAATTATTCAAGGACATTGAAAGAAATGGCGGGTTGATTTCGCAATTAATCGATGGCACTATCCAAAGAAAAATCTACGAAAGCGCTCAAAAAGAACAAGAACTTTTCGATTCAGGAAAAGAAATTTTATTGGGGACAAACAAGTATCCCAACAAAAACGACCAAATGAAAAACGACTTGGAATTGTATCCTTTCGTAAAACAAAACGCCAGAAAAACCTTAATTTCACCGATTATCGAAAAACGTTTGGCAGAAAAAATAGAACAAGAACGATTATCTCAAGAGCAATAATCATGAGAAAAGATATACAACATTTACAAATAGGAAAAAGGGAAAAGGATAAAGGGAAGCACATTGATTCTAACAATTTCACTACCGCCGAAAACATCGCGTTAAAACCAACCTACACTAAAGAAGATAGTTCCGATCTAGAACACCTTGGTTTTGGAGCTGGTTTTGCGCCTAATTTACGCGGACCTTACGCTACGATGTATGTTCGTCGCCCTTGGACCATCCGTCAGTACGCGGGATTTTCAACTGCAGAAGAAAGTAATGCCTTTTACAGAAGAAACTTAGCTGCTGGACAAAAAGGACTTTCGGTTGCTTTTGATTTAGCCACCCACAGAGGCTACGATTCTGATCATGAAAGAGTCGTGGGAGACGTTGGAAAAGCCGGAGTTGCGATTGACTCGGTGGAAGATATGAAAGTACTTTTCGACCAAATTCCATTGGACGAAATGTCGGTTTCGATGACCATGAACGGTGCCGTATTGCCCATTATGGCATTTTATATTGTAGCTGCAGAAGAACAAGGTATTGCTCCTAACCTTTTATCTGGAACGATTCAGAACGATATTTTGAAGGAATTCATGGTGCGAAACACCTACATTTATCCGCCAACGCCTTCAATGAAAATTATTGCCGATATTTTTGAATATACGAGTAAAAACATGCCGAAATTCAATTCCATTTCGATTTCGGGCTACCACATGCAAGAAGCAGGAGCTACAGCAGATATTGAATTGGCCTACACTTTAGCCGATGGATTGGAATACATTCGCACCGGATTGGCAGCAGGAATGGATATTGATTCGTTCGCTCCTCGCCTGTCCTTTTTCTGGGCCATCGGGATGAATCATTTTATGGAAATTGCCAAAATGCGTGCCGGCTGAATGCTTTGGGCAAAACTATTGAAACAATTCAACCCTAAAGACGAAAAATCATTGGCTTTACGAACGCATTGCCAAACTTCGGGCTGGAGTTTAACCGAACAAGATCCGTTTAATAACGTAGCACGAACTACAATTGAAGCAGCTGCAGCGGCCTTTGGTGGCACCCAATCGTTACACACCAATGCTTTAGATGAGGCGATCGCTTTACCTACCGATTTTTCGGCACGAATTGCTCGCAATACCCAAATTTTCTTACAAGAAGAAACTAAAATTTGCAAAACCGTGGATCCTTGGGCAGGAAGTTATTATGTAGAACGTTTAACAGCCGAAATTGCCGAAAAAGCCTGGGCATTAATTCAAGAAGTAGAAGAATTGGGCGGCATGACCAAAGCCATAGAAGCAGGCATTCCAAAGCTGCGTATTGAAGAAGCTGCTGCTCGCAAACAAGCCCGGATTGACTCGGGACAAGATGTGATAGTTGGGGTAAACAAATACCGTTTGGAAAAAGAAGATCCCTTACAAATTTTGGATGTGGACAACGAAATGGTGCGCAAACAACAAATCGAACGATTGGAACAAATTAAAGCGACTCGTAATAACACAAAAGTTAGAGCTTGTTTAGCAAAATTAACCGAATGCGCGGCTTCTCATTTAGATGGAAAAAACAATACCGAAAATTTATTATCTTTAGCCGTGGAAGCAGCTAAAAATAGAGCAACATTGGGAGAAATCAGTGATGCCTTAGAAGTAGTTTTTGGAAGATATAAAGCACAAATTAAATCAGTTAGTGGCGTGTATAGTGCAGCAATAAAAAACGATGAAAGTTTTGAAAAAGCAAAACAATTAGCCGATGCCTTCGCCAAGAAAGAAGGGCGTCGTCCTCGCATTATGATTGCAAAAATGGGACAAGACGGGCACGATCGTGGGGCAAAAGTAGTAGCAACAGGATATGCCGATGTGGGGTTTGACGTTGACATTGGTCCGTTGTTCCAAACGCCGCAAGAGGCTGCCAAACAAGCCGTTGAAAACGACGTACATATACTAGGTGTCTCTTCTTTAGCAGCGGGACATAAAACTTTAGTTCCGCAAGTTATAGCAGAACTTAAAAAGTATGGCCGTGAAGATATTATGGTCATTGTGGGTGGCGTAATTCCTGCACAAGACTACCAATTTTTATTTGATGCCGGAGCGGTAGCTGTTTTTGGACCCGGAACAAAAATTAGTGAAGCTGCGATTAGTATTTTAAACGTTTTATTGGAAGATTAATCAAATTCGTATGGTTTTACTGAAATAAGTGGGATCAAAACCATTCTGCTTAGACTTTTATGCTACATTTACGAAAAACCTATCCTTATGGCAAAAAGTCAAGATGCAAAAAAAACGGAAAAGAAAGAACCTTTGAAAACGGCAAAAGAAAAAAAAGAAGATAAACGAATTAAAAAAAACACTCCTAAAAGAGATTAATAATAGAAAAAACACGAAATTTATTCGTGTTTTTTCTATTATACAAACTGCAAAAAGCAAATAATTATCCTTAAAATTCTTATTTTATGGGCATTAAAAGAAGACGGCAGAACTTTAACCCATTGTTAACAAAATTGCCTTGAAAAAACGATAATTAATTGTATTTTTACGACTTAAATTTTTTTATAATCAAATGGGGAAAATCATTGCAATAGCCAATCAAAAAGGTGGAGTAGGCAAAACAACAACCTCTGTTAACTTAGCAGCGTCTCTTGGTGTTTTAGAAAAAAAGGTGCTTTTAATCGATGCCGACCCACAAGCCAATGCGAGTTCGGGTTTAGGAATAGATGTAGAAGGGGTTGAAATTGGTTCCTATCAAGTTTTAGAACACAGCGCTACCCCTGAAGATGCTATTGTAGCTTGTTCGGCACCCAATGTATCGGTAATTCCGGCTCATATTGATTTAGTTGCCATCGAGATCGAATTGGTGGATAAAGAAAATCGAGAATACATGCTCAAACAAGCTTTGGAAAGCATAAAAGATCAATACGATTATATCATTATTGATTGTGCACCTTCCCTTGGTTTGTTAACATTAAATGCCTTAACTGCTGCAGATAGTGTTGTAATTCCTATACAGTGTGAATATTTTGCCTTAGAAGGATTAGGTAAATTATTAAATACCATCAAAAGTGTTCAAAAAATCCACAATCCGAGTTTGGATATTGAAGGATTGTTGTTGACTATGTACAATTCACACTTACGTTTATCCAACCAAGTGGTAGAAGAAGTTCAGAAGCATTTTAACAACATGGTTTTTGACACGATAATTCATAGAAATGTTAAATTAAGTGAAGCACCTAGTTTTGGCGAAAGCATCATTAATTATGACGCTACCAGTAAAGGAGCTTCCAATTATTTGAATTTAGCAGAGGAAATCATTAAAAAAAATCAATAATAGAAAGATGACAAAAGCGGTAAAAAAACAAGCCTTAGGTAGAGGTTTATCAGCTTTATTGAGAGATCCAGAAAACGACATCAAATCGGCTTCGGATAAAAATGCTGATCAAGTAGTAGGAAATATTATTGAATTAGATATTGATGCTATTGAAATTAATCCGTTTCAACCCCGAACCAATTTTAACGAAGATACGTTACAAGAATTGGCCAAATCGATTAAAGAATTAGGGGTAATTCAACCTATTACGGTTCGAAAATTAGAATTTAACACCTACCAATTAATTTCAGGGGAACGCCGTTTGCGCGCTTCCAAACTGATCGGGTTACAATCAATACCAGCCTATATTCGCTTAGCTAATGACAACGAATCTTTGGTAATGGCATTGGTAGAAAACATTCAACGCCATGACTTAGATCCTATCGAAGTTGCACTATCGTACCAACGATTGATTGAAGAAATCAATCTTACTCAAGAAGAATTGAGTGAGCGTGTGGGTAAAAAACGTTCTACAATTACCAATTATTTACGCTTATTGAAATTGGATCCTATCATTCAAACAGGGATGCGAGATGGCTTTATTTCTATGGGGCATGGTAGAGCATTAATCAATATTGAAAACCAAGATGTTCAAAGCGATATTTATCACAAAGTAGTGACACAAAATCTTTCGGTTAGAGAAACCGAAGCATTGGTTAAAAGTTATCAAGAGAGTTTAAAACCGAAAATTGCGAAGTCAAGCAAAGGAACTTCATTTGACATTAAAGAAACTGAGAAAAAAGCAATTGCTACTTATTTTGGAACTAAAGTTGAGGTAAAAGTAGCTGGAAATGGCAAAGGAAAAATTACGATTCCTTTTCACTCTGAAGAAGACTTTAATCGCATTTTAAAATTAATAAAAGCTTAGTGAAAAAAGCACAATACATACTCCTATTTACTGTATTGTTTTTCCCTTTGGTTGGAAATGCACAAAAGGAACTTTCATTACGCCCTGCCGATACAACACGCATGGTAATCAATCCGAATGCCCCTGCAAAAGCCGCATTTTTTTCGGCCGTACTTCCAGGACTAGGACAAGCGTACAACAAAAAATACTGGAAAATCCCTATCGTTTACATCGGCCTTGGTATTGGATTGTATTCTTACACTTGGAATCAAGGAAAATACCACTTGTATCGTGATGAATACAAAAAACGTTTAGCCGGCACCGCTGATCCTAACCACCCTATTTATGGCGGAAAAAGTGATGACTGGGTCATTCGCGGACAAAAATTTCACCAAAGAAATCGGGATTTATCGGCTTTAATAACAGGAGCAATCTACATCTTTAATATTGTGGATGCTAATGTAGACGCCCATTTGATGCAATTCAATGTTAACGATAATTTGTCCGTAAAACCTGATGTAAACCAAAATAATTTGGACTTTAAATACAATTATGGCGTTACTTTATCGTATCAATTTTAACAAATAATTAGATAACATTTTTGTAATAACGCAACTAATACCAGATGAAAATAGCACTTTTAGGTTACGGGAAAATGGGAAAAGTTATTGAAAGAATAGCTTTAGAACGCGGACATGAAATTGTGTTACGAAAAGACAGAAACACATCTTTTGAAGGATTAAGTTTGGCAGACGTAGCCATAGATTTCAGCATTCCTAGTAGTGCCGTTGAAAATATTTCAACCTGTTTTCAATATGGCATTCCTGTAATTTCAGGGACAACGGGTTGGCTGAATCACTATCAAGAAATGGTTGATTTATGTACAGAAAAAAATGGCAGTTTTATTTACGGTTCCAACTTTAGTTTGGGCGTAAATGTCTTTTTTGAATTGAATGCCTATTTAGCTCAAATGATGGCTAACTTGAAACAATACAACGTTTCTATGGAGGAAATTCACCATACTCAAAAACTGGACGCGCCTAGTGGAACAGCTATCACTTTGGCAGAAGAAATAATCAAACAAAGTACTTACAAAAATTGGACCTTAGAAACTCCTATTGGTAACGAAATTCATATTGAAGCCAAACGCATTGAAAACGTTCCCGGAACGCATAGTGTTTTTTATAAAAGCGAAGTCGATCAAATTGAAATCAAACATACCGCTCACAGCAGAGAAGGTTTTGCCTTTGGAGCAGTCATTGCTGCAGAATGGCTAAAAGATAAAAAAGGGGTCTTTACTATGAAAGACGTATTAGGATTACACCAAAAACAAACAAAATAACATTTAAAAAAAATACAGATGGAAACAACAGGTTGGTTACTTTTAATCGCATTGGCACAAGTCCTTCACGGAATTGGCACTTGGAAATTATATGTAAAAGCTGGCAGAAAAGCATGGGAAGCCTTTGTTCCAGTGTATAACGGGATTGTTTTGATGCAAATCATCAACCGTCCAAAATATTGGGTACTTTTACTTTTCATTCCGGTAATCAACTTGTTTTTATTTCCAATTATTTGGATAGAAACATTGAGAACTTTTGGAAAAAAATCGACACTTGACATGCTTTTAGGAGTGTTTACATTAGGTCTTTATATAGCCTATGTAAATTACACACAAGACGTTAACTATCATGAAAAACGTGACTTAAAAGCACCCAACAAAACAATGGATACGTTAGGATCACTTTCGTTTGCAATTGTTGTAGCTACCTTGGTGCATACATATTTCATACAGCCCTTTACCATTCCAACATCCTCATTAGAAAAATCCTTATTGGTAGGAGATTTCCTTTTTGTGAGTAAATTTCATTATGGAGCAAGAACTCCTATGACACCTATAGCAGCTCCAATGGTGCATGACACCTTGCCTGTTATTAAAATAAAATCATATACTGAAACACCGCAACTCCCCTATTTTAGATTTCCAGCTTTACAAAAAATTGAACGTAACGATATTGTAGTTTTCAATTGGCCTGCAGATACCTTGTTTCACATGTATAAAGCCGCCGACAAAAGATATGACAAGCCTATCGATAAAAAAACAAATTATGTAAAACGTTGTACGGCTATCCCTGGAGATACAATTGAAATTAAAGACGGTATTGTCTTTATTAATGGCAAAGAATCGATTCTTCCAGAAAGAGCCAAACCGCAATATTCCTACAAAGTTGCTTGGGACGGAAAAACCCAAGTAAATTTGGATTATATCAAACAAGAACTTCACATTACAGATGCATTTGGTCAAATAGCAAACGATACCTTATTGTTTAGTGCCTTACCACAGGAATCCGTTGAACGTATCAAAAATATTCCTGGAATTACAAAAGTAGAACGTATTATCCACAAAGAAAACGATCCAACCATCTTTCCTGGGACTAAAAACTGGAATGTAGACAATTTAGGTCCAATATACATTCCAGAAGCTGGTAAGACAGTAGCGCTTTCAAAAGAAACACTTCCATTCTACAAAAAAATTATCGGTGAATATGAAGGTAAAGATTTAAAAGTAACAGGTGATGAAATCAGAATAAATGGCCAAGTCGTTACATCTTATACTTTTGAACAAGACTATTATTGGATGATGGGTGATAACAGACACAACTCATTAGACTCTCGTTATTGGGGATTTGTACCTGCGGATCACATTGTAGGAAAGCCGATATTCATTTGGATGAGTATTGATGGAATCAATGATGGCCTTAAAAATTGGAGCATTCGTTGGGATCGCTTATTCACTACCGTTAGCGGAACGGGTCAACCGCAATCGTATTTCAAATATTTCTTGTTTGTTTTAGCTGGGTATTTTGCTTTTGACTATTTTAGAAACAAGAAAAAGAAGAAAAACGAATCAGCATAATTCATACCCTTTTAAATTTCACTAATTAGCTTCATTTATACTAATTAGTGAAATTTTTATATCAACACTTATGAAAAACCTACTTATACATCCAAGCTATTTTCCATCGATCAGTCATTATATTGCACTAGTTCAAGCGGATAAGGTTACGTTTGAAATGGAAGACAATTTCCAAAAACAAACCAACCGAAACCGGATGTATATTCATAGTCCAAATGGCATTCAATTACTCAACGTGCCAATCAAACACAGTCGAGAAAAACATCAAAAATACAAGGATGTTCGGATTGAGAACGACTTTGCCTGGCAAAAAAATCATTTCAAATCTTTAGAAGCCGCTTATCGTACTTCCCCATTTTTTGAGTATTTTGAAGATGATATTCGACCACTTTTCGAAAAGAAACATGATTTTTTAATGGAGTTGAATTTAGAAATTTTTGATTTGGTAAACGATAGCTTGGGAGTAAGCTTTGCGCCTGATAAAACAATCGAATATTTTCATGAAGCCACAACATTTACCGATTTGAGACCCTTAATAGATGGAAAAAAAGATGTTACAAAAATAACACCCTACACGCAAGTATTTGAAGAAAAAAACGGCTTTTTGAACAACTTAAGCATATTGGACTTATTGTTTAATGAAGGAAGGTATGCTGTAGCGTATTTGAAAAACCAAACGCTATAAGTTGGTTGTAGGATTTATTTTCAAACGAGCCATTTGCGGAAAGTGATCGCTTTGAATGAAGAAATCTAAAGAAGTGAATTGCTTTACTTCTATAGTGTTTTCTACAAAAATATAATCAATTCTAGCCGGGTAGTATTTGTAATTATACGATTTCCCAAAACCTGTACCTGCTTCTTCAAAAGCATCTTTTAAATCTCCTTTAATAGTTCGATAAACATAAGAAAACGCACTATTATTCATATCCCCACAAATTATTTTAGGATAATGGCAAGAAGCACAATGATCTTTAATTAATTCCGATTGGTTTTGTTGCTGACTAAATGCTTTACTGATATTATTGAAAATAAATTTAGAACGCTTTTCATCCATTTCCTGATTGATATCGGCGCTAATTTTAACCGATTCCAAATGCATACTGTAAACACGAAGGGTATCTTTTCC
>JACCDG011482508.1_pt1 | contig 13028 bp, 8 predicted proteins | sample 7442471 | NCBI WGS metagenome assembly JACCDG01 (sample SAMN15323444, study PRJNA562643) | freshwater metagenome | isolation source: river surface water | place: USA:Blue River Watershed | collected 2017-08-17 | reverse complement strand
TTAGTAGCAGTCAATCCAGTGAAACTACCGTTGGCTACATTTAAGTTAGTGACACCTAAATTTGTTGCAGTTGCATTAGTAATGACTGCATTAGTAGTCGTAGAGTTCCCTACTACTAGGTCAGTGATATTAGCTAGAGTAGCTACAAGAGAAGAGATGAATGAGTTAGTGGTAGTTGCATTAGTCGTTGAAGCATTCTCTGTATAGGAGTTTGTGGTTGTACTATTATCAACTCGTGCGTTCATTACGTAAGCATTTGATGTAGTAGCGTTTGTAGTAGATGCGTTAGTAATAATCGCGTTAGTAGTCGTTGAGTTACCAATAACTAGATCTGTAATGTCTGCAAAAACTGCTCGAAGTGAGCTTACAAAAGCGTTACTTGTAGTTGCGTTAGTCGTGCTTGCATTCACTGTAAAGGAATTCGTGGTGGTTGCATTAGTAATGACTGCATTAGTAGTCGTAGAGTTCCCTACTACGAGGTTGGTTATATTAGCAAGTGAAGCGACCAAAGAAGACACAAAGCCGTTGGTAGTTGTACTGTTAGTAGCAACTAGATTAGTAGCAGTAGCGTTAGTGGCAACAAGTGACGTTATGAAAGCGCTCGTTGTTGTCGAAAATGTAGCAACAATAGTAGATGTATAAATATCAATAGACGAAATTGGTCCTGTAAAAGTAGAGGTGCTAGTGAAAAGTCCTTTCTCGAAAGTACCGCTATTAATATAACTCACATTACTAATACCAATAAGGTCCGAATTTGTTCGAACTGCAAGTGGAACCTGAAAATATCCACCGTACCCTGCAGCAGGATACGTGTTCTGCTGAAAACTTCTACTTTCAACATTACTAGAGTCACCGCGGTCCCCCTTTTCACCCTTTGGCCCAGGAACAGGTACATACCGAATAATTACTTGAGGCGATGACTGAGAGAGTGAAGTAGGCAGTGTTGCAAGGAGAGAGGTTGTTGCTGTAAGAGAAAACTGCTGCGTTGAGGAAGATGTCTTTTGCTCAAGTACGCAACGACTGCTACTAAAAAAACAAAGTATATTACGCGTAAAGGACTTAGTAGTAGTCTGTGCAGATACTGTTGCTGGAGAGAAAATGAAAAACGAAAAAACAAAGGAACTAATTATTAGATAATTGATAGGCAGTAATCGCATGGTTTTGTTACGTTATAGTTTGGTCTTAATATTCAAAAACAAAGCTCTAATTCAGCTAAGCAATTTTTTGCTACTAGGGTTGGAACAAATACTACACCTGTAGCGAGAGAGGGGCAATCTTGACAAACATTTATTATAGTTGTGTAATAAACAGGCACTATATGTCCATATGAATATGCTAATCACTACTATACTAATCTTCTAATCAAATAAGCGTAATCATAGATCATGAGTAAGATGCGTGAGGCTGGTGTACAGCACACTCTCTAACCTGCTGTCATCAATATAATGAATGTGATTATAAAAAGAAGATACCCCCAGATTTCGTTTTAGATGCTCATGTTTTGAGGCTATACTAACTATTGTAATGTCCGCTAAATCCGCCCAAAAAGTGCTAATGATTGGCTGGGAATACCCACCACATCACGTAGGCGGTCTAGGTGTCGCCTGCCAAGGAATGGCGCATGCTCTCACAGATACTGGTATGCATGTGTGTTTTCTTCTGCCTAAAACTTTACGGTTGAAGGAAAGTAAAGTCTCGATGCACTTTGCTGACAATCCACCGTCTAGTGCTAGCACTATTGAAACCACACCTATTCATCTTGAAGTAATGGCAAGGGAACTGCAAAACCCGTATCTCAACACCATCGAGTATGAGAAAAAACTTTTATCATTTATAAAAGCTGGTGGGAAAATTGTTCCACGTGGGATGCTAGAGCAGGTAGAACATTATGGGAACCTAACGAGAGCTTATCTAAAAAGTGAATACCTAGACGTGGATATTATTCATGCACATGACTGGCTGTGTTTCCCTGCTGGTATCGCTGCAAAAGAAATTACAGGAAAACCTCTTATCGCACATGTGCACGCAACCGAGTTTGACCGAGGAGGTGGTAATGGAGTGAACGAAGCGGTTTACCAAAAAGAACTAGAAGGGATGACTAAGGCGGATCATGTGATTGCGGTGAGCGATTTCACCAGAAAAACTATTATTGATAAATATGGCATTCATCCAGATAAGGTGTCGGTGGTGCATAACGGTAAGTCACCAAATGCCAAAGGGTCTCTCTCTCGTTTCGAACATCTACAAGAACTGAAAAAAAATGGAAAGAAAATTGTTCTCTTCGCAGGGAGAATCACGATACAAAAAGGTGCCGATTACTTTGTCCACGCAGCAAAGAAGGTCCTAGAGCACAATAAGGATGTATACTTTATCATAGCAGGCTCAGGTGACATGGAAAGACAAATTATAGATCTCACCGCGGGGCTGCAGATTGGCCAACACTTTATTTTTACTGGGTACTATACGTTAGAAGAACTTGCGGGACTATTCACAATCACAGACGTCTTCGTGATGCCGTCTGTCTCGGAACCCTTCGGCATCGTCCCTTTGGAATCAATTAGTAACGGTGTCCCAGTAATTATGTCTAAACAGTCTGGTGTCTCAGAAATTGTCACACATGCACTAAAAACAGACTTCTGGGATACAGATAAGATGGCAAATCAGATTCTCGCAGTGATTACCCACTCACCTCTTAAGGAAACACTAAGGCACGAAGGATATAGACAGGTAGAAGGAATCACATGGGAGAGAGCTGCCCGCAAAATAAAAGCTATTTACCAAACACTTTCATAACAAAATCATGCCAACAATTGCTCTTTACCTAAAAACTCATCAACCGTATCGCATAAAGCATTACCGCGCTTTTGACATCGGTCACGACCATGAATATTTTAATGACAAAGGCGAAGCCAATACCAATAATATAAAGATCTTAAAAAAGATTTGTGAGAAATCATATAAGCCAACCAACAAGATACTACTTGACCTCCTCAAGAAGTATCCAGACTTTAAATTTAGCATTTCTCTTTCTGGCACCCTTTTGGAACAGTTAGAGGAACATGCACCCGCAACTCTTGAAACTTTCAAAAAACTCGTCGATACTGGTCGTGTAGAAGTGCTTGGAGAAACGTACTATCACTCACTTTCATTTTATTACTCACTCACTGAATTCGAAGAGCAGGTAAAGCTACAAAACAAACTTCTAAAGCGTCTCTTTGGAGTAGTCCCTAAGGTGTTCTCTAACACTGAGCTTGCATATCGTAACGACCTAGCTACATGGGCTGAAAAAGCTGGTTACAAGGGCATTATCGCTGAAGGGTGGGACCCAATTCTCGGATGGAGATCATCTAACTTCGTGTATCAGCCACATGGCACATCTAAGATTAAACTACTACTTAAGAACTACCGCCTTTCAGATGACATAGCTTTTCGTTTTAGTAATAAGGGTTGGTCAGAATGGCCACTCACTGCGGACAAATTCGCAACTTGGGTAAACGCACTCAATGGAAACGCAGAAACTGTGAACCTCTTCATGGACTATGAAACCTTTGGAGAACATCAGTGGGAGGACACTGGCATCTTTGAGTTTCTTAAGCATATGCCAAAAGAGATTTACAAGAACAAAGACAACGGCTTCCTTACACTCTCAGAAACATGTAAAGAATATAAGCCAAAGGATGTTGTTGACATGCCACACATCGTGACTTGGGCAGACACAGAGAGAGATCTCTCTGCGTGGACCGGGAACCATATGCAGCAATCATCTCTTGCGGAGCTCTACAGAATAGAGGGACAAATCCTAGCAACTAAGAATAAGAAACTGATTGATGATTGGCGCAAGCTACAAACATCAGACCACGTCTACTATATGTGTACGAAGTGGTTTGCGGACGGCGATGTACACAAGTACTTCTCCCCTTATGAGTCTCCTTACGAAGCATACATTGCTTTTACGAACGCCCTCACTGATCTTAAACTAAGAGCAAAAATCATATAGTTAATATGTCTCGCCCTCTCACATTATCAAATGGAAATATTCTGGTCGGTCTCGATAATCGAGGATCTGTCACAGACTTTTTCTTTCCATTTATTGGTGTAGAGAATCATGTTCGTGGCGAACCTCACCGCATCGGCGTATGGCAGCATGGGGAGACCTCATGGCTCTCAGATGAAGAGTGGAATATAGAAATAAATCTTCATAATGATACATATGTAGGCGAAGTGAAATGCTTCAACAAGAAGACAAACCTAGAAATTGTTTTCACTGATATTGTTTACAATGAAAAAAATATCTTCCTAAGAAAGGCTAAAGTGACTAACCATGGTGAATCTACCGAGCAGATAAAGCTTTTTTTCCATCAAGTTTTTTCTATCTACGGAACACCGCAGGAGGACACCGCGTACTACGATCCGAGTAAGAATGTCCTCATACACTATGAGGGACGTAGGATGTTTCTCATTTATGCAGAAACAAGCGATATTCCTTTTGATGAATATAGTGTTGGGCTCTATGGTATAGAAGGAAAAGAAGGGACATATAAAGATGCTGAGGATGGGGTTCTATCAAAAAATTCCATTGAGCATGGTCACGTAGACTCAGTATGTAGCGTATCACTTACTCTTCATAAAGGTGAGACTAAAGAAATATTTTATTGGATAACAGTTGGAGAAACAAAAACAGAAGTGTACGAACTTCATGAATATATTCAATATAAAAGACCAGATAGTCTCATAGAAAGTACCGATAAATTTTGGCATGCGTGGCTTACACGCCAAGACTATATAACATGTGACGTAAAAGACGACAGAATGCTAGATCTGTTTAAAAAGAGTCTCTTTTACGTGCGAGGCAACATCGACAATCGTGGAGCTATTCTGGCCTCCCCTGATTCTTCAATGCTACAGCATGGACGAGATACCTATAGCTACATGTGGCCACGAGACGGCGCCATGACAGTCATGGCACTCCTTGAAGTCGGAGAGTATAATATCTCAAAACACTTCTTTAAATTCTGTAATGACGTCATTGAACCAGACGGATATCTCATGCATAAATATAGAGCTGATAAATCTCTCGGAAGCTCTTGGCATTCTTTTGTTAAGGATGGAGAACCTATTTTACCTATTCAAGAAGATGAAACGGCTTTGGTTTTAGTTGCGCTTTGGCAATATTACGAAAAGACAAAAGATATCGACTTCGTCGAAATGCACTACAACACTGTTATTCACAGAATGGCCACGTTCTTAAGTGAGTTCACAGATGAAGAAACCGGGCTCCCCCTCCCTAGCTACGACTTATGGGAAGAAAAGCATGGGGTATCAACATTTACTGCTAGTACTGTATATGCAGGGCTTCAGGCTGGAGCTAACTTTGCAAGGTTATTTCAGAAAGAAAACGATGAGGCACTGTTTACGAAAAAAGCACAATCTGTGCGTGAAGCTATATTACATCATCTTTACGATGGTAAGCGTGGCACATTCATTAAGCTACTGAACAAAAAGAACGGCGAGATAATTAAAGATGACGTCATAGACATGTCGAGTGTGTACGGAATATTTGCATACGGAGTACTTGATGTACACGATGAAAGGGTTGTCTCTTCTATACAAGCCATAGAAGAAAATCTACGCCTACACACTGGCATTGATGGCGTCCCTAGGTATGAAGGTGACCGCTACTATATGCAAGTAGACGGCACCCCTAACCCATGGTATATAACAACACTATGGCTTGCTCAATACTATGCAAAAGCCGCGAGAAACCAGGAAGATTTAGAGAAAGTTCGCTACTGGATTAATTGGGTAATAGTACACTCACCTTTATCTAAGGTTCTCTCTGAACAACTCCACCCATTTACAGGCGAGCAACTCTCCGCCACCCCTCTTACATGGAGCCATGGAGAGTACATACGTACAATTATCGCCTACTATGAAGCACTAAAGCGCATGGGGCTTTGTGAATAACTATTTCTATGCAAAACAACGAACAACTGCAGCCATTACTACTCTTTAAGGATCAATTCAACTTTGAACCAAAAATTCGTAATGGTGAGTCTTTAAAAAATTATGACGATTATCTCGTCTGCGGAATGGGAGGCTCAGCTATTTCTGTATCATTCTTAAAGATGCTCTTCCCTCTTCTTCCGATTTCTCTTCATAACTTTTATGGACTTCCGAAAAATAGTAGAGCTAGAACTCTCGTAATAGTTAACTCATACTCAGGTAACACAGAAGAAGCGATCGATAGTTATACAAAAGCTATCAAAGAAGGTCTTTCAGTTATTGCCATCAGCAAGGGGGGAGAACTGCTGCGTTTAGCCAAAGAAGCTGGACTACCTTATATTGAGCTGCCGGAGTCTGGGCTTGAACCACGATTTGCAATCGGGCATCAAATGGTGGCGATTCTGACTTCGGCTCTTGCAAAGAACAACCTTAAAACATTGCGTGATGCAGCTAATAAAATTGGGCAAGAGAAGAGTATAGAGGTGGGTACGGTCTTGGCTTCTCGTTTTACTTCAATCTACCCGGTACTCTACTCTTCTCCGCTACTGTATCCACTCATTTACCCGATTAAGGCCGCAGTTAACGAAGGTGCTAAGCTCCCGAGCTTTGCTAATGTTATCTCTGAAGCGAATCATAATGAGTTGCAGGGTTTTATCGTTGACGAAAGCAGAAACGAAAGCAGTAACTTTGGTTTCCTATTTTTTGTCTCTACATTTGATAACGAGAGAATAAAAAAAAGAATACAGGTTATGAAAGACCTATATTCATCTAAAGGCTTTGTTTGTGAGGAAATACTTGTCGATCATTCGTCTCCCTCCTCTCTACTTGAAGCTCTTTTCTTAGGGTACTCATTTGCTACCGCCCTTGCCATACATCGAAATGTAAACCCATACAGCACACCTTTTATCCAAGAGTTTAAAAAATTAATGACTCAATAATACTATGTATATACTCATTGACATCGGAGGGACAAAGACGCGAATAGCTGCAGCGAGAACACAGGATGACTTTGGAGAACCAGATGTTTTTAAGACACCACAAGACTTTAGCAGTTGGATAGCAAGTGTTCATAAGAGTACAGAAACTTTACGTAACGATAAAGAACTTAGAGGTATCATTGTGGGGGTACCGGGGACGTTTACCAAGGATGGGGTAGTAATCAAAACCCCAAACCTTCCTCATTGGCAAGGTATCCCACTTAAAGAACATCTAGAGAAGCTTTTTGATGTTGAGGTAATTGTATATAATGACACGGCTCTTGTTGGTCTTGGGGAGGCAGTCTACGGTGCCGGCAAAAATCATGAAATAGTAACATATCTCACTATCAGCACTGGTGTTAATGGGGTTCGCATAGTAGACGGTAAGATAGACCGGAATACTAATGGTTTTGAGATAGGTCACAGCATCATAGACGTTGAACATGAGAAAGACGTGGAGAGCATCATCGGTGGTGGAGCACTTGAAAGAAAGTTCGGTAAGCCGTCGCACGAAGTGCAGGATGCTCTAGTGTGGGAGAAAATAAGTCGTTATGCTGGAATATTTAGTGCCAACACTGCTATGTACTGGTCACCTTCTATTATCATAATCGGCGGTCCAGTGATGAATGATTTACATATCGATATAATAGAGAAGGAAGCAAAGAGACATCTTTATATGTATAAAGAACACCCTCTTTTTGCACGAGGCGTACTGAAAGATTTTGGGGGCTTATATGGAGCACTAGTGATTAGTAAGGGGTTAGCCAATAATAGCCAATAGCCAAATTGTACTGCGGCCTATATCTCGCGCAAGCGGTCTTTTAGACTACTGTCTACTGTCTACTGTCTACTGTCTATCTACATGACTCCAAGCAAACTCTTTGTCTCCGTGCACTTTCTTACCTGGGTTAAGGATTCCTTCTGGATCAAAAATAGTCTTCGTCTTTTCAAAAAGTTGAATTATTTCTGGTGAGAACATCTTTGGGAGATACGACGTACGAAGTAGGCCATCGTTATGCTCGCCAGACATAGACCCCCTGTACTCGAAAATAAGGGTATAGACCTCGTCCATAAGCTTATGCAGCACATCAACTATCCCTTCCTTGTGAATGTCGATGAGTGGGATGATATGAAAGTTGGCGTCTCCCATGTGCCCTGCAACTGTATAGATGAGATCTTTATACTCTGGTTTAGCAAAAATAGTTTCAAGTTTTGGTAAGAACTCTGGAAGGTCAGCTGGGTGTACTACTATATCATCAATAGTTGGAGCAGTACGGAACCCTTGCATACGTGATCGTAGGAGAGCGAAGCTCTCTCTTCTGAACGTCCAGTACTTTTTCGCCTGCTTTTCACTAGTTGTCTTTTTAATTGGAAGATGGAACTGCTTCATATCTTCATACGCCTTAGTCACTTTCTCATCGACTTCTTCTTCTGTGTCTCCAGTAAACTCAGCCATAAGAATAATCTTAGGTACACCTCCAGTAAGCACCATCATAAACTCTGGCAAGAATTGAAGTCCCAAGGTTATCATATTTCCTCCCATACGAAGCGCTATGTCTTTAAAGAACTTCATCGCTATCTTAAACGTATGATCATCATACGACTCCATAGTCTCTGGTTTATGCTCCAACATTTTAACTATGATTTCACCCAAGTGAACGGTAGACGGCACAAACATCACTATCATTCTAGAGTGAAGTTTTGGTTTTACGCCAGAAAAAGTAACAGAAGATACAGCTGCTAGGGTCCCCTGGCTCCCTGCTATAAGCTTAGAAAGATCAAACACCCCACTCTCTTTGTCGTAGACATTCCAAAGATAATACCCAGAGGAGTTCTTAGACACGCTAGGCTTCTCTTTCATGATGATATCGTAATGAGAAGTGATAAGCTCATACATTTCTTTATGAATTCTCCCTCCTTCACTTTTTTCATTTAACTTCTGCTCAAGTTCTTGACCAGTAAAAGCATGGAGGACGTCTCTTGCGCCACCGGCGTAAACAACATCAAGTGACTGTATATACTTTTCTGTCTTACCGTAAGTGAGCGTCTTCTCGCCGCCAGAGTTATTTGAAACGATCCCGCCAATAGCAGCTAGCTCGCGAGACGCAGGGTAACTCGGCATAAGCCATCCTTCTTTGAGAGTGTGCTTTTCAAAGTCACGGTAATAAACCCCAGGCTCTGCTGAAGCGTAATCAGGGGTAACCTCAGTCACATGATTCATATAACGAGTAGTATCTACGACGATTGATGTCGATAACGGACCTCCTGTCATACACGTCCCAGCTGCACGAAATGCAACACTAACATCAAAACCCTCTTTCTTTTTCTTGCTAACAAAGTCAAGAAGAATACTTATATCTTGGGCATCTTTAGGGTAAATCACCATCTCTGGCTTAACATAAAAGATACTTGTATCTCTTGCTACACGTTCTCTGTCTAGATCAAGAAGGGAACCGTCCCCTTTGATTAAAGTTGATAGTTCTTTAGCTAATTCTTCGTAATTAGGAATATTCATATATTACTTCAGAGTGTACCACACCCTCATCTTACGAATAAACAGTCGTCATTTTAGGCTGCGGCCTCAAGTTTTTTCTCTATCTCTTGCTCAATTATCTCCAGTCTTTTCTTAAATTTCTTAAGAATCGCTTGCTCTTCTTTAGTTAGCTCTCTCTTACGCTCTGCTTTTACCAGCACATCGTGGAATTCTTCAACATCTCTTCTTAGCGCTGCGACGTTGACCTCGAGAGTATTCTCAACTTCTCGTAACTTTCTGCGAACACCTCTTCTGAAGCGATTAAACTGGACGAATGAGTACCAAAGTGTTCCGAGCACAGCGAGTACTGCAATAATGATAATTAGAATGACAGACAGCCAGTTCATGACAAAAATACCGAACCTAACAAGCATCATCCTTTCTATTTCTATCACCCTTGTATCAGTATATTCACTCGTTGCCCCTCTACTATCTAGCACCCTTGCCTTCATTTCATAAATACCTGATGCTAATTTTGCATCCCACACTAAACTGAAGACGCCGGACTCATTCGCCGTAACTTCTCTTGCAAATATCTCACTGTTCTTGTCCGTTAAAATAACTTCAACGACAGACTGTGGGTACGTGGCGCCTACTATTTTAAATGTGTTATCAAACTCTACTTTTCGGGTATATTCAGTAATAACAGGTGGTGAAATTGCTTGAATAGTATAGTCGAGAGAAACGCTACTGCTGTTACCAGCCGAATCAATAGCATTCACAATAACTGTATGATTCCCTGGCGCTTGCTTAGGTAGACGATAAAGATTAGATGCGTCTAGCGGATATTCCATTGGTTGTCCGTTATCGATGCTGATAGTAATTTTATTGATACCAGATCTACTATCTTCGGCCTGTATTAAGAGGTTTGGTGTGAGGTTGGTGGTGATACTACCATCAGGGAACGAAGCTTTGAGAGACTCTGGTGCTTCAGAATCTATTTGAAATTTGTATGTACTTACAGAACCCCATCCGCTCTTGGTTCTAAACTGCACATGCATATAAAAGACACCATCTTCATCAACTGTAAAAGATCTGTTCGACACCGGTGGATCATACACTTTAGTGGGTGTCTCTTTTTCGTTTTCACCATACAAAGTTCTTACCGAAGTAACACCGTCTGGAATTTTCCATTCGAACGTTGCGTCTCTTCTTGAGTACCATTTATTACTGTCTTCGTGAGTAGGAGACGTTATGACTGGCACAATAGACTCACTCTTTGGCTGAGCAGCTTCTGCCTCATTAATATAAACCAGTGCAGCGCCTGTTGTCTTCAAAACATCGGTTGCATTCCCGTCGTTTGCCAAGACTGAACCCTCCTTTACAGCTACAGAGACGTTACCGGCTTGCTTAGCTTTAAATGTAACCGAGAGTACATTACCAGACGCCTTGTTAAATCCTGGATTAAGCGCAACGCCCTCTAAAGAGATAGTGCCTTTATCGTTTGAAAAATTAGGTTCTTCTGCCCACAAAGTTATAAAAGAGCCTGATTTAGAAATTGAAACTACCTCTAAAGCATCTTTAGGAAAAGAAAGGAGAGCTGAAACAGCGTTGATTGCATCTAAATTATTATTAACAACAATATCGACTTTGAAGGTTTTACCAACTGTTGTAGTAACAGATGAAGGGGACACAACTAAGTTAGCTGAAAAAGCTCCTAGCGTAAAAAAAGTAAAAATACCTAAAAAAAGAAAGAAACTACGTAAAGTCTTAAGAATGTTTTTTTGAAAAGAAGCGAACATGGTTTTTGAAATACACATATAAAACATAGAACAAAGAGAGAAAGAGTACACTACTAAGTATACGTGAGATTGTTCTACTTACTTGTAAGTTTTCAACAGGAGCAATAGTTTTGAAAGCGTATGCTCCGTTTGAGTACTCTACCTTTATGTGAACAAACTTGGTTCTGTCTTGATAGAAAAGAATATGCGGTGGTGTTATCTTTTTCCACCGCTTATCACTACTAGATACACTACTCGCATCGCTTGCTTCAATTATAAAAATATTCTCGATGGCACTTTTAGGTTCGCTATCATAGACTGTTACATACCAAGCATTCCTATATACTAGATCACTTCTTTCTACATGCACGGACAGACTTTCAGGGGAAACCTCCTTAATAACTTTACCTGGAAGAATCGCATTTGAGATAAGGTCCGGTACAAGTATTGAGGCGTATACAGAACTAACAGGGAGTGGCGTCGCTCGTTCGTTAAACGAGTTAACAACAATATCATCTATGGTGAAAGTCCCCAACCCTTGTTGCTTTGGGAGAAGTATCACTGTAAAAACATTCCCCATCTTTTGCCCAGAATAGTATGCGCTTATGGTTCCTCCGAAGCCGCCTGCAAAGATTCCTTCAAAATTAATGTGTGAATTGCCGTCGAGGTAACCATCTTCTACTTTTGGGTATAGTACCCAAGGCGACACAACAGACCCATTTGTCGAAATAGAGTGCAAGTCAAAAAGATCTGAAGGGTAAGAAAAGCTCCCTGAGATACCGCTTACTGTATCTGTCTCTGGATCAAGCATCACTTGAACTATAACCGGATCACTGGTGTTGCTAGCTCGAGAGGGTGCAAGAATTGTAAGCTTTGCTGCGCTTGCAAATGCCGATGTTGCAAAAAAGATGGCTATAATGATGGAAAGTTTTCTTAGTTTTATTTTCATATGTGTACTTATCCTGTCCAGCAGTACGCAAGGATACTAAGGTCAGTTAGGTTGATCTGATTATCACTACTTAGATCTACCTTTGCGGGGAAACCTGTCCTCTTGTACCAGAAAGCCATAATACTAAAATCAAGAAGGTTAACCCTGTTGTCATTATTGAGGTCGCACTTCCTACGGAAACCACTTAATTCAGAAAGCTTGGCTCGCAATCGGTTGGCATCGCCAACACGAAAATCTATTTCTAGTGAATATGGCGAAAGATCATCTTCTCTAATATACCTAGCTTTTGCATTATGATCTCCGAGTCCTAACTCAGTAGAGTTAATTCTGTAGGACCACGCCCCCCCGCTATTGGCTTTAGCCCGCCTCAGTATCTCGTCACCGCCTAAAAAAGATAGTCTTATCTCCGCGTCCGGAGCTGAACGCCCTAGGAAAGTGATAACATCACCATACTTAACCTCTACTTTATCTGAAGTAATAGTTGGCGGTATAGATATTCCTTCCACCACAGTTACAATCCCCTGTGTAACAAAGATACTAAATGTAAGCAATCTAGATATCAGTCTTTCTGTGTCCTCAGCTCGTATACCGAAACTATATGTCCCTTGCACTAGATTACGTATTTGAACTTCAAAGGTTCCATTAGGAGCAGCTGGGGCTTCTGCAACAATGACACCGTTTCTAAGAACTGAGACAACGCTTCCTGGGTATGCTACGCCTCTAAAAATGGCAGTATCGCTAGTGGTAACGGTGCTAATAGGGCCGGGTGATACGGGCGGGGTATCAGGATAGACTAGCGGCGACTGTGGCACCACTGCGGTAATAGTTATGTCTCTATAAAGAGG
>JACCDG010618879.1_pt1 | contig 13029 bp, 8 predicted proteins | sample 7442471 | NCBI WGS metagenome assembly JACCDG01 (sample SAMN15323444, study PRJNA562643) | freshwater metagenome | isolation source: river surface water | place: USA:Blue River Watershed | collected 2017-08-17 | reverse complement strand
TGTTTGACGTGCCAAGCGCTTGGATGTAAGGAGTTGCGCCGTTGATGATCTGAACGCCACGTCCGCTGCTGTCAACGCCTTTGAAATTGCCGACAATGTGCAACCTTTCGTCAGGGCTCGTAGTGCCAATCCCTACGTTGCCGGTGGAGTCAACAAACAGCCGCCCAGTGCCGCCGGTGCTGATCGCAATCTGGTCAGACCCCGGCCGGTAGATGCCAGTATTAAGGTCATTTGCAAAAGCAATGCCAGGAGCCCCAGCAGTACCATCCGCAGCAGCAGAAACCGTACCAGTTCCCGTAAGGACCGGCCCGTACTCCTCTAGTTTACCCGTAAACGGGTTGAATTTATATGCCATTGTAGGTATTCCTTAGCTCTTGGTAACAGTAAGAAGGTTCCCATTACCATCATAGGTAAGGGTAAGGGTGGCCACGGTTTGACCAGCAGCACCACCATTCTTAAAGACAATGGTGCCAGGGTTTGCCCCACTGTAGTTGGACAGGCTAACGTAGTCGTGCTCAGGAATGCTCAGGCCATCCGAAACCTGCTCAGCTGAGTACCGACCAACTGGAATTGAATAAGTTGTTGCAGTCACAAGAATGCTCCACAAAAAAGAAAAAAGAGAGAGAAAAAGCTGCTCAGGGGTCTTAGATTCGTCGTAGGTCCATGAACCATCCAGTATTGGGACCATCCACCGCCCAGCGTTTGGTCCAGTTCTTCCAGGAATAGCTAACGGACTTTCCTCCAACCCCTCGCCTTGGATACCCACCATTGACATTATCAAGTTCCCCATAGGGGTCATGAAAGATGCCGTGGGTGTCGGTGGCTCCAATCAACAGAATCCAGTGTCCACCGCCTCGTGGGGCAGAAGCTGGTCCATGATGAAGAAAGCCCACAGGCACAGGAATGCCAGCAAACAGCCGATCGTAAAGGCTCTGGACGTTTCCATTGGTAAGGAACGTGGCCTTGACGTTGTATTGGGCTGCTGCTTTGATCTGTGCCTGTGAGTTTGTGGTGTCTCCAAACTTAAGAACGGTCTGGAGATACTGATCATCAGCGTTGCGTCCGTACAAGGCAGAGGGACAAAGATACTTGACCCCCATGGCCATTGTACTAGAAAAGCACATCCTGTCTGCGTGAGCCGTGTTACTATCGGTTTGAGGGTAGTACTGAGCTACTGGCAGCAGAATGTGGGTCACTTAAAGAGGTCCTTAACGCGATTGATCTGGTCATCCTCAGTACGATGGGGCTTGACGGCCTCCACAACCTTGAGAAGAAGCTGAACAATGCTGTTGGAGCGATACTTGCTCACACCAATCAGCTCAGAAGCAACGAAGAGTCCAAAAAAGACGGCTGCCTCATAGGACAGCTTGAGACCGAAGAAGGTAATCATGGTTGATAAAATGGTTAGGATTTGCCTTGACCACGAAGCTGCTTACGTCCGTGGTTCGGTAAGGAACGTTGTCCCTGCCCCTGTCTGGTTCGTTTCGGGGGGCCGGGAACGTGAACGACCTTATTCATTGAGCCTTTTGGTTTGGCCATTTTTTATCAGATGCCACTGTATTGGAGGCCGATAAGGCCAACATCAAAGGTTCCAGACGTGGTTGATACTCGAATCGATGTAAGAGTACCACCCAATGATTTATAGGCATTACCAAGGATAACAGTGCCGACCCCATCCACCATCAGTTGGAAGGACGCAACCCACATGGTACTGGTTTGACGAACCAAGTCAATGGTACCAGTTATAGATTGGCTGGCATTAGCAGGACCACCAATAAGAATAGAGGAGGTGCTGCTGTATGATCCTGATGTTGCCCCAAGAAGGACTGCACTGCTTACATAACCGGTGGTTTCAACTCCTGCCGAAGAGCCTAACTGAACAGTGTATCCAGTAGCAGCGGACGTTCCAGAAACACCAACAAAAGAAATGACAGCACGATCTGCCCAACTTGGTATTGATGTAAAGTTGATTTGTGTATCTGGAGTGTTGACGATCAGGGCAGCTCTTACGTCAAAACGTGATCTTTCTTGTACCGCATCAAAGGTGGTTTTCAATGCGTTAGCAGACACGGCCTTTGTGGGACTGCTATCGTTGGTGGCATCTGCCAGCCTAACAATTCCAGCTGTTGCATCAGTAGCAGTTGGTTGACCAGCAGCAAAGACAATAGGTCCAGTCATGGTGCCGCCCGTTCTTGGCAGGGCAGCATTTGCTAGGTTAAAGACTCCGTTTGCAGTGTTTCGGGTCTCCTGAGCAATGTAGATGCTTTGAGTGAAGTTATCGTTTAGATCATTTGCTTTGATAGAAGAGCCAGGATAAAATGTTGCTTCGTTCGCAGCATCTTGAGTTTCCCGATAGATTCGGATTGCTACTCCGTTTGCTGGAGCAGTATTGAACTGAATCGTGCTGGCATTAGCAAAAGTAAACGCCGTTGTTGCCACTCCATTTAAGGTGACTTTTACATCAGCTTCATCGATATAAAGAAACGGTAGAGTATAAAGAACCGTACTACCATCTCCAGTTTTAAGGTCTTCGGTAACAGCCATTGGTTATTTGGAATGAAAATTACTGCTGTTGACTGTATTTGACAAGATCATAAATACCACCTCGCTGCTGCCCCTGCTCCATGAGGAACCTGTTCTTGCGTTCAATGAAGCCCTCGTTGGTTGACTCCATCTGTCGCTTAGCAGCATTGATGTATTCATTAAAGATCTCCTCTGTCCTACGCTTGTAGTAGGGCTCGACAAGACGTTCCTGTGGTGTAAGAGAACTCTCCTTCCACTTCATTTCATCCGCCTTAAATTCCTTGGAAGCAAAGTGCCGGGCCAAAGCCTTTTCCAATCCCATGTCGGCAATAAGTTGTTTGATCTCTGCTCGTTCCTTGCCGGTATACAGTTGACCGGTGGTTGCTCGCTGGAGTTCACTGTACTTCTTATGCCAAATGTTTAATTCAAGGAGCTTCTGAGCAACAGGACTCTGGTTCTCATCAAGGGTTTCAAACGGAACAGTAGCGTTAAAAGGACCGCCTGTGGATCGAAGCATAGGCTTACCAGTCAAGATGTCCGGCTCATAAGGAGCCATCTGGCTGATTCCAGGCCACATCTGAGCAAGAGTTCTTTGGAACAGACTGTCGTACTCACGATAGTAAGGGTCGCTGGCATTGGCCCAAGCCTTTCTGGCTCCAGTCCAAGGTACGATCTGCGTGTTGACAAAGTTCAAACCAGCAGTAGATACCGTGTCCAAAAATGTATTTGGATTACCAGGAATGTCCTTATTGTTACCGACAAGCTTAGACCACGATTCCTGTGGATTCAGGATAACAGAAATTCCATCCAAGTTGGCTAGATAACTCTTCTCAACAAAGCTTCCCATAATGGCATAAGTCAGAGCACCGCCAAGTTGGTTGAAGTCTTCAATGTCACCATAACGAGAAAGGTGACCAAGGTCAGCCGCAGCAGCAATCCAGTTGGACAGTGGTTCGAACCAAGAGTAAGAGACCCACTTGTCTCCAACCTTAACCGAACGGGCTTGAATGCCTTGTTGTCTCCACCGTTCACGTTCAGCCGGATCATATGGAGCATTACCCGTCAGTGTTCCACTAGCACCAGCGGTGTATCCAATGGACAGCAGGAGAGAACCAACGGATTCCCTACCACGCAGTTCAGCAAGAGTAAGCTCATCTCCAGCCTGAAGGGCCTTACGATACCCAGACAGGAATTTACCAATCAACGGCGTGAATCCGAGCTGGTAGCCCATAATGTTGGCAGGAGTCCGAATGAAGGGAAGGATGTACTTACCAGGGGCAAGTCCCTTGACTTCAATGCTGACCAACTCTTCCAGCTTCTTGGCATATGTGCCTGGGTCGTTGGTAAAAGTAACCTCATCAGCATACTGACGAAGCGCCTTGTCCGTGATCTGTCCGGTCTTAACGTCAATACCACGACCCATAGCGATCATGGCATGTTCCATAGTTTCAGCGAAGTTCTTGGCGCCCTTCTCTGAAGCATAGATAAAGGCATCTTCAGCAATCTTCTGTCGAACTGCCATGGTACGGATGAAGTCATCCGAAGACATCATGAGACGACTGGGAAGTTCTGTCCAACTCAGGAAGGCGTCCAACCACCGAATGTGACCAGCAACCATGCGTTGAGTATCATTGGTAGCAGCCAACTCAAGACCATCAATCATGGCCTTCATTTCTACCTTTGACACTAGGTTTGCGCTGCTCCAGCCTGCCGGAACACCACTCTTAAAGGTTTGACCAGCAACCTGAGACGCCTCAAGAACTGAGTTAAAGATGGCAGCATAGCCCTCTCCAGCAGCTCCAATAAGGCGATCGTTGCCTTCCATAATGCCACGAATGCCGATCATGGTAGGTTGATACACAAGCCTCGCAGCACCAGAAAGGTTCCTGATGATGGTCTTTGGTCCAGATAGAATGTTGTTGTAGAACAGTCCAAGGGCCTTCTTGCCTGCGTACCGAATCACGGTTTGAGCAAAGGAGATGGTCTTAGCAGGATCTCCACCAGACAGTGCCATAGCAAGGGCCATCTGACGAGCCTCTGTACGAGCAGCAGGATCTCCAGTCCTCATCAGGTACTTCACATGATCTGCCCACTTACGCAGCAGCTTTGTGGTGAGAACAGTGCCACCTTCTTCGGTTTCCCGAGCAGCCAGTTCATCCAGAGTGCCCTTCCAAGACTTACCAACAGCAAGACGACGACCAGCCTCAAGGGACCACGACTCTTTGCGAAGCATGGCAAGACCAGCCACCTGATCCACAAGTCGATCAAAGTGGTTGCCCTCAGGAAGACCAGCACCTTCAGATCTCAGATAATCATCACCAATGTTGGCTGCCTTTTCAGACAGGCGCCTCATCATTGCTTGGGTGACAACGATGGCCTTGGTTTTGATCTGTTCAGTACCAACCTCACCAGTAAAGGTTTGCCCCTCCTTACGGAAGGCCTCAAGCATGGACTGTTGGACTTCTTCTGCTGATCTAGCGGTATCCAGAACGGACTGATAGCTGTCTAGGACCTGTTGATCGATTGCGGTAACAATCCGCTTGACCTCCGAAGGCTTAAACCTACGGTACAGGCTCTCCATATTATCTTTGTAATACGAAAGAGCTTCATCAATCTTGGCCCGCCAACCATCAGTCATGTTGGCATTCTTTGTTGCCGCATCAGTAATCCAGACACGGTTCTGAAGGATAGCCTCAGGAATGTCAAACTTACCAATGTCAGCAGCGGTTTGAGTCCTGCTGCCTCCACTGGGTAGGCCTTCTGAACGTTGAAGAATGTTGTTGTCGATGTCCTTGAGTTCATCATTGGCAGCATCCAACTGCTTCTTAAGCTCAGTACCATCTTCCCAAGGATCGGATTGACGACGCTTGATGTCATCAATCTTATTGAGAACCTCATCGCGGGTTAGCTGGTCAGCATCTTCCCATCGAATGGCCTCTTCGGTTTCCTTTACGGTAGCCTTAGAAGTAGCATTGTCCAGCTCCTTGTTTAGTACCTTCACAGACGCGTCAATGGCTTCTGCTCTGGTTTCATCGGTGACTGCTTTGCCGAATGGACGCAGTTTCTTACGGAATACATCGATGGCCTTGAAGGTAGAACCAAGAGCATCAGCAACGATACCTAGACCCATGTCTTCAAGACCAGCAAGGATTCGATACCGAGCCTCACTGTCATAATCAGGATCACCAAGAACAGCAGAAGGGACGAACTGACGCAGGTTCTCAGGAAGAGCTTCGTCCAACCTAGCAAGCAAGGTAGGACCACCCTTATCAGAAGTATCAGCGTGGATAAAGCCAGCAAAGAAGTCCAGCCCTCGATCACGAGTGAAGCTAGCCATCTTGTTCTTGCTGACATCTCCAGGTGCAATCCTTCTCAGCATCCTGGCGCCATTGATCAGCTTCAGGAGTTCAGCCCCCTTGGCCATCATAGGATCCTCTGGAGTGAGTCCAAAGTCGATCTGGGCCTTGATGTACCTATCGCTTCTAGGGTCCTGTTCAGGGGCCACTGGGGCACCAATCATCTCGCCTGTGCGGGCAATGATTTCCTGACCAGCAGTGATGGCTCGTGAACCATAGTCCTCAATGATACCTGGGCCAGAACCCTTAAGCAGCATCTTGGCGGTTTCAGCGATTGGCTTCAGTTGCTTCTGCCTTTCACCACGAGTCTGCTCAACCTTTACAGCCAGGTCTGATTTCTCCTTGCCAAGCCTTGCTTGCTTTCGCTTCTCTAATTGTTTGACATCTTTGATGCCATAGATGTTCTTGTCAACAAATTCACCACCCGCAGCAACGATGGGGGCTGCTGCATCACTGATGGCCTCAAACGGTGCCAATACGGCTTCACTGATGGCCTTTCCAGCAACCTCAGCCGGATTCCAAGTCTGCCGATTCCTTTTGGGACGACCCTTGGCTCGCTTCGCAGCTTTATCGGTTGCGATCTTTTCTTTAATCTGTCTAGATTTTTGAATCGCAGCCTTTGTTTGCTTGTTGCGATTTTCTTCTTCAATTTGAGAATTAGTCTTCCCAGAATCCAGCGCAGACACTGATGTGGTGTCTTGGTATGAATACTGAGAATCCCACGAATCAGTAAGGCTAGGCATTTAATGAAACCCCCCGCAAGGGCGAATGGTAAATGTTTGTGGGAAGGGACCTCCCCGCAAGAAAGTCCCTTTGGTTCCCAAGTTAGAATGCAACGTGGAGATGATCATCATGACCAGGAATGGCATTGGACCGTGGCCCGCCAATCAACTTACCGTTCTGGTAATAACCCTTACGGTCCCAGAACAGTTCGGTGACACCCAATGCCGCAGCATTGTTTTTCAGATAATCATACACCCTGTCGAGTTGTGTAACGCTATTGTTTTGAAGAGGAAGATCAAGAGCACTGGCAACGTGATGTTTGGAGGCATAGTTTCGCCTACCAACCCTGCCACCACCCTGTTCAATGTACCCTTTATTGATGTCAAAGTTTGGATGTTGCCAAATCTTAGCACCCATATTGAGAAGCATCTGACCAATCCTAACGGTCCGCTGTGGAGCAGGAAGCTTAATCAGGTTCGGATCTACTCCTCCTTGCTGCCTTTCCATCCTCATGTTCTGAAGATAGGATCCAAGCTTTGCTGGAGTCAGCTTCCTCATGGATGTCCATTCATTCTGAAGGTCCTGAATGGCAGCGGCACGATTGGCTGCTGTGTCTGAAACCCGGCCGGACATGTAGTCATTAAGACGGCTCCTATTGGGTAAGGCACCGTTCATAACCACGGCCTGGAATGCACGATCTTGGGTTTCCTTATTGAATGGAGCATCCATAGGAATACCAGCATTCTTGACTACAGTTTCAAAAGTTTTTGCATTGAATTGGTAGGCTCCAAAGTGAATAACACGCTGACCATTGATCGTGTAGTCACCACGAATAACATCTCTTACCTTGAGATTGGTGAGGTTTGGATCGGCGGGACCACTACGGGCAACCCCAAAGTTGTACTGTCCATAAGGATTAGTACCACCCCCTTCCTTCTGAATCAAATCATTCTGGAATGTAGCAAAGGTTCCCCCAGGCGCCGACTGTACTTGAAGCGAGGCCTTTGTTTGCTGCTGCTGCCGTAGTGTGTCCAGTTGTTGGATAAGGCGGCGTCGTTCGGAAGGTGTAAGCTCACCGGCAAGACGAGCAGCGATGCTAGGAGAAACTGCTTTTGCATTTCGTAGGAATGTTTGTTGATCAGCGTTCGGTGTCCAGGTCATGCCGTTTTTAGTGGCTTGATCGGATAGGTACCGATTAACGTCCTTGTATCCAGAAGCCGTGGCAATTCGAACAATGCTATCTGAAATCTTGCCTCCTTGATTGACCGCTAATTGTTCATTAGCAATCATCTGGGCAGGAATGTCAACTGCGTCTGGAGGAATAACAGGAGTTGCTGTGGACGAGATTCGCTTGGTAACTGCGTCTATGACGTTCTTTGGTAGGGTTGTGGTAAAGGTTGGAGGGACAAGAGACGGAGCTTTATCCGTTGCCTTTTCAATGTTTGGAGCAGAATGAGTATCTGGATTCCAATAGTAGGAGGAGTTAGTGTCACTCAATTCTTGGCGAGCTAGGGCTGCAAGATCTTGAGAAACCTTAACAAGATTTATGGGTTGATTTGCATCTACCTGCGCCTGGATGGTGCCCTGATACTTGGACATGGCCTTAGCAATGGCTACTTCTGCAACCACCTTAGCCTGTGCCTTGGAAGCTTCTGATGGCACAATAGAGCCGGTAAATGATTTGGTTTGCCACGCACGAATCAAATTTACTGCCTGATCCTTGGCATCCTTGAAGACATCATTAACCGTCTGCTGCTGAGCAAGTGCTGGATTAGCTACTGCTTGATCATAGACACTCTTATCGATGGTGCCGTTGGCCAGATAGGTATCAAGAATTGACTTGGTGATTTTATTAGCACCAACCAACATACTACCATTACGAATGCCAGCCAGCAAGGCTATCTCAAATGAAGTACTGCCTCCTGTACGAGCATTTCTAACTTCATCCTCCGACATTCCAGCAAGACGCATTCGTGTAGCAAGACCATTTGTTGGATCGTTGATTGCTACATCTCGTTGAGCTGCTGGAAGAGCATTGTATCTCTCAGCTTCTTGCATGAACAATGCGAGCTGCTCTGCCTTCTGAGCCTTTTCTTGATCGGCTCCAAAGTCCCGAAGTTTACCTTCAAGCTCTTGGAATGTCGGCAAAAAGCGTTCCCGATAGGTGCCAACCCCTGAAGGATGTTTGGTACCACCAAGATTTGTTAAAAGGGCAGTTGCACCAATCTGATCACCCGCTGCTACCTTTTCATTGTAGGCCGCAGAAAGCATCTTTGGAAATTCCTCATTGATCTCTTGATAGCCATATGCCGCAAGAGCCTTTTCCAAGGACATCGAAGCAGACTGTGCTGTGCCAGCATCGGTGATACCTCCAAGGATAGACACCCCTTCCTTAAAGGCAACGTCTTTCTGCTGTGCCTTGGCATTAGCATCCAGTTCTTTGCCCCAATCTTCCATCAAGCGAATCTTGGTGATGGCAATGTTGTTGCCAGCATGTTCCATCAAGACCTGAGGATTGATCTTTGAAATGCCAGTATCAATCGACCACTGTTCCGTAAGTAATTCAAGGGCCCTTTCAGCTTGAGCCCTTCCCATACGCGGACTGAGGGTGATCTCTGTATTGTTGTCTGGATCAAAGATCTTTACGTTTCGATTTCTGGCATCGTTGATGTAGTTTGCCAGAGAAAACGGAGCATTCTGTGCCTGAGCAATGCTGTAACCGTAGGCTTCCCAACCCTTTAGAGCAGGAGAGTTGTTGCGAATACCAGCACTAACACCCTCAGCTCCAGGAATAGTTTCTGCCGCATTGGCTAATTGATTGTCTCGCTGGGCTGCCTCCTTTAGACGCGTTTCCGCTTCTTTATGTTCCTTCTGGTATTGAGGTGTGACCTGAGGACCACGCTTATTGAGGAAGGCAGAGAAGCCCTTAGCAATTTGCCTCTTCTTCCACTCCTCTCCTTGTTGTTGGACAAACTTACTAAGGGTGGAACTGAAGGCAGTCAACTCTTGGACATCACGCTCTTGAAGACGTGCCCTTCGATCAACTGCCTCCAGCATCTGTTGGCTAGGATCATAAGCTCTAACAGGAGCAAATTCCCCACCAACGGTAGGACCGCCAAGTTGTACCTGAGGCCCCTGTGATTCATAAATACTAGCCATTGGTTAGCCTTTTCCGATTTTTTTGTTTGGCGGAGCAAATTCATTATATGCTTGTAATCCTCCAATCAGTGACCCACCAATACCCGACACGAGTCCAAGCGCACTTGGAGCACTGGGTTTGATCATTCTATTGGCAGCCGCAGCAGCGTTGGCAGTTTGAGCCTGTTGATAGGTTTCTTGGCCCCTCAATAGATAATCCTGGTTGGCATAGCCAAGGTTCATGCCAAGGGTAGCCATGTCCTTGCCATAGGTACGTTCAGCATCTTGAGCCAGCAAGCCAATGGACTTACCAACCCTGCCAGAAGCCAGAACCTTGCCTTGGGTTTGAAGGGCAGTGGCCATGACCTTTTGTGCATCCACGGCTGCCTTGTCGTATTCATTTTTGAGACGCATCTGATCGGCCACATAGGCACGGTTGGCTGCCTCAGCATTCAACTGGATCTGACGGTTGTAGGCCGCTTGAGAGGCCTGATAGGCAGCCATCTCTCCTTGATACTGTTGCTGCTGTGCTTGATACGAAGCAATGGAACCAACAGCACTAGAGGTAAAAGATGCAATGCCTAGCCAAAGGGCTGTTTGAGAAGCAGGATCTACGCACATTTTGTTAGTTTAGCAAATTCTACATAGGTTAAGCAGTTGGGACCCACGGTCCGATACATGAGCTTCTTAAATCCAAGCATGTGGAGCAGCTTCATGTGAAGTGTGTTTCGTGGATCAGCCACGTTGTGGAGTACATCATAGGAAGTCAATTGATCGACCCATCTTTTTGCTTCCTTTACGAATAGTTTTGGATACGGACGGACATGGTGCGTGGTTAGCATCCATATGGCTCCGCAATGGGCATCTGTTCTGGATACCCCCGCAATTCCGCAGAGGTTACCTTCTGGGTTGATAAAGGTGACCGCTATTTCCGAATGACGAATGGAAAGGGTAAGGGCCAAGGTCGGAATGTGACCAAGACCCTCAACCTCTTTTCTATCATCCTCTTGTAGGTGTTCCGCTACATAAAAGGCATCTTCAATGGTGGCTGGGCGAATGAGTTCTACTGCCTCAGCACTCCTCTGGTTGTGAAGGATCCTTGCCATGTTAGGCTTGTGATAGCGGTTGGGAGGGGGTAATCAGCTTTGATTGTGATGTCTACCTGATCTGCCTTAGCCATGATGGGAATCGTATTGGTTGGATTCCTTAGCATTGGTAGGGTCTGTGCCAGGTATTGGTTGGCTGTGATTTGTGGAAGTTCTGCCAAGTAGTCTTCTCTTCCATCAGCACTCACCTTAACGCTGTAAGGTCCAGAGTTGTAGCTGCTGATGTCGATCCGATAGATGGTAGGAACATTAAGGGTGTCGGAGGCGTTCTCGCTTGGTTTGTAGTAGAGAGCAGGTAGGGTTGCTTCTGCCTCATATCCTACCCCAAGGGCCCACGGAAGGGATGTCTGGTTTCCATCCACCAGCACAAAGTACCGTTGACCAGCAGGTGAATCATCATCAAACTGGAGTGGAAGGTTGTTGACTAGGCCTGGATTCTGTGGATCCAAGGAAACAGCAACAGCAGTTCCAGTAAAGCTTTCAATGCCTTCCTTAAAGCAGAGCTTGGTTTGATCAGTTCCAGACAAGTAGACCTTCACCGGATTGTAATCGTACAAGTCCAGTCTGGTATCCACATAGGTCCCATCATAGAGCAACGCCCCGCTGGAGGACTCCGTGACCAGATTGATCTTGCTCAGGAATGGGTTTGGTTGGTTGGTGACAACGTACATGTGCTCATTGTCAAAGTCAACCAAAGAGATGGTTCCAGGAAGAATCCACTTGAACCAGCTGTTCATCAGAGCCTTGTCTTGACTGACGAGCCACCGATAGAGGTAAATAGCATTCCGTTCTTGTAGGGACAAGATGGCCAACGTGTTGGAAATGGTGCTGCCCTTGAAGGAAATCACATCTCCTGGAATGTACGAGGGAATGGTTCTAGTGATCTCAACCGTCTGTGGCTTTGTGGAAGAGTCGGTGACCAACATTTCCCTGATGCTGGCGGCCCTGACCGTTTGATCCAGAATCATGAAGGAGTTGCCGGAATCCAACGGAGAGATGGTGGCATCCTGGCTGAACTTAGAAACCAGATTGATCTCAGCAGTTGATGGACTGAATGCCTCTGTTGATGTTTCAAGGATGTACTGAGCGTTGTCCGCAAACAGCATCAATCCTCGTGGAACTTGAAGGGCATGAGTCAGCTGAACTGGCTTCTGTGATCCACAAGAAATGTCAATTGGATCGCTATCAACAATGGTGATGACGGTGCTGGCAAAGAAGTCAAAGTAGCTTCCAGCCTGACTGCAAATCACGTTGTCGTTGCTGAAGAAGATCAGGCGATTCTTAAAGAAGTTGATGCCCGAGATCGGGTACCCAATGAAGGTAGGATTGGGATTTGTTTCCAGATCACCAACAACCCTTGAGTTCCAATACTGATTGGCAATCTCGTCTACGGTACCGGTTGCATTTCCAACAGCTGTGATGGTGAAGGTATCACCACGATCGGATTTAACCACATCGTTTGCGGTGTAGCCTTGTCCAGCACGGACAATTCGAACACCGGTGACCGCATTTGGAAATGAATCAACAATCTGAATGCCTGACTTAGCAGGGTTGGTTCCCACCTGAGCGGTGAAGGCACCAACTTGAGTGATCTTTCTATTTCCAATGACAACGGCATTAAGGTTGGTAGTGACAGCAACCTTCACACCACCAACATACCAGTCATAGCGGTAGGAGTAGGTTACAGTACTTCCACGTCCAGTATAACCTGTAGTGGCAACGGTATACCTGGAAACGTAATCCGTTGTAGAAACGTTTGTGGAAGTGGTGGTGACGGTTCGAGTATCGGTAGTAGTAACTTCAAGACGCAGGTCCTTACCTGTTCCACCAGAGACCGCAAAGCTTTCTCCAATCTTATACTGACCTATGGTATTGTTGGTAATGGCAATGGTTTGAGGAACGCCAGTGATGGTTACTGTTTGGGTAACCGCTGTTGAATCAAGGTTCCTAAAGGTAAAGGTGCCGTTTGCCTCACGGATAAGTGCGTGGGGCATTGTTGTGGCATCAAACTTCAGGGGAACACTAGGACCAATGGTCTCCTTCCAAACGCCTGCCCCATAGTTTTCTCCATTGCTGGTGACGAACTTCACATAGTAGTCATCACCATTGACAGTCTTGTCTCCAGAAACCTTTAGGATGGCGCCATTTCTGAACTGCTTTGGTAGAACCGTGATCGATGGAAC
>JACCDG010234122.1_pt1 | contig 13031 bp, 1 predicted proteins | sample 7442471 | NCBI WGS metagenome assembly JACCDG01 (sample SAMN15323444, study PRJNA562643) | freshwater metagenome | isolation source: river surface water | place: USA:Blue River Watershed | collected 2017-08-17 | reverse complement strand
TCATTAATTTCAAAAGATTTCGAAATATCAATTACAGTGTTACAGAGAATTCCAACGTTAGAATATAAACTTCCAGAAGTAGAAATCGCAGCACCTGACCAATTTCCTTGAGCAAAACCTACAGCATAACTTGTGTTGTAAAAACCTACAGGCTCAATCGTTTCAGTAGGAGTGGCAGGAGTGTTCAAGTTAATTTTGAAAAAGAAATCAAGCCCAGAATTTGCTCCAGATATGGCGGAATTTGTTTGCGCATATCCAGAAGTGAATGGATTTTCTAAGTTAGAGATTCCCCAAGTTAATTCAGAGTCATAAACACTTGATAGAGTTTGAGGCGCTAAATAATATGTAGTATTGGCTGGATACTGAGCATTGGTAAAAGCAAAACCATACATGCCTGGATAACTTCTAGATGTTAATTCAACAAAACTTGAAGAAAGATAAGTATTGACACCATTGCTTATCTTTGCATAAACTGAAGTGATACCAGTAAGATTCATTGGGTTGATGTACATGAATGCTTTACTAATTTTCCCTGTACTTATAGAACTAAAAAATTGTTTTGGATTATCAGAAAAAGGAGCGCCATAAGTTGGTGTAGTCAATATCTGAATGTTCGGATCTGAATAAGATTCAATTGTAGACCAAGAATCTCCATCATCATCAGTAATCCAAAGACCTATATTTGTCGTAGCAACTAAATATCCATTACCTGAATTATCTGTGAAATATTTCAAATCATTGACAGATAATTCTTGCCCATCAAATTTTGCAGTGGGCGCCCAATCTCCACATCTTGTTGTGGATTTATACACCCCAATATCTGTAGCACAAAAATATGTGGATTTAGTTGAATCGTTTGTTTTGTTAACAATCGTGAAACATTGTCTGCCAACAGTTTGATTATTACTAGATAAGTTTTGGGGATAGAAAGATAAACCATTTGGATCTCCAACATCACATTGTTTCCAGTTTATTACCACATAAACACCGTTTGAAGTAGCAAATGCTAACCATGTAGACCTACCGCCAGAAGCCACCTCTATGATCTTGTTTACTTTCACAGGTGTTCCCAAAGCACTTGGATTGGTTCTGTTGATGTTTCGTAAAATATTATTACCAAACATTTCTCTTCCAACAAGCAAAGTATGGTTTGCTCCCCTTGCACTTGGGCCTGGAGAATTTGGGGCAGGATCAGTGGTAAAAGCCCAAACACTATAATCAGTGGCTAAATAAATAGCTGGATGTTCGGTTCGTTCGCCCTTATCATTGTATCTATAAAAGGTGTTATAATAAATGTCGCTGATAACATATCCATCAAAATAGTCACTAGCAAAAGTAACCGCTCCTGTAGCATTTTGTGTAGTTCTCAGAACAAAAGATAAACTATTATCTTTTCCATAAGCTTCATACCTTCTTTTGGAAGTGGTTCCACTGGTATACCATTCTCCCATATTTATGCTTAACTGTGGTTCTTCAAAAAGTGTATTTGGAGTATATTGACCATTGTATTGATAGAATAATCCCTGGTTTGTTCCTGCATAAATATTGGTTACATTTAAAGAATCTGTAAGAGTTTTATTTGCAAAATAAACAAGTTCTGAATTGTCTAACGTATCTACTCTTATCCAAGAATCTGAAGATCTAATATATTGCCACAAACCTTTATCTGTAGCAAATGTTGGATTGTTGCCATATTCAAAATTTAATATCAAATTGATGAAAGATGGTGCCGCCGCAATATCAGAAGAGGAAGGGTCAACACCGAAAGTAAAACCAACAAAAGTAGCCTCTGGATCAAAACTATTCAAATCACTTATATAAAGTGTATTTTTTAATCCTCTATCTACTCCGACCAGAGTTTCGTTCTGGTAAGCTGGAAAATCATACAGATTTGGGTTTTGTGTAACTAATGCATTTGATAAATTATAAACATTCAAATGACTTACTGAATCCATATGATAAGTTAACTTTGATTTTGCAAGTGTGAGTTTATCTTCAATGCCCTCAAGTCTGTCGTAATTTCTTGCAACATAAACCTTTGAGTCGATGGTGAGAGGTAAAGTTGTGGGTTTAGATTTTATAAATACGCTTAAACCATTAGCAGTAGAAACTCCCACCTGAATAACTTCGGCATATTGTTGCGGCGTAGTAGAAGCTGTTGTGCTTCTAGTTCCCACCACCTTAATTGTATTGACACTTGGATTCCATTTAGTGTTATCGACAAGTTTTAAAGGCAACAAATTACTAGAAGCTGTGAGCGGATCATATGTAGAGGAAATTCCTGCGGCTGGTGACAGGTCAGTCACCACTACATTGAATACTTCCGCATGTGGCGTATTCCCAGTATTCGAAATATATTGCCCTATGTTTGTTAACGAAATTGTTACAGAATCTTTAAGCTCTTTTGGCAAAGTGTCAACAAATTGAATAAGTCCTAGTTCGCCATTGTATCCAAATGTTCTATCTGTGATCACATTGTCTATTTTGGCAGTAACTAAAGGAAAGTTTGACCAAGGTTTTGTGTAAAAATTTGTATATTCTACTTCATAAAGCAAGTTATTAGGATTTATTCCTTCTGGTTTACTAAACAAGAAGTACTGAGATGCTTCGTTTGCTTCGAAAGTGCCTTGAGTTATGGCATTTTGTAAATAAACTAACCCCTGACCATAAACATTAACAAACAGCTGTTCGATGTCTGAACTATAATTTCTACCTGGATTGTTGATTGCCAGATTAGAAATAACTCCTGAATTGACGGAAAAATCTACAGATAGTCCTGTTCCATTTGTGCTGGAAGCATTTACTAATTGATTTTTGTACTCTCCATTTGTCAAAGTTGTTGTGTTTGTCGTAAGACCAATGGAAATAATTTTTCCAGAGTATTCGTTTAAATCAATGCCACTATACACTGTGGCATTTGCAGCCTCTGCAGCATCAAATTCATTTGTGAATCTTATGTAAGTGTCATTAGGAAGAATCAAATCTCCTAATCCATTGAGAGGCCCATATGTAAAAGCATCGGCTGTAGATTGAAAAATACCATTTTCTGTGAACACAACCAAGAGCCCATTTTCGTTGTCAGTGCTTACATAATGTTGTATGGATGTAATCAAGCCATTGTTTTCGTAATCCCAATTTATTTGAATTACCTGAGGAAATAAAGCAGGATCTTCGAAACACAATACTCTATAAATATACTTCGTGCTTGACACAAAAAACGAATTTTTGTATGATGTTTCTGTTGTTAAACTTCCTGGCCCAGAAGATTTATCTAGTGCTACAGAAGTAATAAAATCATCGGCTTCGAAATTAATTCCATTAGCATCCCATAAATTAATAAACCAAGGAGCGTAAATGTGAAGATCTGGGTTGCTTTGGTCTGTGTTCAGCTCTATCCATTCTGTTTCAGCTTGTGAACCATTAGTCACATATACTTTAGATGCAGAAAAAGTTTGAGGGAATAAAGTTTGTGTAACAGATGACCACAAATAAATTCCGTTTTGTGTTTTATCTGTTTGATTCTTAACAAGTACTAAATCTGCATTAACAAGATTGTATCCATCAATAGTTGATACTGGATCGGCTAAAACAATATCTTCTGTTGTTGCACAATTCACTGTAATCAAATTGGTTCTTGACATTTGTAAAGGTAAAGTATATACCACAGTAGTAGTGGTGCTGTTGTTTCCTGTAGAAGTAGTGATTTGTTTTTGCCCTGAGTTAGAGTAGTAAACACCATAGTTGTCTGCCCATATCAACCCAGCCATATTGTTGTTTGTGTCATTTACTCCCAACCAGTACACAAAACTGAATTCAGAATTATCAACGTTGTATACCGTGGAATTAGTAGTGAACTTTACACCATTTGGCCCAAGAAAAACAAAAAACCCATTATCGCATGCCGCATAAAGATTTTTGTAATTATTAAAATCTAAAGATGTAGTGCCTCCGGTAAATACTGTTTTAGTATATCCTACATAAACAATTTCAGAAATTTTATTGATTGAGCCAGTGGCAACATTTGTTGTATTTTTTGATGGAGATTGCCAAATAGGTTTTGTTTTATTTTGTGATCTTGTAAGAGTGGCTGTGTAAAGACCATCTGTAGTTGCCATGTAATACAAAGAATTTGCTTCTAACCTATAAGTGACAACCACTTGCCCAACATCTACCTTGAAAACATCCATCGAATAAATAAAATCATTTATAGTAACTATTTCGTTTGATGTGTTTCTGGGTAAATTAATTTTTTTGTAAGTTATGCCAAAATCAGTGGATAAATACAAAACATTTACAAATTGATTTTTTGATTTGGAAAGAATCCAGAAGTGTTTAGGATTTACAGTTTGTGGATTTATACCAGTAATTGAATACTGTGAATAATTACCGAAATAATTTTCTGAAAACTCGTCAGCTATGCCATTGTCAGTATTCCAAGGTAGTTGCACAATATTAACAAAATCTAAACTAGAATTTTTTGTTGCGTACAATCCATTTGGCGTAGAGATCAAAGTTTTTTGTGTGGTTGTAGAATCAGATGCTTGCAGTTTTATGTTAGCAGTAACATTCGAGTAAATTATATAGTCTGAATATTGTATCAAACTTTTTGTTTCTGGGTAAAATCTTACATGATCGCCAGAGTCTAAAAGTTTTTTGTAAGGTATTGTTATAGCTGGTTCATCAATTCTCAATAAGCCCAAATGGTCTAAGCCCGAAAGCCTTGATTGTGCTAACGTTCCTCTGGTAAAACTAGAAGCATTTATTGATTTAATTCTATCTGATGATAACAAGCCTGTCACTTCAAAACTTGGCAAAACAAATTTTATCACTACTTGTAATTCATTGTAATTTGTAATTGATGGTAAAATCGGGCCAATGAATTTTAATCTACCACCATTTTTGTCTGATTGATTCACTTGATATAAATTGTAAGCTTCGGGATCAATCAACTGATTATCAATGAAAAGCTGAATGGATGAATAATTTTGATCATTCCACGACCAAACATTAAATTCTTCAGTTTCATCGTCTAAAGTTTTTTTAGAACCATCAGTCAAGTAATAAAAAGGAATTTGTTCATTTGGATATGTCAAAGCGCGAGCCTGCAAAGGTGGTGTGAGAGAGCTTGTGATGAAAATTTGTGGGCCAGGTGCTAGTTCATAAACTATTTGTAAGCTTGAAGAAACAGGCACACTGTTCTGAAGAAAAATAGTCGTGCCAGAAATTTTATATTGACTTGGCAATAATAGGTTAGAGTTTAAAAACACTTGTGGAGTAGAATAATTTAAAGAATCAAATCCACTTGGAAAAGTAAATGTAAATACATTGCTAAACTCAACTATAGGAACTGTTATTGTAACGTTAGTACTTAAATTAATTTTACTTGGGTTATCGCCTTCACCAGAATGAACGTGCGCAATCAATGCTTGTGTGAGTAATCTTTGAACATCTCCTTGTGCGTTTTTTAAATCTCTCCGTCTATCTGAATACAAAATTTGTGTGACTGTTACTTTTGAGCTGACAGTACTTGTAAATACTTCACCAATATAAATGGCTTGATTGCTTAAATCGTAATCTTCATCTGGGTATTCTGGAGCAACAATGCTGCAGAGGTATTCAGTGTTTGTGCAGACATTCTTTTCTGCCCAAATATAAAAATGATCTGCTGATGTGAATCTAAAAAATGTTGGATATTCACTGGCTGCATGAAAAACTCCAACTATGCCAAGCCCAGGGCTAACAACCACACATTGATTCCAGTCATCTTCTGTGATAGGATAATTCAAAGACTGATATTGTAAACCAAGATAAGAAAATCTGTCTTCTCTATAAGCATTAATTAAATCCTGTCTTTGTTGCATTACATATGCATCACTTGTGCAACCCATCCAATGAATTGTCCAACCTGAAATAATGCCCTGCCCCAGATAATCATACATTCCGTAAATTTGATTTTCTGCTGTTTGCATGTTATCTTGGTCTAATCCAGGGTATATTACATCCCCTAATTCAAGATACAAGAAATTATAAATTGGCGTTCGCTTTGACATTACACTCTATTGTTTATTCTAAAAATTCAGATACTAAGCCTGTCAAGTAGCTATGAATGTTTTAGTGAACAGATCAGAATTAAACACCACATTGTTTTGAACAAATCCAGTAACAAATAAGCCCACTGTAAATGGCCCAGAATTTGCAAATCCAATAATAGGATTTTGTCTGTTTGCAGCAGGCCCCAAAGCTGGGTCTTCATTAGGTGGATAATAAGTAGTGATACCTCCTGGATACGAAGTGCCAAAAGACCAATTATATGCGGATACTATTCCTATAGTTTTGTTAACAAACTGATAAGCGTGAGTCACTGCCACCCCTAAATCATTTACATACTGTTGAATTTCAAAAGATGCTAAAGGTGGCATGAAGTATACATCATCAGGCCCTAGATCTAATTGCACCGCAAATTCGTCAAAGAAACAAGGGCTAGAGGTGGCTGTCTTCAAAATTACTCCAAATTTAATTATGCTAGAAGGAGTGGGTAGAGTGAAAATCTGATTAGGAGTTATTACTGTGTAATTTAAAGGATTGCCATCATTAGGGTCTGTAGTGTAACCAAAAACTATTTCGCCGCCATTTGTTACAAAATTTGCTGTAAGAATTCCTCTGCGAATTTTTGGAGTAGGATTGATAGAAGATTGTATGCTTGTGTCAAAGGATTTTGTAACAAATACAGATCTTCCGGCTCCAGTGTATGTAAGTAAAACACTTTGAACAGCTGGAGTTAAGTTTTGTGTGGCAGAAGTTAACACTAATTTGAATTGTATCCACTTACCCGACAAACTTGCAATATTTGCCAAAATTGATGCAATCTGAACAGAATAGTCATTTCCGTTATTAATTGTTGAAACACTGTAAGAATTGATATATGTGGTGTTGTTTAAGTCTATCAAACTATCTCCAGTTTTTACAAACAATGTGACAGAAGTGCCGTAGTCGCCTCCTGTAGGTGAAGACCCTGGAATATACGCAAGCACTTGTATTTGATTCCACGAAACTACGTCTGATGCGTAGTATGGATCAGATTCAAAAATTCCGTTTGATCTAACAATTTTAGTTCCTGAATAAATGAAATCGCTTGTGCCCAAAGGTGGAACATACTGATTGATATTATTAGGAGAAGCTGGATTTATTTCTATAATTCTTCCTGAAGGAAGAGCTTGGTTGTTTGACTGTTGTTGCACCTGATTGTAAATTACATCTGATGCTAAATAGTTTTCATCTGAAAAAATTCCATTTACATCTGTAAATCTTGCATACACTTCATATTTGTTTGATGACAATTCTGTAATGTTTCCATTTCTTAGTGAACCATCCGAAAATCCAAAAATATCGTTTGCAGAACCTGTTCTGAAATAATAATTTAAATTTTTAGATGCAACAAAACTTGCAATTCCAACAATTGGCGAAGCTGAAGTCAAACCATTTCTTAAAGCAATTGTTCCTATCCCATTAATAGAAGCAGCTCTAAGAGTGAATGAAAATGCTTTTGGAACAGAATCAACAAAGTTTTGTGTGAAAGCGTTTTCTTCTAAAGAAATGTTTTGTCCATCTAATGTAATGTTTTCAAGCGTGGCAGTGTTCGGGTATTGTAAGTACATTGAAGTGGTAGCAATTCCCAAAGGTAATCCAGTGAATACTATATAGCCGTTTGCATTATAAACAAAAGAAGAGTTAAATCCATTGAGTAAAGGATCAAAATTAATATTTGAAAAAGATTGACTTATGTATGTAGAGGGATAATTAATGATATTTAAATCATTCGTCTGCACTTGCACAAGCATTCCTGTTTGATCAGTTGAAGAGTAAGTTGGTTTTGTGACTTCACTGGTTGCAAAAGTTAATTCATCAAAAATGTAAGCAGATAAATTTGTTATCACCAAAATTTTATCTGTTATCTTTGTTAAAGCTATTTGTTTTGCTTTGCTGCCTGCTAATGGAACGCCCGAATCAACAAATGGTTGCAAAGATGAAGTGTATGTTGCATAAAGCAAAGAAGAGCCAGCAAATACTACATAAAGCCTACTGGTAGAAGCTGAATATAATGCTGCGTCTGGTCTAAGCTTACCTGTGTAAAAAAGCGTTAATAATGAATTATAATAAACATACACTTTACCAACCAAATTGTTTTGATCGTAAGCGCCTATTATTAAACCAAAAGATGTGGGGTAAATAAAAGTGATTTGGGATTCAGGAATCTGTGTTGACCAGGTTAAATGATTTATGTTACCATTTATCAAAGAAAAAATTCTTCTTCTTGCCTGAGCTGATGAAGAGTCTGCCAATGTAGAAATGCCAATATATGTTGTGTTTAATTGAGTAGCTAAAGCTGTTGGAATATATGCAACACTACCCACAGTTGTAACAGAGCCATTTGCATAATTGTAAACATTTTGCAAAGAATCGCCAAGAACAATTCCATTTGTTCCTAAGCTAAAAGAAGTAAATATTGAATCAGGCAAAGTAAAAATCAACTCAACTGTGCCATCGTAGTATAAATATAAATTTGAATCAGTAATAAGCAAATATTTTACTAAAGAATTTACGGTGACAAGAAAAATGCCAACAATTGATGCGCCTGTCTCGCTTTGTAAAACATTGAATTTTTTACCTACATCTCCAAAATTAAAATCAAGATTTGCAATATATTGTTGTGGCTCATCTGCAAGATTAACAATGGTGGTTCCAGATTCTGGGAAAAGTGGAGATGTAGAAATTTCTACTGTAGAAATTCCCATAAAATCTGAAGCTGAAACAAGCACTGTTCCTTGAGTTCCTTTAGCGTAATAGTCTCCCAAACTATTCAATCTTAATGCATTTAACGTTTTTGCCTCTGTCAAGTCATATCTTACTATATTTGTAGTAAGGCTATTTGCAATCATATTGAAATATTCTTCAGGCACTGTGGTAGAAATGCCAAGCACTTGGTATTGATTTTGACCACTAGAATCTACTAAAACTTCTACTGCTACAATTTCTGAATCTTGATCTATAAAGTTTTTTTGTATGTAATGAGAAGTGGTTGGTACAGCTAATTCAGTGTAAATATTTAAGTTAGCTTGATCTCCATATTGTATTTCAATATCTTGTGGTTGATCAAGTTGATTGTATACTGCATCGATAGATGGAAGAGGAATGCCCCTTTGAGTATTAATCGTGAAAGATACACCATTTTCATTTAAGTCAGTAAAAACCGCACCATCTTCTGATTCTAAAGCGGTTTGAGAGTAATAGTTTCCTGAGGTAGATGATTTTACAGATATTTGTTTTCCTAAAGCAAAGCTAGAATCGACAGTTGGGGTAAATATAAACCAATAAGCGCCTTCACTTAGTGTCACTGCGGGAGAAAAAGTAAAGTTTGCTGTTTGAGAACCGGTGCCTGATAACGTCAATGTAGTAGAAAATCCTAAACTTACCTGAGAAGGAGAACCAAAATAGTCTTGATTTATAGATAAATAGCATTTAGAATTAGAAGGAAATGTTCCTGATACATGAGCGATACTCATTTGGACTGAATTTACAATTTGCTCACCATAAGCAATATAATCAAAAGCTAAATATTTAGCCGACTCAAAATTATCACCTTCGGGATTAGAAAATGTACTACTAGATAAACCTACAAATCTGTGAACTTTCATTGGGCCTAAAAAGCCCTCATTAATTGTAATTTTTCCAATAGGAGGCCTTCTCTTTAACGTTAAACTTGCTGTAGGAAAATTAGCCTCTGTAGTAATTCCGGTAATGTAATTCGAAAAGACATAACTTGTAAAATTATAATTTCCAGATTCAACCATTTCATAAAAAGAAGGAGCTGTATTGTCTTCGAAAGTTGTCGAGTTCGAAACATTTATTACCGAAGTACCAAAAGCACCTGATGCTGTAGTTATTCCACCTGAATATAAATTGACTTTTACTGCAGAATCTGGAAACACTGATTTTGCTAACGTTAAGTTTACAATTGAACCAGCTGTGACGTATGTAGAAATTGATCTAAAAACATTATTGTCAAACACAAATAGCAATGATGTGTTAACTCCAGTAATATTAGACGGAGAAAAAATTGTTAGATTTGTGTTTGATGCAGAAGCTGTTAACATTCATTTTTATTTTTCTCAATCTCAAGTGGAAATGCCTAGATTAACCTGTGGGTTTCGAGGAATCTATAATAAGTGTAAACGTATCACTTGTAGATGCATTGTAAACACTCGTGAAAGGAGTTCCTGCAAAAGAGCCGTCTGTAGTTAATGACTGAAAAGCTCCTGCTTGGTTAGCAAAGCTTAATCCCATTTCTACATTTCTTGTGGCTGGGAACAAATATGCGTATACTCTGTTGTTGTTCAAAGCCGCTGGGTCTTGCGCTGTTGCTTGGACGATCATTCTATTGTTTGTTTCAATGGTTGAAACGTCTTGAAGAACATTACCTATGATAGATTTTATTGCACCTGGAACCACGACATAGCTGACTATCGTCATGGTTGAAATTTGGACAACTAAAACATAATTGTTTGAAGTAGAAACCAAAACTAAACCACCAGTGTAATTTTGCACATCTAAAGCGTACCCATAAGCTGACGGAATTGCTAAAGTCCCAAGTAGCGTTGGAGATTCTGTAGATGAAAGTATTTTTTGTACGTTAGATTGAACGTAGTCTCCGTTTCCATCATAAGCAAATAAATTTCCGTTTTGTGTGCCCACATAAATGAAACTTTTGTTTGGGAACGACCAATCAATTAATGAAGATGCAGATGTAATTTTACTGCCATCAGGACTCCATGTTGAAATCAGCTGCAAGCCACCATTCACTGCATTTACAGTATTTGTAACTTCACCATAAAGTTCTACAGATCCATCTTGATATCCTATTAAAATATTGTAATCACTCTTAATCCATGGATATGTAATTCCTAAATACTGAAAACTGCTAGCTCTATAGTTATTAATTTTATTAGCAGCCAAAGTTGTTGCATTTGCTTTAGGCAAAATGTATTGTAAAGGACTTGTAGCAAGGTTTTGTGGGCCGTAAACAGAAGACGTAACACCATTTAATACGTTTACAGCTGTTGCCGAACCTGAAGTGGTCAGGAACACAACTCTCATATTTTTTTCACGATTTGTAGAACCTTCGTCTCTTCCTGGGTTAACTGTGCTTAATACACCAGGATAACCCACTAAGTTTGAATAATTTCCAATTGTCCATTGCTGAGATCCGCCCGAAACAGTGTCTTTGTAAAGAACTGTAATCGTGCCTGTTCCACCTCTGATTACAGCAAACCCTCCATAGTCATTGACTGCATAAGAACCAAAGAAATCAGCAGAATTCATAGTAAATGAAACTGGCGTGGTTGTCAAACCTGTAAATGTTTGTCCATAAAATGTTGGGACAAAAAGTCCGGATGTTAAACTTATTGAAAAATCAAGTTCTGATTCTGTATATCCAGACATGTTTCTTGCAAAAAGCTTAATATTGTTTTGTATATTCAAAGTAGAAGCAGAAGGACTTGGAAGAAGTCCACCAGATACTATAGCGGTTCCGTTTTCGTTAACCCACGTATAATGCAGTTTATTTTTAGCAATTCTGTAAATATTTATTGTTTCTATAGTAGAAGATGCTGACAATGGCACACCAATAGAAGTAGCAGCAACTCCATAATTAATTCCTGAGCTATTTGATGTATTGGCTACGCCAATTTGACTGAATCTGGAGATAGTTGATGTTCCCAAGGAAAGTACAGCTAAAGCAGTGGCACCAGTTCCTATTGGCGCAGAAATCGTTATCGTAGGTTCAGATGTGTAGCCAAAGCCTGTATTTGTGATCACAATTCCTGTTACTTGGCCCTGTTGAATAAAAGCTGTAACTATTCCGCCTGAACCACCTGATACACCGGTGACGAATACTGTTGGAGCTTGTGTGTATCCAAACCCAGGGTTAGTAATTGCTACAGATGTGATGTTGCTACCAGTGACAGTTGCAATACCAGTGGCTATACTTGTGTTTACTCCTGGAGGAGGTGGAGAAAAAGTAATTCCTGCGCCTAAATTATATCCTGTGCCACCGTTTACTAAATTTAATGCGCTAACAAATCCAAGATTATTTGTTATTGCAATGCCTGTAGCAGTTACAGATTTAGAAGTCAAAGGTGGAGCGGAGAAAGTTACAGTTGCACCTAAAGTATATCCTATTCCTTGTGACTCAACAGTTGCGCTTGTCACTATTCCCTGAACCAATCTGTAATTAGATTCTACTAAAGTAAAATTGTAATCTGCAATTATGTGTGTTTCAGGCTCTAAAATTTCAATGTTATTTCGAGTGCCTATACCCAAAAGAATATTAGGAATTACAGATACTCCAGTTGAGGTGGCTGAACCTGTTTGATAATATGCATTGCTACCCCAAGCAAAATTTGCCCTTGATGTTATGCCAGTTATTCCATCTCTCCATGAGCCAGAAGCCACTGTATGTGTTGGCCCAGTGTCTAAAATTAAAATTGTTAAATCAGTGATTGTTCTAGCTATTCCAGAAAGTTGCAATGAAGTAATTGCATAACCAACCACACTAGTTTTGCCTGCCCCAAATTCAAAAACCGACTGAATTCCAAGTTTATTATTATAAGTGACTATCGTTCCTCTATTTTCATATACAGAGAAAAGCTGAACACTTGTGCTTATCAAATAAGGAATCGATGTGGCAAAGCTTATCGATGAAGTTCCTAAGCAATTTTCATCATTGCTACCCCAGCCCCAAAGTGAATTATCGGCTGTGATTGCATACGAAGAATTGTTTTGTGCAAAAATGTCTCTGACTTTATACGTAGTAGGAAGACCCACTTGCCTGAAAGCACTTGAGGATAAGCCAGTGTTTCCGAGCTGATAATAAGCGTTATATCCAATTGAATAGATTTGCCCATTGATATCTAAGGCTAAGTTGTGGTTGTTGCCTGATGCAGTTTTTACAACATACGGAAGACCCATATAAACTT
>JACCDG011129999.1_pt1 | contig 13034 bp, 17 predicted proteins | sample 7442471 | NCBI WGS metagenome assembly JACCDG01 (sample SAMN15323444, study PRJNA562643) | freshwater metagenome | isolation source: river surface water | place: USA:Blue River Watershed | collected 2017-08-17 | reverse complement strand
TAGGTTATGCGGGGATGACAGCAACTCGGGCAATCAGAGAGTTGCTGCAGTTCGATTTGTTTGAGCTTGAAGTTCGAGGGCGAGCTAAATATCTCAAGCTAATTGGAACCCGTCGTGAACTCTGGGAAAAGGCTAAGCCGTATTTACGCACGCCTGTTCTAAGAACTTTGTGGACCTACGATCGCCGGATTCTTGATGCAAACGGTGCGCGCTGGGCTGGTGAGAGTGCATTGGCGAAGATGACGATGCTCAACGAACCGCAGCAGCCTGTGCTTGCAATGACAGCTGAGTCTGCACAACAGGCTAAGCAGGCTGGAGTTTTCTTCGAGCCGCGAGAGCAGGCTGATGGTGTGGCCGTTCAAGTATGGCGTTATATGCCTAGCATACAGGCGAAAGAAAAAACCGTTGATCTGCTGTCTTTATGGTTGAGTTTACGAGACAACCGAGATGATCGAATCCAGATGGCACTTGATGAAATAGAAGAGAAGTTTTTATGGTGAAGGGTTTACCGATTTTTCAGGAGTGGTTCAAGGACTTCGAGAACCAGTACGTCTTGATCGGCGGCACAGCCGCGTCGATCACTGGCGTTCATGCCATTGGCACTGGCGACCGCCGCAATGGATGCGCCCGGTGCATTGCAAGCGGCCAGCAGTTCGGCCTTGGTATCAGCAGAATATGTGCGCTTGGTACGTCGCACTGCGTACCTCGGGGTATCTGAGTCTTTGAGCATTGTGTCCACGGTCGGTTGATGTGGACACAATGTTGCTAGGTCGGGGGCCAGTCAACAAGATGACTTCAATGGCCGCTTACGACTCTTTACCAATTCATGTAATTGATGTTGTTGTATCAAAGGATGCAAATGGGAAATATAGTGTAACTACACAGTGATTTATCGCATTAACGACCCTTTTCGGGAAGGGTGCGGGCGAATGCTTGCACTTGCCCCCGCTGTCACTCGGGCACAGGTCATTTCGCCTTACTTTGGGCGCCTCCCGGGTAGTGCCACCGGCATAGCCGATGGCGGTGAGGGAGCGAGATAGCGATAGATGCGGGGCAGCTCAGCAATCATTGCCTGAGGAAATCCCCAAGACCCGCAGCTAAATTACTCTATTCAGGTAGATGACAAACAGCTTCAATATTGTTGCCCTCAGGGTCAATGACAAATGCGCCGTAGTAGTTTGCGTGATAGTTTGGGCGTAAGCCGGGCGCTCCATTGTCTTTTCCGCCAGCGGCAATGGCTGCTTGGTAGAAAGCATCTACTTGCGCACGGTTTTCTGCACGCCATGCCAGGTGGCAGCCAGATGTCGAAGTTGGGCCACCGTATGGAGATGATCCGTCGATAAACCATACATCAGCCTTCTTCCCGTCGGGCTCAGATGGATCTGGGTATGCAAGGCCCAGGATGTTTGCACCATCGTAATTGCCCTCCAAGCAGATGCTATAACCCAGTGGTGCCAAGGCAGCGTTGTAAAACGCTTTTGCCTTAGAGATGTCGGTTACGCGAAATGTCATATGGTCAAGCATGTAATGATCCTTAGTGAGAAAGTGTGCAAAATTACACTTATTTACTATATATAAATACAGTATTTTTGCAAGCGCGTTTATTGACTCAATATGCTCACTTGCCATATGGTTGCATGCGAAGTATCATGCAAGCACGCATGCAACCAATGGGGAACATCATGCCTCCAATTCCCGAATCAAAGGTGGCGCGGCATCGCGAGCGGATGCGCGCTGCGGGACTGCGACCTGTCCAGTTTTGGGTGCCAGACACACGCTCACCCGAGTTCGTGGAGCAAGTGCACAAGCAGTGCCAAAGCTTGAAGGGCGCCCCAGCAGAAGCCGATGTTTTGCGCTTCACCGAAGAGGCCGCAACGCATGTTGAGGGCTGGAAGTGATGCAACGAGGCGACCTCGTGACGGTTTCATTGCATGGCGACTATGGTAAACCACGGCCAGCCTTGATCGTTCAATCAAACTTGCTCGCCGACTTGGAAAGCATCGTGCTGTGCCCGGTGACAAGCGATCTACGCAATGCGGCATTCCGCGTCACTGTGGAACCGAACCCGGCCAACGGTCTGCGTGCTCTCTCACAAATCATGGTGGACAAGCTCTCGACGCTACCACGCACCAAGATCTGCGAGCCGTTTGGTCGCCTCGATGATGAACGGATGAAAGCGATAGACAGGGCGCTCCTGCTGGTAGTCGGCGTTATCTAACCCGATCCGTAAATGTGGCCGGAAATATCTGAGATTCCGGCTTATTCCGTGCTTTGGCAGGATTTCCGGCGGTTCAGGCTTGTGTAGGGTTCCACAAGAATTGATTGTCGCGAGAGCTCAATCTTTTGCCCAAAGGGAAGAAGACGAACTGCTTTAGCCTGCATCTCTTCGTTCACAACAAGCGCGTGCGTCATGACAGTATTGGGAATGTGAAGGCCTCTACCTCGTAGATGCTGCCATCCTCGGCAATCATTTGTTTTCGATCTCCGTGATCCATGTTTTTCTCCAGGTAAGCAGCCAGCATTTAGGCCATCCAGTAACCGACTGGCTCGGACACACCTTGGCTTGATGCGCATCCATTGCAGTCCAATAAATAGACTATCGAAAAGAATCAGTCACTTTCTTTTTGAACATTGAGTCCGGTTTGACATCCTCAAATAATCAATATTTATAATTACTTTTATGCCATTTGGTTTGCTATTTAGTATATTTAATACTTCGATGCTACAACCCAGAGAAATCCCCATGAAAGTCCGCTCCTTGCGTGTTCTCAGCTAGCTATCAAGCGTCATATTGGTTGCATGCGGCGGCGGAGGGGGAACCACTCCCTCTGGCGGTGGCAGCATCTCGGGAAAAGTCATTGACGGATACATCCAAGGTGCAACCGTTTGCTTGGATTTAAACCAGAACAACAGCTGCGATACCGGCGAGCCATCAACCACAACGAGCGCCAATGGCTCCTACACGTTGAGTTATGGATCTGACGCTGTCATTGAAAACATCCCCGTGGTAGGCAATGTGCCCGTGGGTGCTATTGATCAAAGCGATGGCACCATTTCCAAGGCATACACATTCGCAGCTCCCGCCAACAACGCTTTGGTCATCTCCCCGTTTTCAACGCTCGCACTCTACAAGATCGTCCTGAAAATCAACCCGTTGATTGGTGCTGCCACCGTACTTGCCAATGGCTTTACCGCACCTGGCGGCTTGGCATTGGATGCAAGCGGCAATCTCTACGTCACCGACCAAAACAAGATCTTTAAAGTCACCCCCTCAGGCGAGAAAACTACCTACGCTGGTAGCAGCACAGCAGGCTCAAACGATGGATCTCTGAGCGTGGCGAGGTTTAACTCCCCAACAGGCCTCAGCATCAGCACGGACGGAACCATGTATGTTGCAGACACGAATAACGATGCGATTCGTCGGATCAACATGTCAACTGGAACGGTGTCTACGCTCGATCTTTCTACATTTAACTCAGCGGCATATACAGCTACAAACACACCAAAGTTCGTCGCTGTAACCAGCACGGGCCTATATTACGCAGGCTCTAATGGCATCTTTCGATGGGATGGAACGCGGGTAACTGGCTAAATATTTGGAGCCCCCACTTTTGTTGGTGGCTTGGCCAGCTCAGCAAACGGCGACATTTATTTCACAGACTCGCTGCGGGCAAAAACTTTCAAGTTCTTGGAAAACCCCGTGCAGATGAGCACAACCTCTCCCTACATCACAGCACAGATCGCTGGCACCTCAACCTCTGGATCAACTGATGGTCCCGCCATATCGGCGAAGTTTGCCTTTCCTTCGACAGGCATTGCCATCGGCAGCGATGGAGCTATCTATGTTTCGGATAGCGGCGATCGAAAGATTCGAATAATCAAGTAAGTAAAAAAGCGGCAACAGTTACTATGGTTACGAATGCCCCCTTTCGAGGGGGTTGATGACAGTTGAACCCCATCATGGCACCTTATTACCGTTGATCACCTATGTGTTTTTAGTGGAGATCTTCTTATGAAGCCTTTTAAACTCGAAGCGTCCGACATATCTGATCTAGGTGACGATGACCTTGGCAAGTTTGGCAATCAGCTGCGGTATTACGAAATCGATGTCAATACTGATCCCTACAAGCCCGTGGTCGCAGGAGGCTTCACGGTCGGCGCGCCGGCGTGGATGCCCGGTGCGACTATTGCAGTGGCCCAGCAGGTCCTGCTGACGTTGATCCCCTGAGCAGTAGACAAACGGTGAATCTGCTCGCGCTGTTCCAAAGCTACAAGCTAGCACTGGCTCGTGTCACCATACAGACTGCGGCCGGCGATTTGAGCACCGGTACGGCGTTTCACATCGGCGACGGATGGCTCGTGACTGCAGCGCATGTGTTGAAGGAGGGCGCCGTCCAGGAAATTGTGTCCGAGCAGAATGCGGCGCCACTGGGCGTCGAATCGGTGATCTTCAATAGCGACGATCGGATTGATCTGGCCTTGATAAAGACCGATCTGGATTTGGCGCACTACCTGCACAAGACGAAGATTCACGGTACTCCCGAAGAGTTCATTCTGACGGACCACATCGAAATTGGAGGGCACCTCGATGATTGGCTGGGCGACGAGTTGGTATTGTCAAAAGTGCTGTTGATGGGCTACCCGCCGATTCCTTTTTCACAACATGCAGTTCTGCTTGCATCCGAAGGCGAGGTGAATGCCGTAATCGACAAATACATTGGTCCACATTCCCATTTCGTAATCTCTTGTTCTGCGAGAGGTGGCTTCAGCGGTGGTCCTGTATTGAGCGAATACGGTTTTCTGCTTGGAGTGCTTACTGAGTCGTTGGTAACGAACGATAAGACTGCTGAAACTGGCTACTCAAGTGCGATTTCCGTGGAGCCTCTGTTGGCCATGTTGCACGGCAACGGGATCTATCCGGGAAAAAATCGGGAGATCATCGAAGCATTGTTCGATGGTGTGAACTATGATTTCTCAAAATCAAGACGCATGGGCAACATCACACGATTCGTCCAGGACCTGAAAAGAAGATTCCGGACGGTAGTCTGGAACACAAGAAGGATGTGATTTCTATGGGAAGACTGCTGCAGCTCAATTTCACACCAGTGAACATCAGCGGCGACGCGATTCGGCTGCAGACTTTGCCCCTTCGGGACTTTGAGCAACTTCGCACCCTTCGTGAGCAGTACCGCATTCAGTACGTTGTAACTCGTCGTGGAGATCAGATTGCAGCGTTACCTCTCGCAGCCGATGCTCCGCATCTCGGCACAGAGTCGCGGGTGCCATTGGCCGAAAATTTTCCTCTGATCCGTTCGCTGCTGGAGAGTCGGCTGGTTACTCTGTTGAGCACGAACAGACGCCCAGTGGCTCGTTTCAACCCGGTAACCACCCTCGGGCGCACCTTGCCAACGGGCTTTGCTGACGTGGACCAGCATGTCCATCTGCAGTCCCGCGTACTAATCGCGATCAGGTCATTGAAGACAAGCGGCTCTACTTCATTGGGTCTTCTCTGGGATATCGAGATCCAGAAGTCGTGTGCGACCAATCTGATGGAGCTGAATGAGTGCGGTGTTCCCTTGGAGGGCTTAGCGGTTGAGCGCAGATTGCCGATAGAGGACGCTCGCATGCTGCAGCAGCGCAAGCTTGTGGGCCGTGTTGGCGGAATTGTCGGAGACAAGGCACGACTGTCGGAGCGATTTCATGAAGTCGATGAACTTTTGCCCCTTGACGAACTGTACTTGGAAGCGTCCCCAGAGAACATCCGACGATTGCTGCAGCACTTCGCTCGAAGCGCCTCAGGCAGGGCCCAGGGCAAGATTGACGAGATCGTGTTCGAGAACAGCAAGGGTCGTGCTCGCATGGATCACATCACGCGGATCTCAGGGTGGGTGCGGGGCTTGGGTACTATCGAACTGCAGAAAGGGCTGAGTGTCACCATCGGAGATCTGATCAGCGAGAAGGAAGGTGTTTCGTTTCCGCCTTTCGCGGAGGCCAGTACACCGACATATGTCTTCGATGCCGGCACGCTCCAATCGGCGTCACAGGCTGCAACTGGGCTTGCGAAGTACGGGCCGTACAGCAGGCATGTGTTCACACCGACGCGACCCAACGTATGTGTGATCTGTGATCGCAAGCGAAGGGGACAGTTTGAGCTGTTCCTCAGGAAGTTTCGTGATGGGCTAACTGTCGATGGAAGGTCGCTGCCATTCGGGCGAGGATTGCTGGGCATCTACGGTCTTCACGATATTGCATTGACCTTTATAGAGGCCGATGGCTTCACGGCGGACGCTTATCATGCCGCCGCTTCCAAGGCAGTGCGTATGGGTGCGGAGGGCACGCCCTGGCATTTGGCTCTGGTGCAGACCGAAAGGGATTCGCGTCAGTTACCGCCTCAGGACAACCCGTACTTGGTTGCAAAGGCGGCATTCTTGTCCAATCAGATTCCCACGCAGTTCATTGCGTGCGAAACATTCGCCATGGCGCCTGGCAATCTGGCGTACACCCTAAGCAATCTTGCCCTCGCCGTCTACGCAAAGCTTGGTGGCATTCCATGGCTGATCAAGTCCGACAAGGGAATCGCTCACGAGGTTGTCATTGGTCTTGGCAGTGCCGCAATCGGGGATTCACGCTTTTCGAGGAAGGAGCGGATTGTCGGTATCACCAGCGTTTTCCGCGGGGATGGTGGCTATTTGCTTTCGAATCTATCGAATGCGGTTCCGATGGCGAAGTACGTTGAAGCCTTGACCGATTCTCTGCAGGCAACGCTGCAGCGTGTTCGCACCGAGATGAACTGGATAAAGGGCGATTCGGTCCGCGTGATCGTGCATGCCTTTAAACCCATGCGCAACACCGAGGTTGAGTCTGTGAAGGCCGCGCTTGACGAGTTTTCCGACTTTGACCTGCAATTCGCATTCTTGCATGTCAAGGAAGACCATCCTTACCTGTTGTTCGACGATGAATCGGTTGGCGTGAAAGGTAGGGGTGAGAAGACGCCGGTGCGTGGCCTTTATGCCGAGATCGGCAACAACGAAACGCTGTTAACCTTGACCGGTCCGCAGCAGCTCAAGCGGCCGACCGATGGTTTGCCGAAGCCGTTGCTGCTGACGCTGCATCGCGATTCAACGTTCACGGACATCATCTACCTCACCAAGCAGGTTTACTGGTTTTCGAATCACTCGTGGCGAAGCTTCCTACCGGCAGCAATGCCAGTCACGATCTACTACTCGGACTTGGTGGCGGGACTTCTCGGGCGACTGGATCGCCTGGGCAATCGATGGAGCCCTAGCGTCATGCTGGGCAAGATCGGAACAACGCGGTGGTTTCTGTGAGCACGAGCAACCCGTTATTAGTCGAGGCCTTGTTGGCGGTGGAGGCGCAGGCGCAGTCCTTGAAAGGTGCTGGTGCACTTTCCATCGTCTTCTATCATTGGGTCCTCGATGAGGAATTGCCCAGCGAACAGCGCGGACAACTGGCTCAAGAACAGTGCAACGAGATCTCTGGAGGCGGCCGCTCAATCCATGCCGTCGCGGCATTGGGATTCTTGTTGGCGATCGATTCGACGCTAAGTGCATCATGTCGTGACTCCTTCGCACAAGGAGTAGATTGGCTGACGGGGCGAAGCGGTGGCTCGCAGACATCGATGGCGGGCTTGATGCTGCCCTTAGTTCATACCGGCGTGTTGGTAGGCGTGCTCGCCGTTGCGGACAGCGAGCGATGGCGTAGATTTGGAACATGGTTCTCTTCACTTGTCGCCAACCTGCAGCCATTGGAAAATGCCGGATGGCGTCAAGAGCTATTGGCCATGGTCAAGATGCGATCTGAGCTGCCTTTGGCCGAGGTGCCGAAGATCGCTGCGGCCACAGTCGGTGCGGTGATCTATGTGGCGCGTGGCCTTGCGGAGTCGGCACCAATAGTTGGCGACAATTTCGCGTCGCAAGTACTTGGACGCATCAAGTCGGTTGTCTACAGCGAGCCCGAGCAAGCGGCGCTGGATCTCGCGGCCTTCCGCTTCCTCGCTCAGGGAGCCTTACAGGTCGATCTGCGAGCACCAAGACTGGACGACGTGGGGCTTCTGCTTCGTCGACTTCCGGCCGGTCTGCGCAGATGGACCTGGGACGATCAAAAGAAGACTCCTAACTCGACTACCCAGAAGTGGGCTGTCGAGAATGAATACCACTTTCAGAATCTTCTCTGCGCCGTGTTAGCGCCGGTTTTTGCAGATCTACGCGACGAGGAATGGCTTCCCTCGGTCGGACACAAGAGGCCTCGGGCTGACCTTGTGATCCCGTCGCTTCACCTCGTCATCGAAGCCAAGTATTGGCGCAAGAGAAGCACACCGCAAGAACTGATATCCCAGATCAGTGAAGACGTGAGCCTCTATTTAAAGCTTGGCAGCCCGTACCGCAAGGTGCTACCGGTTGTTTGGGATCAAGAGCGAAGAACCGAGCAGTATGACCTGCTCATCGCAGGGCTGAGCGAGATCCGCGATGTCGTCAGCCCGGTGGTCATTGCTCAGCCGGCATTTATGGTTTGAATCGTGACATCAGAACAAGGAGATTACAAGATGACTATCGAAGGAAGCCCCCTTGAAGAAGGAGATCGAGTCGATCACAAGATATTCGGATTCGGGACCGTCAACGGCGCACCTACGGCACTGGTCGGCCCAGACATGAGCAGTCGCAGTGGTGTCCCGGATGCGAGTTGGAGCATCCCGGTTCAATGGGACGATCCGTCGCGAACCGCTGACGCAGTTATGCATCACGCGCTGCGAAAGGTGGCGTCACCTAATTCTCGTCCATTTACCTTCTGGAATCGGCAGTGGCAACCGTTGCTTCAGGCGTGGATGGCAGCTCGAAGAGAAACTGAGCAGGCGCTTTCTAGCTTTCGTCCGGCTCCCGACACCGCCGATGTGGCAAGGCTCAAAGACAAGGAGCTGCGAGCCCTCGAAGCCATGCAGAGGTTTTTGGATGAAGAAGGCTCAGGAAATCACCCGTAGCTGACTGACCCATGCAGAACATGGCCGTTGTCATCCCTTTAGAAAGGCTGCGCGATCACATCGCGGAAGCCATCGCTGCGAGCGTCAAGGCATACAACGTCCCCGCTGCATGCTTGCGCCTTGGTATCCAGCCCTCGGTAGAGGAGAGTGACGGTACGGAAGCATTCGGCAGCAAGCGCATGTATGTGAAGAACCGGCTGCTGTCACTGAACCGAACCGATTTGCTGCGCATTGCTGAAGCGGCCCTCCTCGAGTACGCCTCGGAAGAACTGAGCGATACAGTGAGCGAGATGACTCGACATGCCGAGCACCGCATCAGCGAATTGGTGCGGCGCGACATTTTAAAAGCGATCAATCCGCTATCGCAGCTGTTCGGCGAACTGCCGCTTCTCGACTGCCTAAGCGAGGTCTTCGGTGCCAACATTATCCGAGATGACCCGGGGGGTATCCTCGGGCGCGACAGTCTTGAGCGGCAGATTGTTCAGCACTTCATTCGCAACGATGACTGGTCGCACGAAGAGTTGCTGATTCGCTGCGGGGCTCTGGCATGCAGTCAAGCGCGTTTTTTTGGCTTGCTGGAGAAGCTGCTCCATCCGATGACCCGGCGTGATGTTGAGCAGATGGAGCTCGCAGAGCGCGTCATTCAAACCCTGAAACGCGATGGCTTCACGGTCAGGCAGATCGGCGCTGAGTCCGGCTATGCGATCTACGGTGTTGTTCGTAGTCAGCTCGGCGTTGCTGGTGAGATGAAGAATCTCATATTTGCTTCGATTGGCGAGAAGCCGCAACTGGTGTTTCGTGATGCCGTGAACAATGACGTGGAGATCGTGAAGAACGCTGACCAGGTCCTGGTTTTTGATCAGACCTTGCCGAGTTCCGGGGTGTTGCTCTGGCAAGATCTACAGGATTGGTGGGCACAGGCACAGGGAGTGTCCGACGCCAGCCTTGCGAAGACGCAGTTGTATCGCCGGCTGCTGCAGTCGGTGCGCAGTGCCCAGTCGGCTGGGGAATACGCTTTGTTCCACTGCTATTACGAGCGTTATGGGGCACTGCTTGGGTCGAAGATGCCCGTCCTGATTCCGCAGGTCTATCTGCACTATGACCCCTATACGCGTCGGGAGCGCGGGGATGAACAGGTGCTGGCACGCCAACGCATGGATTTTCTGTTGATGCTCGCCCAGGGCGCCCGTATCGTCCTCGAAGTAGATGGTCGACATCACTATGCGGTGCAGGATTCGACGGACCGTGACCTGTTCATCGCGAACGCAAAACGCTATGCGGAAATGGCGATGGAGGATCGCCGATTGAAGTTGACCGGATACGAGGTCTATCGTTTCGGTGGCCAGGAATTCATGGATGTCGATCTTCCGTCTTGGACGGTCGGGCCTCGCGCTCAGCAAGTGGCAACGGGATTCTTTGACCGATTGCTGAAGAAGCACGGCGTCCTTTAACTCGCGCGGCGCACTGCAATGATGAGTAACGAATGTAGGCTTCCAAAGATTGCGTCAGTAGAGGGGGTCCCTTTGTTTTTAGTGCGATTTAGGACGTTTTGGAATCCCCTATACATGCGGGATTTCAGAGCATGTCATCTTAAAATCCGCATAAATGCTTGATTCTCCGACCCCCTCCAATTTCAATTTTCATCGACATGTCTGAACTTGGTGGACAGCTGATCGTTGCTTGGATGGTTTTTTGCGCCTCCTAACTCTGATAATTGAAACATTATCAGAGATAGGAAGATGATTTTCAGGCCGAATCGGTGCCATCAGGCTGCTTTGAATGGCCAGCCAAGATCAAAAGCGAAATCTAAGGGGGGCAAAAAAGCCAGTATCTATGCGGACCTCCGAGCGTCATGCTCTTGGAGAGCGCATGGATACTAGGCTCTGAAACGTCCTAAAATGCACGGAGGTTCAAAGGACCCCTATAGCGGCTAAGAGTACGATCAGTTTGGCGCTGGGCACATTGGGGCGGCGAACCAGTGCAGGTTTGCTCGCTTCATACACACCATGAACAGCAAAAACGTTTTTTGCCAGATCGATGCCAACGGTTACGATAGCCATGAGACTTTCCCTTCCACAAAAACGAGTGAGTTGATGAACAGATTTGCCTCTCCATCTTGGCACTCAGTTGCCGCAAACCGCAACCCTAGCGGGGCGCGGATCACTTGAGACGGGGAAGTCCCTTTCATTCGTTAGAAGGCACAAATGCCCGAGGCCCTCACGATTGCCGACAAGATAAACACGGCCCTGCTGTTTGTCACGACTCTGGGAGTACTTGCTGCGTTCTGGCAGATTCGCGCGGGGGCGCGAGCCCAACGCGCAACGTTTCTCAAGGACCTCTACATGCAGCTGCGAACTGATTCGGAGGTTGCGAGAGCCTTCTACCTCATAGAGTACGGCGAGTTCGTATGCGACGCAAAGTTTCACGGCTCAGAACTTGAGCCAAAGATTGACCGCCTCCTGACACTCATAGACCTAGTTTGCGAATTGCGAGCGCAGCGAGTGATCACCAAGCGCGAGATGCGCTTCTTCGACTATCAACTCAGCCGAGCAGCCCGCAACCCGGAGGTCCAGAACTACTTGCGATTCCTAAACTACTTCTACGCTCGCAATGGTCTGAATCGCACGCCGTTCTCAGCATTTCAGTCATACGCCAAGCTTGAGCAACCTTGACCAAGTGCCAACCCGGCGGGGTCCCCGTTCAGCCCAAACATTGAATTTTACCTTGCGTTCAAACATTTTGTAGATACAATTAAATATGCTCACATGGGACGAACCAAAGCGCAAGTTGAACCTCAAGAATCACGGGCTTGACTTCGTTGGATGTGATGCAATCTGGGACCACTTCACGGTGACCCGCGAAGACAAACGGCAAGACTATGGCGAAGAGCGCTTGGTCTGTTTCGGACTTCTGGAGTCAGAAGTGGTTGTGATGGTTTACACCGAGCGCTCGAAAGGGCCTCACGTGATCTCGCTGCGAAAGGCAGAAAAACATGAAGCTCGTTACTACCGCCAAGTTGCCAAAGAAAACCTCGGCTAAGGTCAACGACTTGGACAATCCAGCGTGGACTGAAGATATGCTGGGTGCGCCAGTTCTGAAGCGCGGGCGTGGTCCGCAAGCTACTCCCACAAAGGTTCTTACCTCTGTCCGTTTGGATGCAGACATTTTGGAGTTCTTCAAGTCCAAAGGGGCTGGTTATCAGTCTCGAATCAACGCCGCGCTTCGCATGGAGGTTGAGAGAAATTTAACTGGTCGTCCAAGGGCGACAACGCGCAAGCGCGTAGCGGCTTGACTTAGCCTACAAGGGCTTCTCCACTTTTGCAAGCAATAACCGTCCTGGGTCGATTGCACAGCAATGGACCCAGGTATCGTGTTCAGTTGTAAATTCAGATTCAAGCCTTGGCTTGTGGCGGCGGGTTGTTGATGTTGTGATGCACAACGGTGCGGACGGCGCTACTACAAACGGTCACTATTGCTGCACCTTTGCAGCCGACCCTGATGAAAGACGCACGCCGAAGGCTCCTTCGTTAGTCGGCCAACCACATCGCCAAAACCGCAGAACGAAAACCCGGCATCTACCCACCGTACCACGCCCAGGTGTGCAACCTGACCGCCTGTCCTTTTTACCCGGCGAAGAGATACAGGTCGATTACGGCGAAGGTGCGCCGACCTTGGTGCCCGGCTCCGATCGCTACAAGAAACCCCGCCTGTTCGTGGCCACACTGCGCCACTCCCGGCGCAGTTTCCGCCGGGTGGTCTGGAAGTCCAGCCAGCAGGTATGAGCCCAATTGCACGAGCAAGCGTTTCGCTACTTCGGCGGCTGCCCCCAGTACGTCGTGCTGGACAACCTCAAAGAGGGCGTGCAGAGGCCCGATTTGTACGAGCCTGAACTCAACCCGGTATATGCGGGGTTCTGTTGCAATAAGGTCGTTGAGACGAAGAGTTCCCCCAATGGCGTAGGGGAATCAATAAGCCAAAGCATAGAATTGATCTGCTGCAGACGCAGCTTTGCCATCAGAGCAGCTCAACTGCCCCTTCT
>JACCDG010870554.1_pt1 | contig 13035 bp, 15 predicted proteins | sample 7442471 | NCBI WGS metagenome assembly JACCDG01 (sample SAMN15323444, study PRJNA562643) | freshwater metagenome | isolation source: river surface water | place: USA:Blue River Watershed | collected 2017-08-17 | reverse complement strand
GTAATAATCCGAATTGCCCGCGTTGATTTCACTGTCAGAGAGTACTTGAGCGATAGCGTGTACGCGTTATGTCGACATCAGCGAACACGTTATATGGCTCACCGAAGCGAGAAATCTCGGTCATCCTCCCGGTCCTCAACGAGGAGAAGTATTTAGAGGATTCTGTGAACTCAATTCTGTCCCAGAGTTTTTCTGGTGCGATTGAAGTAATCCTTGCTGTTGGGCCCTCACAGGATGCAACCTTGCAGATTGCGAAGGCGCTTGAATCCAGAGATTCACGTGTTGTCGTCGTTGAAAATCCAACTGGAAAAACAGCGGCAGGCCTAAACCTAGCTATTGCGGCATCACGGTACGCGATCATTGTTCGAGTAGATGGCCACTCCCAAATTCCAATGGATTACTGCGAAACAGCATTTCAGATACTTAATGAAACTGGTGCGGTAAATGTTGGTGGAATCATGGCAGCAGAGGGCCTCTCCTTGTTCGAGCGCTCTGTCGCGCGAGCAATGCGTAGTCCACTAGGTGTTGGCGCTTCTCGCTTTCACACGGGTGGAGGAGCGGGAGAGTCTGACACTGTGTATCTAGGTTGCTTTAGAAAAGAAGCGTTGCTTGCTGTTGGTGGTTTTGATGAGAGATTTACTCGCGCACAAGACTGGGAGTTAAATTTTCGCTTACGCGAAAATGGCGGAACCGTTTACTTTGATCCACGTTTAACAGTCACCTATCGCCCTCGCTCAACTGTTCAAGCGCTCGCAAAGCAATACTTTGAGTACGGACGTTGGCGACGTGTAGTTTCGCGCAGACATCAGGGGACAATTAATTACAGATATCTCGCACCTCCATTTACTGTTGTTGCAACCTTTTTGTCTATCCTTTTCGGTGCGCTGATCGGGCCTATTTTCTTTTTCCCAGCACTTGTTTATTCAGTGTTTATCCTGGGATCTTCGATAGTAATTGGTAAGAGCATGGGTGAAATTCTTTGTTTGCCAACAATTTTGCTCACAATGCATATTTCATGGGGGCTTGGTTTTCTTACATCACCGAAGTCGCTAGCCCCTGCGGTAACCTTGCATCCGTGAGTACCCCATTGCAGGTTTATGAGCCATTTAGAGCTGGCCTGCCTAAGCTCGGTAAATACTGGAAATCGCTCTGGTCTCGCAGAACATTTATCTCTGAGTACTCCAAATCTGAACTGCGTGAACAGCACTTTGACTCTGTTTTCGGTCAACTGTGGTTGGTACTAAACCCACTCTTGCTTTCAGGCGTTTACTTTATTTTGATCGTAATTATTGGTGGAACTACTGACAGCGCACGTTATGTTCACCTCACAGCTAGTCTTTTCCTCTTTTACTTAGTCGCAAACTCTCTCACCGGCGGCGTTAAGTCAATTACTGCTGGACAACGTTTGATTTTGAATACAGCGTTCCCACGAATCATGTTGCCAATTTCAGCGGTAGTAATTGCAATCTTCAAATTCATCCCCACACTTATTGTCTTCCTCGTAATCAAAGCGGTTATGGGCTCGCCATTTTCAATTGAAATGTTATGGGCGATTCCTATTCTCATGATCACACTTTTTCTTGCACTAGGTCTGGCAATTACGATCTCGTGCATCAATGTGTACTTCAGAGACATCGCAAGCTTTTTGCCGTATTTGACACGAACTCTCTTGTACTTGTCACCAATTTTGTATGAGGCATCTGCCTTGAATCCAAATCTCAAAGCGCTTGAAGTTGTAAACCCATTGTTTCCAATATTGGATTCCTGGTCTCGGGCATTGGTACATGGAGAAGTTCCACAAACATCAAGCATGCTTCAGGGATTAGCCTGGGCCACCGGTATCTTCTTTATTGGTACCTACTTCTTCTTGTCGAGGGAGCGTGAGTTCGCTGTCCGCCTCTAAACTTCAAAAGACTAATGAGCTCGCAGTTTCGATTAGAAATGTTGGGCTCACTTACACGACTGCAATTGATCGCAGACCAACACTTAAGGCACGGGTTAAAGCTTTAGGTCGTGGGGGAAAACAAACACGTGTTGTGCGTGCACTCGATGATATAAATCTTGATGTTGAGTATGGACAAGTTTTAGGTGTTATTGGAACAAATGGAGCTGGTAAATCTTCATTGATGCGCTGTGTTGCGGGAATTCTGCCTCCATCACAAGGACGTATCGAAGTCTACGGATCTGTAAGCACCTTGTTAGCTTTGGGTGTTGGGTTTAATCCATCAATGTCCGGGCGAGATAACGTCTTTTTAGGTGGTTTAGCCGCTGGAATGTCTCGCGAAGAGATTGAAGGTCACTTTGATGAGATTGCTGATTTCTCTGAACTTGGCGAGGCTATCGATGCTCCGATGCGTACATATTCATCTGGAATGTATGCACGCCTTGCATTTTCAGTAGCAGCCACAGTGCGACCAGATATTTTGATTATTGATGAAGCCCTCAGTACTGGCGATGCAAAGTTCAAAGAAAAGAGTCTTAACAGAGTTAAAGAGTTACGTAGCGATGATCGTGCATTAATCCTTGTCAGTCATGCGATGCAAACATTGCGTGAGACATGTAATGATGTTGCCTGGCTACACAAAGGTAAGTTGATTCAGCGCGGCGAGCCAAATCAAGTAATTGATGCTTATCAAGAGTTTTTACACCTTGGAAAGAGTGCAGCAATTGATGAGGATGTTTAAACCCCTCGTTTTCTTGTTGGCTTTTGCTCTTATCGCCCCGCCACAAGCCTCTGGTGTAGATACTCCAACTGAGTTTGCAATTACCGGTGCTGGGTACGGGCATGGGGTAGGACTAAGCCAAATTGGTGCACGTTCAAAAGCGCTTGCGGGAGAAACTGCAACTGCGATTCTTAATTACTATTACAAAGATGTAGTTATTCAACCTTTAGATGATTCAAAGATTCTTAGAGTAAATGTTGGACATTTACTCAGCACTGCACGAATTGCAACCTCAACACCTGATGCAACCTTGCAGATATTTAGTGGGGATATTGGCGAGAATCTGGATGTAGCACCCATTGCCGTTGTGCCAGTGAGAAGCTCTTTGACATTTTCAATTCTAGGTTCCACCGTTGTACCTAGTGTTGTTACTGGTAAACAAGTCACAAGCTTGCCGAGAAATAGAGTCTTTACTGTTCGGTGGAGTGGAACACGTTATGCACCTGGTGTTGATGGAGTAGTTTCACTAACGCATTCCTCACTAACTACTCGGTATCGATATGGTCAGATGCAGTTCAGAGCGGTCAGGGCATCGACACTAGGATTTCGACTTGAAATTACCAACTCTGTTCGTTTGGCCGATGAATACTTATGGGGAATAAGTGAGGTTCCATCTTCATGGCCAGTTGCCGCTTTGGAAGCTCAAGCGATCGCCTCTCGAACTTACGCCTTAAATAAAGCTGGAATCTATCGGGCGGCATGCGACTGTGATCTATATGGTGAAATCTCTGACCAAAAGTTTCTCGGCTACGCCAAAGAGAGTGAAAAAGGTTGGGGCAAGTTTTGGAAAGCCGCTGTAACTAACACAGCGGGTTTAACCCTGACTCAAAATAATCTCCCGATCGCTGCTTACTTTGGAAGTTCTACTGGTGGATTAACTGAAACCTCATTAAATGCGTGGGGAAGTGAGCGCACCTATACCCAGATAATTCCAGATCCTGGAAGCTTGGATCCAAAACTTAATCCAAGATTTTTTAGCTGGAAGCGCTCTGTAACTCAAGCCTCAGTGGCGTTGGCTTTTGCTTTACCTGACGTGGCGACACTTGAAATACTTTCAAAGAATGCAAGTGGGACCGTTGGAATTATTAGAGCAACATCAAGTACTGGTGTTCAAAAAACACTTCGTGGAGAAACTTTTAGAAGCCGAACCAAGATTCCATCTGCCTACTTTGAATTAGTTGGCGTGCAGAATGCTGTTGAGCCCACCCCAAGTCCCAGTCCTTAGAACAACTTCCAGCGCACCATCTAGTGAGTTTCGTCGGAACAACAGATTGCTTGCACCAGAAAGAGTTCCGGCCTTAACAACATCGCCATCTGGCAACTTAACCTTTGCTGCAGCTGTTATATAAGTGCCCGCCTCGATCACGCAGTTATCGCCAAGGGAGATTCCTAAACCTGAGTTCGCACCAAGTAAACACTTCTCGCCGATAGAGATAACCTCTTTTCCTCCACCGCTGAGTGTTCCCATGATTGATGCACCACCACCCACATCTGTGCCATCTCCAACAACTACACCCGCTGAAATTCTTCCTTCAACCATGGATGTTCCAAGTGTTCCAGCGTTGAAGTTAACAAATCCTTCATGCATCACCGTTGTTCCGGAGGCCAGGTGGGCACCCAGACGAACACGATCTGCATCAGCTATACGAACACCTGACGGAATTACATAATCAACCATTCGCGGAAACTTATCGACACCATAGACACTGACATGACCATGTGCTGCCTTTAGTCGAGCACGAGTAAGTTCAAAACCTTCGACTGCGCAAGGTCCTACAGATGTCCAGACGACATTACTTAAAATTCCAAAGATTCCTTCAAGTGCCAGCCCGTGTGGCTTAACGAGGCGATGTGACAACAAATGTAAACGCAGGTATGCATCTGCAGCATTTGCTGGTGCTTTTGTAATATCTATTTCGAGGCTTACTAATTCACGAGAAACACCTCGTACCTCATCTGTGCCAACAAGTGCCGTTAACTCAGCTGGCACTGATCCTGATAGCGCTGACATGGATGGGTTTGGGTACCAAACATCGAGGGTCGTTCCCTTTGAAATAGTTGCGATTCCGTGGCCAGATGCGATGGTCGTCATGTCCTAAGCCTAGCCTCTATTGTTAGCCACATGCGTATTGCCGTCTTTTGTTCATCATCTCCCACGATTGATAACAAGTATGTAGAGCTTGCTTACCAGTTGGGCAAGGGGATTGCGACAACCTCAAATGAATTAGTAACAGGTGGCGGCCATATTTCCATGATGGGCGCTGTTTCCCGAGGTGCGCGTGATGCCAAGGGCAGAACTGTAGGAGTTATTCCGCAAGCCCTGGTAGATATCGAATTTGCCGATCATGACAATGATGAGTTACACATCGTTGAAACTATGGGTCAGCGGAAGCATATGATCACAGATATTTCCGATGCTTTTATTACCTTACCCGGTGGGGCTGGAACCCTTGAAGAGTTCTTTGAGATCTGGGTTGGACATTATTTAAAGTTTCATACCAAGCCCGTTGTGATTTTAGATCCATATGGAATATATGCACCACTACATGAGTTAATCATTCATTTAGAAGAAGAAAAGTTTATAAAACCTGGAATGCGTGAAATTGTTCAATGGACTACTAGTGTCGATGATGCGCTGAAAGCTTGCGGTGCATGAGAAGTAATCACATCGCAATGAGTCTTATGATCGATGCTCCTATTGAAAAAGTATGGGAAGCACTTGCCGATTGGGAGTCTCAAGGAGACTGGATGCTCCAAACAACTGTTGAAGTAACTTCTGATATTCGAGAAGGAGTTGGAACATCAATCGCGGCTTTCACAGGTGTTGGAAAGTTGGGAATCATGGATCACATGACCGTGACTTCATGGAATCCACCACATGTGTGCGACGTGGTTCATACCGGAAAGATAATTAAAGGAACTGGACGATTTGAATTAACGGCGCTATCGGCACAATCGACTCGATTTGATTGGTCTGAAGAAATTCTCGCGCCGCGTGCTGTATTCCTTCTCATAGCACCTGGTTTGTACGCGGGTGTGCGTATCTCGCTTTGGACCTTACGGCGTCATCTGCAACAAAGGAAGTAAAGTTGTGCCATGGGCAAGCAACCACAAACACTGGCACAAGCCCTTGCCACTTTGCCTGAAGAAGAGCGCATTATCTTGACTATGCACTACCTAAAGTCGATGAGCGCTGCTGAGATAGCTTCACTTCTTGGGGTTCCAGAGCGCTCTGTAGCCACGATTATTAGCCAGGGCAGGTCCCGATTGAGCGCGATTCTGGGGATTTAAGGCCAATCTCGATTTCACACTAACGCTCTTTGTGCGAGATACTTACCCCCTTGCTTCGCAACTGCAGTACCAACGATTTAGAGGAGACTCCACATGGCAGCCATGAAACCCCGCACTGGTGATGGTCCAATGGAGGTTACAAAGGAAGCCCGCTCCTTGGTAATGCGTATTCCACTTGAAGGTGGCGGACGTTTGGTCGTCGAAATGAACGCGGAAGAAGCAAACAACTTGAGCGCAGCTCTTCACGCCGCTGTCGCCCTCGTCAAGAAGTAATTTTTCTATACAGGCAGTAGCCTTACCAATCATGTCAGCACTGCCACTGTATGCACCCCTAGAGGTATCAAAGGCGGTTAGTGCCGACTCCATAGCCTTGGGTTTCTGGAAGAACTCCGACGGTGGCTTTGAATTTGTAGCTCCACTCGCCTCCCAGATCGAGAAGTTTTTTGGTCTCGATCTCGTAGATGAATTAACTTTTTTTACACCAACTGGAAAAGCTGGCGAGTTATTTGAAATTCCTGTGAGCGCCCCAGATTCTCAAACTGATCGAATCTTTTTAGTTGGCGTTGGTGATCAAAGTGGATCAGCTGCACGTGCAGCAGGAGCTGCAGTTGGTCGCAAGGTTCGCGGTAAGGGTTCAACTGTCTACTCTGCCTGTGTGCTCAGTGAAATTAAAGCACACGCAATATCAATGGCATTGGGTGCTTGGGTATGGAATTTAAAGACAGATAAGAAGAAAGAGGAGCCAACACTTTTGGTTGGTAGCAAGGATGCGCAAGTAATCAAAGATGCTGCAGCAATTGCAAAAGCGATCTGCAGAACTCGCGATTTAATTCATACCCCCGCAAACATCAAGACTCCAGCCTGGATGGGAAAGCAAGCAGAAGAGTTTGCAAAGGGCACTGGACTTAAGGTGGAAATCTTTGCAGGAGCAGCGCTCAAGGATTTTGGGGGATTACGTGCAGTTGGTGGTTCTTCGCCAAAACCGGGCCCTCGCATGATTCAAGTTTCATACCAACCAAAATCAAAGAAGAAGTCAGCCAAGGCATTGCCACATGTGGTTTTAGTTGGCAAGGGAATCACATTTGATACAGGCGGAGTTTCCCTAAAGCGCCCATATGACACCATGATGGCGATGAAAAGCGACATGGCAGGCTCGGCGGCGATTCTTGGAACTTTAACCGCCCTTGAAGAGCTGCAACCAAATGTTCGTGTAACGGCGCTCATGATGATGGCAGAAAACGCCATCTCTGCTACAGCACAGCGTCCAAGCGATGTCATTAAGCATTACGGCGGCACAACGGTTGAAGTAATCAACACAGATGCTGAAGGACGCTTAGTTCTTGCCGATGGCTTGGCCTATGCCGATGCACATTTAGATCCAGATTATTTAATTGATATTGCAACACTTACAGGAGCGGCAACCCTTGGATTAGGCCGTCAGTACGCGGCTATGTACACACGTGATAACGCTCTAGCTGCACAACTATCAAAGGCTGGAGATTTAACAGGAGATCGCGTGTGGCACATGCCATTAGTAGATGATTACAAAGAAGCTCTGCGCAGCGACATTGCTGATTTGAACCATACTGCTGACAAAGGAAAGTTCTCAGCAGGTTCAGTCACCGCCGCTTTATTCTTGGAAAACTTTACGTCAACTCGTCGCTGGGTTCATTTAGATATAGCCGGAACTGCGCGTAGCGAAGTTGATGCAGGCGAAAATTCAAAGGGTGGAACAGGATTCGGAGTACGTCTTCTAACAGAATGGATTACCTCTTTATCATGAGAGTAGATCCGCATACCTTTGCTGAAGATTTCATTCCAGAAGATCATTTCAAGTCGATGGCACGTGCCCGTGGCGTTGAATTAGGAACTGTTGATACAACCCCTGGAGCTGGTGCCTTTCTTAAGTTTCTTGCCTCAACCTTGAAGGCACAATCGGTTGTCGAAGTTGGTACTGGCTCAGGTGTAGGTAGTTTGTGGTTGTTCGATGGAATGCTTCCCAGTGGAACTCTGACATCAATTGATGATGAAATGGAGCATTCGCAAATTGCAAGGCAAGCATTTTCAGATGCGGATATTGCGCAGAATCGCTACCGATTGATCACAAACTCAGTTTTAGATGTAATTTCAAAGCTCACTGATCGGGCATATGACCTAGTAGTCCTTCGCCATAACCCGGAAGATCTCAGCTTTGTGATCAATGAATCCCACCGAATACTTCGAAGCGGTGGGGCACTTGTCATTGATAATTATTACGGTGGAGGCAAGGTCTGCGACGCAGCCCAACGTGATCCACGAACTGTCGCCCTACGGGATGCTGGGAAAATCATTAAGAACGACACAGATCATTGGGTGAGTTCATTACTACCAGTCGGCGATGGATTATTGATCGCAACGAAGATATAGGAAGATACGAACATGATTTTTCCTCGCAAAAAGATTGCTCCAGTTGCTGCCCCTTGGTGGGAGGCCAATAGAGCCTCCAAAAGCTCCAAGGGGAGCTTGGCGTTAATTGCAGTTCTCGCTGGAGCTGTTGGTGGAATTCTGGGAGTTAATGCTTCAGGTGCCTCTATCTTTAATCGTGTAAATCTAGTCTCATCAACTAGCACAATTGAAAGAGCACCAGATTCAATCGCAGGCACAGCACAAAGGGTTTTGCCTTCTGTGGTTTCAATTCAAACTCGATCTTTTACGGGTGGCGGAACAGGTTCTGGATTCTTTATTGACAGTGATGGTTTTATCCTGACCAATAACCATGTGATTAGTTCAGCAGCACAATCTGGCGGCCGGATACAAGTAAAGCTCAATGATGGGCGTATCTTCAATGCAGAGGTTGTGGGTAGAGATGCATCATACGATTTAGCTGTTTTAAAGATTGCTGCATCTGGTTTAAAGGCGCTGCAATTTGGAGATAGTGATCAAGTTGCAGTTGGAGACTCCGTAATTGCAATCGGCTCTCCGCTAGGTTTATCAGGAACAGTTACAACCGGAATTATCAGTGCTAAGAATCGTCCAGTAACGGCGGGAGATTCTTCAAATGAGAGTTCATTTATTAACGCGCTGCAAACCGATGCAGCGATTAATCCAGGTAACTCTGGAGGCCCGTTAGTTGACTCAACTGGAGCTGTAATCGGAGTTAATTCAGCAATTGCATCATTAGGTTCAGATTTACAAACTGGATCTATCGGATTGGGTTTTGCGATTCCAATTAATCAGGCTCGTAAGACAGCCGATCAATTAATCAAAAATGGGGTTGCAACATATCCAGTAATAGGAATCTCTTTGGATATGAATTATCCGGGCGACGGAGCTCAGGTTGCTACATCCGGACGAGGAATATTGCCTGGAAGTCCTGCTGAAAAAGCGGGATTAAAGGGCGGCGACATTGTTACTGCGCTCAATGGTCGCGCTATTAATAGTCCCGAAGAGTTAATCGTGGCGGTTCGATCAATGAATGTGGGAGATGTAGTCAGACTCACATACAAGCGAGATGGTAAGGAAAATACAGTCTCGCTAACTCTTATCGCGGCCAAGAAGTAATTGGCGTAGGCTAAAGCAATGTTCTTTGATCTAGGTGCGGGCGAGCTTTTGGGCCTGGCAATTCTTGCGATGCTTCTAGTTGGTCCAGAACGTTTGCCAAAGATTGCAGTTGATGCAGCCCAATGGGTAAAGAAGGCGCGGGGTTTAGCAACAAAGGCAACCTCTGAACTTCGTGAAAATCTAGGACCTGGTTTTGAAGATCTTCAACCTAAAGATCTCAACCCGAAAACTTTTGTAAAGAAGCAGCTAGCAGATCTTTTGGAAGAGGAAACTCCAAAGCCCAAGGTTAAGAAGCCAGCTGCCATGATTGATCCAGATTTGTTATGACACTTCTTGAATTAGTTAAAGATGCGCTTTCAAAGGTAAATGATCCTGAGTTGCGTCATCCCATTACCGAACTTGGGATGATTGAAGACTTAAGCGAAAATAATGGCGCAGTTTCTCTCAAAGTACTTCTGACCATTGCAGCATGTCCTATGCAGGATCGATTAAGAACCGATATCTCTAACGCTGTCACAGGTGTAGAGGGTGTAAAGAGTGTTGATCTTGTATTCGGTGTGATGAATGAAGAACAACGTAACTTTGTAAAGAAGGTTGTTCGAGGTGGACGGGAAAAGTTCATTCCCTTTGCCCAGCCTGATTCACTTACACGTGTTATTGGTATCGCATCTGGAAAAGGTGGAGTCGGAAAGTCCTCAGTAACTGCCAACCTTGCGGTTGCTATTGCAAAGAATGGTTTGAGCGTAGGAATCCTGGATGCGGATGTATATGGCCATTCGATTCCACGACTAATGGGTTTAATGGGGCAACGACCTACAGCGATTGATCAGATGTTTATCCCACTCGAGTCATATGGGGTTAAGACGGTGTCGATGGAGATGTTCAAGCCTGAGCGCTCTGATCCCGTTGCCTACAGAGGACCACTTCTTCACAGAGTATTAGAACAACTCTTATCTGATGCTTACTGGGGGGATCTCGATGTTTTACTGATCGATTTACCTCCTGGAACCGGAGATTTAGCAATTTCATTGGGTCAATTGATTCCAACTTCAGAGATAGTCGTTGTCACAACTCCACAAGTTGCTGCAGCTGAGGTTGCCGAACGTGCTGGCCGTATCGCACATCAAATTCACCAACATGTCATTGGGGTTATAGAAAATATGTCAGCATTTCCATGCCCAACATGCAGCGAAACCATTTCGCTCTTTGGTGAGGGCGGAGGAGAAGAGACATCTCGCCGTCTTTCACAACTTGTGGGAAGTGATGTTCCATTACTTGGAAAGATTCCATTTAGCCCAGCGCTGCGAACTGGCGGCGATGATGGTTCACCAATTGTAGATGCAGATCCCAATGCTCCCGCTGCGGCAGCGATTGTTGAGATTGCAGAAAAGCTGATGAAGCGAAGTAAGTCTTTACTCGGGGTCCGATTGGGTGTCTCGACGTAACTCTTTTGCAAGTTCATCAACTAAATCAGCTAGTTCACTGCGTACAAAGTCACGAGTAGCAACTTCACCAAGTGAGTTGCGAAGCGCTGCTAGTTCGCGTGTGAGGTATTCAGTATCTGCAATTGATCGCTCATTTTGTGCGCGATCTTCATTGAGTTGAATACGGTCGCGGTCTGCTTGACGATTTTGTGCAAGAAGAATCAACGGGGCTGCATATGATGCCTGCATAGAAAGAATCAAAGTTAAAAAGATAAATGGATAATCATCAAAACGTAAATTCGCAGGAGCGACAAAGTTCCAGATAACCCAAAAGGCAATAAAGATTGTCATGTACACAAGGAAACGAGCCGTTCCTAAGAATCGTGCAAAGCGTTCCGACATGCGGCCAAATGCTTCTGGGTCATAATTTGGTCGAAGAGAGCGGCGGGTCTCGCGAGGAGTGTCTAAGCCATAGTTACGTGCCATCTTTAACCCCCTTAAATACTTTCCGACTTAAATGAAACAGGTGAATTTTCACGATGATCGTGGCGCCAGTTTTCTGGCAGCAAGTGGTCGAGCACATCATCAACCGTTACCGCGCCTAACAAGCGCTCATTGGCATCCACAACAGGCAGAGAAAGCATGTTGTAGCTGGCTAAATGTGAGGAGACCTCATGCAAGGTTGCATCGGGATTTGTAGCCTTTGAATCTGTGTCAACGATTGATCCCAGCAGTGTTGATGGGGGTTCGCGAAGCAAACGTTGGTAGTGAACCACACCAATAAAGCGACCGGTTGGAGTCTCTACTGGTTGGCGACAGATGTAAATCTGTGAAGCAAGTGCAGGAGAAATCTCTTTTTGTCGAACAGCGGCAAGGGCATCAGCAACAGTTGAATCAGCGGTCAACACAATTGGCTCAGTCGTCATCATTCCACCAGCTGAGTAATCTTCATATGTCATTAACCGTAAAACATCTTCTGCATCCTCTGGCTCCATGAGCTCAAGGAGAGCGGTTGCACGCTCTTCGCCAACTTCGCGAAGTAGGTCAGCGGCATCATCGGGATCCATCTCGCCAAGAACATCTGCAGCACGTTCACCCTCAAGCTCTGCAAGTAGGGCAACACGGTTTTCCTCATCCATCTCTTCAAGCACATCTGCAAGGCGCTCATCTTCGAGTGCGCTAGCAACTTCAATACGACGCTTTGGTGCAAGATCCTGAAGCACGGCGGCAAGGTCTGCCGCACGTAAATTAGCAAGGGTTGAAAGGAGGTTAGCAACACCCTGATTTTGTTCTGTGTTTGCAAAGCCAACAACTTCTTCCCAGGTAACGGTTGATGTTGCACCCTTGCGACGTAAGCCTCGACCTTTTCGCATTATGTGAACTTTTGCAATCAACCAATCGCCATTTCGATTTTGTTCCATGCCCATATCTTCAACAACAACCTCTTCTGAGGTTTCTAGCAATGTGATGGATCGATCCAGCATTTCTCCTAAAACTAAGACCTCACCAGGGCGGGTATCAAAACGGCGCATATTAAGCAGGCCAGTAATGACAACCGCTCCGCTTTCAATTGATGTAACACGGGTAATAGGAACAAAGACTCGGCGGCGCAAAGGTACTTCGACAACCAATCCAAGGATTCGCGGTTGTTGATTGTTTGAACGCAGGGTCGCGACAGCATCTCGTACCTTTCCGACAGGATCACCATTTGGGTCAAAGACCGCGGTACCTGCAAGACGGGCGAGAAATACTCGGTTTAGGAGATTGCCGCTCATGGGATAAGGGTACCTTTCTCTCATGACCTCAGGCGAACGCATTAATGACCACACGGCGATCCCTGCAAAACCAGATCTCATTCGCCTAGGTCTTGGAATTATTGGAATTGGTACCTCAGGCCCATTAATTGCAATGAGTGCGATGCCTGTGTTGACTTTAATTTTTTGGCGCAACTTAGGTGGATCACTTATTACATTGCCATTTGCGCTGCGCCATTCACGTGATCGCGAAGGAATGAAGTGGGCGATGATTGCGGGCGTATTGCTTGCACTTCACTTTAT
>JACCDG010647580.1_pt1 | contig 13035 bp, 7 predicted proteins | sample 7442471 | NCBI WGS metagenome assembly JACCDG01 (sample SAMN15323444, study PRJNA562643) | freshwater metagenome | isolation source: river surface water | place: USA:Blue River Watershed | collected 2017-08-17 | reverse complement strand
GCTTTGCTTTTTCTAAAGCTTGCTTTTCTTCATTTGCTTTGGAGACAAGATTGGCCAAAAGCTGTTGCTCCATGCCAGACTGTTTAAGCATTTCTAAATTATTTTTTAGAGCAGCCAAAAGATTGTTGCGCTGAAGCAAAATTTTACTAATTTCAGACTTTGAATTTTCTACGATGTTTATCCGCTCATCATCAAATGCTTTTTGCAAGTCTATGATCTGAATATGCAATAACTCTTTTGCCTGAGAAATAGCCTCTTTTTCTTGACAGGTCCTATCAAACAAGTGCGCAACCAAATCTTGCTCTAAACTTGCATTAATTGAATCTTGAATTTTACGCTGCAAAGCCAATGCAACGTTATCTCGCTGTTGCAAAATATCTGCAATTTTTTCATCTGTGATTTGAATTATAAAGCATTTTTCATCTTCGTGCTCTTTTTTTAAAAGCTCTAAGAAATCTTGTAAGTCTTCTTTTTCAGAAGATAATTTTAAGCACTCTTTTTTAGCTTTATTTAATGCATTTGCTATCGTACCAGATTGAGTATTTGCCACATCAATTTTTTCATTGTACTCATTCAAAATATCAGATAAATAATTATGAATTTCATTTTTTTCCTCATCTTTTTCGGCCATTTTCTGCTCATAAAAAGCCTTCAATCTCTCTAGCTCTTGATCTGCTTGCATAGTCTTTTCTGCTATTTGTTGCAAAAGCTCTTGCTCTATTTTTTTTTTGTCTTGAGCATAAGTAATATTCATTGATGCTATATGATTTTCAAGATTGTTTTTTAAAGAAGCTAAATTATTATTTTGAGCCACAAACTGTTCTAACATGCTTGATAAAATGTCTCTTTCTAAAGATCCTTGAGCAGATTGATTCAGTTGCTCTTTTAAAAGCTGGAGCTGCTCCTGCAATTCTTGCTGCTCTTTTTTTGCCAATTCTAATCTTTTTTTGTAATGATTAATTTTGAATAAAAGAAGTTTTGGCTGCTGCCTTTTTAGTTCATTATGCAGATGAATAAGCATGTTGTTGTGATCTTTGACTCGCAAAAGCTTATCTTTTTGCTCTAAAATATATTTCTTTAAAGCCTCTTGAGATGCAATTAAACCTTCTTTGATCTTTTTTTGTTTTATTGCACGCAATTCTTTTTTTTCTTCGTCTTGCTCTTCAACTTTTTTTGCCAGCTTTTCCAAAAATATTTTTCCAATATCTGTGCAATATTTTTTTTCTAACTCTGCAGCTTTTTTTTCTAAATCCAAAACTTTGCCTTCAAGCAAATTGTTTTGGAGCATAACCTCTGCGGCCTTTTGCTCTGCAGCATCCTTTTCAGATTTTATCTCTAAATATTTGATAAACATCTGATCTAGCTGCGTAGCAAACTGGGGGCTTTGCTGCTCTGCAAAAATGGTTTGCTGCTGAGCGCTTAATATTGAAAAACCATAAAAAAAATTATAGAGCGGGAAAAAGACAAAAAAAAGCATAGCTCAGCTTGTTTTGACACAAAAATAGAGATCGCCTGAGTTTATCCTTGCCCCGTAAAATAACGCAACAGTTCTGAGATTGTTAAAATTTTTTACTTTTTAGTTGATCTACTTGATACAAAACTCTTGGCCTTTGAAACTTTTGCTGAAATTTCAGTCAATAAATTTTTACTGTATAAATCAAACATTGGCTTTATCCAAGGCTTCCAATTTGCACCAACAACACCATTTTTCTTTTCTTTCATAGCATTAACCATGTTGATAAAAGCTTTGTGCACCTCAACAGAATCAGCGCCAACAACGCCCGATTCAACTTCCTTTGCAACATCAATTAACAGATCAATAAAAGCCTTAAGATGATCATCGTTTTTGGAAGAAGACATCGATAATGGCCAATATCTAGGAACATCTCCGTCAAAAATAGACTCTAAAACTTTTAGCATTGACAGCTCGTATGGATCATCATAAATCTTTTTTACATAAACAAAGTATTGACGAAGAGACTCGGAAATAAGCGAACCCAAAAATGTTTTTTGAAGTCGAGCGTTATCAGGAATTACAAATGTAGGATCATAAGAACCAATCTTAATAGAATCATTCAAAATAATATATTTTGGATCGTACTGCTTTTGCATTATCCACTGATATACAAGATAATTAAGCTGTCTAGAACCTACAAGTAAACCATACTTTTCTATCCTACTTTTCTTTAAATCTTTATCTTCATTACCAATATCCACGCTAGCATCAAGAGCAGCAAATGTTTTATCGCAATCTTTTTTGATCAATAAATACATCGATAAAATTGGGATGATAAAGGCATCTGGAACTGGATATATTTTCCTTTGACCTTGTAAGTTTGAAAGATCAGAACCTGTATCTATCGCTCCAACTAAAAGCTTTAAATCAGAAACCATTTGTTCAAACATTGGTGGAACAGAAAATATCGCATCTTTTTCAGCACCTTCTTTAAATAAAACATCGCGCATCAATTTTAATTTAGAAAACGAGGAATCATAACCAAAGTAATTTTGAAGCGCTGCTAAGTTTGGAGAATAAGCCATAAAATATATTGGCCATTCATAGCCAAAAACTGTTTTTTTATTAAAAGCAATAGAGCTTTTATTGAATGTATTAGCAATCTTATTTTCATTAGATGCAAAAGCAGATTTTGGAAAATCTAGTAACTGTTTAAAACAGCTAGCCATAACAGATGCCGAGACTTGCCTTTTTTCATTTTTAAGCTTTAGAAGATCTGTAATTTGCTCTAAATCCTTGGCTATTCCAACAAATATTTTATTTACAACATTAGTTATTGTTGGATCAAAGCTTTTTGAAACTAGCTCTCTAATTTCTTGATTATCTCGTAGCGATAAAAATGCTGACGCAAGCATTATTGAAGCACGGGTTTCTTCGTCGTCATCAGAACTATTGGTCCCGCTTGTATTTAAATCTCTTTCTACGCTTTGCAGCATATTTTTAAAAGAGTCAAAATCGGTCGGAGCAGATTCAGAATCCAGCCTAAACGATTTAAGATCTGTTATATCATTAAAAATAATTGAATCTTTTGGAGAAATAGAAATATCTGTTTCAAAGGTAATTGGCTGCCAAAACTCATTGTACTTTTCTAGCCCCGAAAACATTTGCGTTACAACTTTTAACAAAGGATCTCTAATTTCCGAGTTGGGAAACGACTGAGCTTGTTGTTGCATTGGATTTGCAACACTTGTCATTGGTTGCATTCGAATTGCTTGACTCGTTGTCCCTACTGATTGACCATTAACCTGATTCACCATCAAACTAATTCCTGGAGTATATGAGCGAGAACTTGGCTGTGTTACAGTCTGTTGATTGTTATAAAAACCTCCATCGTTAGAATTATAAAACTTACTCTGATTATTCATAAGTCGTTGCTGCTCTTGAGAAAAAACTTGCGACCTCTGAAGATCTGATTGCGAAGGGTTATAATTAGCTGAAGGATTTTGCACAACAAAAGAAGTTGAGTAAGAGGATGCGTAAGGATTTGATGGATCATAAGAAGAGGTATTGTAAGTTGCCTGCTGGGTTGCAACAGTCGAGGGATAGGCAACTTGACTCTGCGGCATCAATAAATATGAATACGGGTTGTATGAAAGTAGCGATGAACCTGGCAATGTAGAGTAGCTAGAACTCATCGTGTATGGATTTGTTTGATATTGATTTGAGTAAGAGCGGCTACTTGAAGGAGCTAAATATTGCTGTGAATATTGATTTTGAGCTGTGTTTGTCAAAGGCTGATAGGTAGTGTAAGTTTGTAAAGACAGTAGCACCTTGTTAATCAGCAAATAAAATAATATAAGCTTATTCATCGCAAACACTCCTTGCTTTTTAATCACTGGCTATTGAAGAAACTACAGAATCCGAAGACACCACTGAATTAGATCTACTCAATCTTCTAGAACTCACCGAAGGCGTGCGAGCTGGTACCACTTCATTTTGTGTTCCTGGTTGCTGATCATTTTGCTCTATTGTCTGTTGATTTAGATTTAAACTAGAGTCGCTAGGATTATGCAAAACCAAGGCGCCCTGGTGTTGCAAAGGAGCTTGCGCAACTTCTGGTAGCTCTCCGTCAAAAAAAGAGTTATTCAGATAAACTCGCTTGAAACTGTTTTTAATGGTTTGGATTTGCACATCGCCAACAGCTGCACTCATATTTCTTTTTTTACTTATTTCGTCGACCAACTCTTTAACTGTCTTAAAGTCTCCTGCATTTTGCTTGAAAACTGCATTATTTAAAAAGTTTTTGTCCAGCATCAACTGTGCAACTTCTTTAAGCTGTAAGTATAAATATTGATCAGTCCAATCGCGGCTACCAACTGACCACGACAATCTTTTTTTTGCCTGACCCAAAATCTGCGCAGCAGCATCTCTTAAGCCCGAATCTTTTATTTGATCGTCTGAAAGGCTGTTCAAAAAATCTTTAAAAACTGATAATCCCAGGGAAAAAACATTTTTTTTGTTTTGGATGCTGCTGTCTCTGGCACTTGAATTGTTTGAAATAAGCCTTGAAATATCTGCAAGCACTGGGTTATCAAAATCAATAGCGTAAAAACCAATTTTATTTTCAGTATCAGTTAAAAATTTGTAATACTTGCCTAGCAAAGACTGCAACTGTTTTTTAATGTCCTGAGAAACCTCCGGCAGCCTTGCTGCACGACTAATTTTATATCGAACAACTCTCAAAAAATTTAAAAAATAATCAGTCGACAACATTTCATTTTTTTCGACAAAATCATCTCTTTCCATAACTTTATCAATCAGCTTACAAATCACCCTGAATTTATCTGTTAATTCTAGCTTCAAGGATTGCGTATTTTGAAAAACAACTTGTAAATTATCTGCTATGTCGATAATTCGATTAAACAAAATCAGCAACTGAGCTGGATTGTAAAAATCTCTTTTCAGTAAATCATTGATTATTTTGTCTTCCATCTCATGATCTGTGCCAAAAGTAATCGCAGAAATCTTTGCTGTCTCTTCAAGTTTTTTCAAATTGTTGTCTATTAATTGCTTTTGCGAAGATTCATCGATAAGTTTTGCACGCTTAATAATCGACAGTATTTCTAGATAAATTTCTTGCCAAGCTCTGTTTTTTTGGCCACTTCCAAAATTTGTAAACTTAATGTTTTCATAAAAAATTCCACTATCACAAAGCATGCTTAAAACAAACTTGAAAAATTTGTCAGGATCTTGATTAAAATTAGCAATCATATCAGCGGTGTCGGGTCCTTTCTTTCTACTAAATTCTTTAAGCGTATTTTTGTTCTCGGGAGAAGAGATTGTTTTTGGATACGATGTCTTTTTTTTAGCAAAATCATCGATATAAACCAGAACCAGCGACAATAATTTTTTCATGCTGTCTTGATTTGTTTTACGGCCATCTTTTACATCAAAAAAAGTGGTTACTATATCCGTGACAGAGTCGTCAGATCGAATGCCTTGTAAATATTTTTTGGTAAAAATCGAGGAGCGATAACCAGTCGATGTTTCAGAATTAGTCACAGAATATTCGCTGTCCACAATAGCAATAACCTCATCGGCAGAACCTTGTGATGGGAAAGTATAATTTTCTAAATACTCCTGAACCGAATTTTGATCAGGATTATAAACAACCAGTTGATTTTGCTTTAAATTTGCTTCGGTTAACGAAGCTCGTGGCTGAGAATCTTTTCTTTCTGCAACAGCAGCATTACTTAACATGAAACCTTGCACAGAAGCGCTGTCTTTTCTATCAAGCCTAGCTGTTGTAGTTTTTTTATTAGCAGTCTTTTGAATAACAACATTATCACTACCTTCATCTGCTTGCATATCTTGGCTAACTTTTCCGCTACTTTTTTTAGAAGAAGAAATTGCTTTGTTATCAAGCTTGTCTTGCAACAGGCTCAATAAATCTGAGACTGAAAAATCATTGCTTGATTTATAAATTTTTGCTGCAGGCGGATTTGGATACTCATCTGTCACAACCTTGTCAAACTCATCGTCAGATAAAGCTGCTATAACAAAAGAAGAAGATTTTACAGGCAGATTATTTCTTATAAACTTCCTAAGCGCTGCAATTTGAGCATCATCAGATAAATCAAGCATAAGATCTGTATCAACAAACAGATATTTTAGGATCGCTAACAATGCCATCGAGCTCTGAGTTGAAAAACTCTCAGAACAGTTTTCAATGTTGTCACTGAAAAAGGGCAATGCATCAATAAGCCAGCTTACAGTGTTTTTCCCCGGCTTAAAACTTGCTATTTTACCAGAATGTCGATAGTTGCAAACTATTAAACAGTTATTTATCATTTCAGCAACTGCTTGTTCAGCTTGCTGCTGCTGCAAAATTTTAAATGCATTTCCAAAGTCACTCGTTTTGATTACAACTTCATCGCTGCTATCAAAAGATTGTTGATCAGAATAATTATTGGATGTTTGGGTGTAAACATCTTTTTTTTGTGCATCTAGCTCTGAAAGGAAAAATAACGCAAAAACAAAAACAAGCGATTGCGACAAAAAATTTGATAAAAGAATATTTTTTTTCATGACCAACATTTTTATTCTTTATTAATTATTTATATCTGAAAAAAATTTGCAGAGTCGATATTTCTTGAATATTCAAATAAATCGCAGTATCTTTTTTGAAGGCAAACTATTTTGTAAGCAAAATTAAAAGCTTGCAAAAGCTTGTAATAATAAGGGCTGCAATGTTTATAGCAATAAAAACCACTTTTGTAGGATTTTTGTGTGGACTTTGTCACGCATTTATCTTTATTTATGGGACATCAATTCTTTTAAAACGCTTAAAACCCAACCTGGTATTTATGCAACTGCTATCCTTAATCAGAATCTTTGCACTTGTAGGCATACTGCTCTTCTTAAATAAATTATTTGGCTTTTCCCTGCCATTATTGTTGTTTGGGTGTTTTTTAGGATGGCTTTTTTATTTTGTTGTGGGAGGCGGCTTTGGAATTTCATATATTTAAATACAATGTAAATTATCCGCTTGCAAACTTTGGGCTAACAACTCCATTTTGGAGCTTAAACGTTGATACCATCTTATATACTTGGTTTTCAATGCTTCTTCTTTTTACATGCTTATTTATTCTTAAGTTTTTAATCCAAAAAATGAATTATGTTCTCGCGACACAAGCAGTAATGATGTTTACGAGAAACTTTACTGAAAATATTTCGGAAGGGATTGGGGTTTTTGATAAACAAGTTTTCAACTTTGTCGTGACAGCCTTTTTATTTACCCTCTCATGCAACTTATCTGGTAATATTCCAGGCATAGAAGAATCAACAACTGACATAAATACAGCTCTAGCTATCGGAATTGCTTGTTTTTTATTTGTTCAGTATCAAGGAGTAAAATACAAAGGTGTTGAATATTTCAAAAAATTTTTTTCTCCAATATTTATCTTTTTTCCTTTAAACGTAATAGGGCAATCTGCAAAAATCGCTTCACTTAGCTTTCGGCTTTTTGGAAACGTGCTTGGTGGATCAATCATCATGGGGCTTTTATTTGGAGTTTTAAATGACATTAAAATATTTTATCTACCAATATTAGCAGCATCGCTTTTGTATATTTTTTTTGCACAAAAAAATATTCATTTACAAAACAATAAGTTATATAAAGCAGCTCTTGGGATTGGCTTATTTCTATGTGGCCTACAGTTTTATTTTGGAATTTTTCATGGTCTTGTGCAGGCTATGATTGTTGCACTGCTAACAAATATGTATGTTGCGTCAGAAAGATCCGCTGATGGCGGCCATTAATTATAATTTTTAAAGGCAAAAATGGAACAAACACTCTTTTTACACTTTTTAGCAAGCACACTAGCAGTAGGCCTTTCAGCTGTCGGAATAGGCATTGGACAATCGATTGCCACAAATGGTTTTTTTGAAGGAATATCAAAACAACCAAGTACATTTAATAAAGTAAGCAAAACTTTTTTGCTAGGATTATTTGTAATCGAAGGATCATTTGTCTTAGCGTTTATTATTGGATTTTTGATTTTATTTAATAATAACGTCGTTTCAGAAATGAATCTTGCTATGGCTATCTCTGAACTAGGAATCGGACTTGGATTAGGAATAACTACAACCTGCATTGGAATTGCCGCTGGAAATTTTGTCGCAACTTGCTGTAAAGCAGTATCTAGACAACCTTTTTACTACTCTAAAATGAATATCTTCATGATCTTGATCTTGACACTCATAGAAACTCCATTACTTCTAAACTTTGTGATTGGTTTAATATCAATAAACTCGATGCGAGCTGATATGAGTCTTAACGAAGGCGCAAAATTATTTACAGCATCACTAACAATTGGGCTGGGAGCTGTGGGACCAACAATTGCGCAGGGCGTTTTTGCACCCAAAGCATGCAAAGCTATCTCTTTTGACTTTGATAACTACTCTAAAATTCTTGGCTACACCTTTATCACAGAAGCATTGATTGAAACTGGGGCGCTTCTTTCATTTATGATAAGCGTATTACTTTGCTTAAAGCACATAGATCCCGCGTTTGACACTTGGCTCACAACCCCAACGTTGATTGTTTCAGGAATGACGGTGGCAATTGGAACAATTTTTTCATCAACTCAAATTGGCAAGATTGGATCAATCGCCGTTGAAGGATTATCGAAAAATATCTCTATCTACAACCCTATTTTTCGGGGGGCATTTTTTTCACAAATCTTAATCGAGACTTGCGGACTTTTTGCTTTCATAATATCGTTGCTAATCTTAACCAAAGCTGCCTACTAGTTTTTTTAAAAAGGTTTTAAAAATATTTTCTTTTCGAATATATTTTAAATAATCATTTTAAAAATGAATTAAAGTGATTTGCTCTTTTAAATCTTTTTTTCTCGCTCTGGCTTGTGGCTTGGTGCAAACATGCGTATTAAAATGCTCGATTGAGCTAACATTCTTTTCAGAAGACTAGGATTATTCCGCATTATCTCTCTTGGCTAGGAAAAAAGACCTGTTTATCAATCCATTAGAGCCCGAGAAAAGCTTGCTACATAGCCATAAAAACAACATTCTATTCGAATCTATTTTTAATAAAATATATTCACCTCTAAGATCTTCAAACTTACCTACAAGACATTCTGAAAAAGACGTCGAATTCATGGCCTTTAAAGAAAAACCCTCAATAAATTTTTTTGAAAAAATATTTATTGAAAAAAAAAGATCACTAAAAACCACGAAAATATCTTCATTGTTTTGTATGCATGCACGCACAAGCAACTTGGAAATCATTTTAGGAGCAAATAATGAAAATAATTTATTCATATGTATGAAAAGATCTAGAAAAAATCACAACTTTTATATAATTGTTGAAAATAATTTTCCCAAAAATAACCTTTTTAAAAAAATCCCAACTTGTACATCAAGCGAGCTAATCGCCAAATTTAATAAAAAAATGCGGATTAAAAATGATGCCAACAAATATCAACCAACAATCTCAGAAATACTAAATCAAACATTTAACAACACAGAACATAGTCAACAGCCGAAAGACCTACCCCTTGCTCATGAAGACAATGTTTTGCCTTCATCTCAAAAGCTTGAAGCGTATATACAACTGCAAGAAGAGGAGCTCTTCGAAAAAAATATTTCACGAAGCGCAACATCTTCCCCGACAAAACATTTTGAGGTTATCGAAATAATATACCCACAAGAATATTAATCTTTTTGAAAAAATTGGTTAAAACGTTTATAAATACTCAGAACGATATAAAAATTTGAGCATTTTTTGTGCAAAAATCTTCTGCTGTAATTTTTATTATCACAAAGTTAGAGCTGGGAGGAGCACAAAAAGTCTGCCTAGCCCTCTACCAGGGATTTAAACAACATACAAACACATATCTATTCTGCGGCAAAGGCGGAATTTTAGATAAGCAAGTAGAACAAGACCCAAATGTTTTGTTTTTAAAGTTTATGAGTCGCGAAGTTTATTTGATTGGTTTAATCTTTGACTTTCTAGCATTACTAGAAATAATTTTTCAAATTAAAAAAGTACAATCTATGCATCAGCAAATAATCGTGCACACTCACAGCAGCAAAGCTGGCCTACTTGGAAGAATTGCTGCCAAAATAGCAGGAGTCAAATTGATCGTGCATACCGTGCATGGGTTTGCAATCAATCCACTTCACAGTAAAATAAAACAAAAAATTTTCCTTGCATTTGAGCAGCTTGGGACTTGGTGCTGCGACAGAATTGTTTGCGTATCAAAACAAGATTTAGATTTTGGTTCAAAATATATTCATACTTTTGCTAGCAAAGCATCAATAATTCGCGCAGCTGTCGAAGACAAATTCTTTTCCCAAGACATTTATGATTCTGTCGAAAAAGAAAAAATAATTATTGGCACAATCTCCTGCTTTAAGAAACAAAAAAATCTGCAAGACTTGATCATGGCTTTCGCGATTTTAAAAAAAAGCTCTTCACGAGAATTTGAGCTTGAAATAATTGGAGATGGAGAAGAAAGAAAAATAATTGAAGATTTAATAAAAAAACTAAACTTAGAAGCATCTGTAAAATTACTTTCTTGGCAGAAAGACGTCATTACACATCTTAGACGATGGAAAATATTTGCCCTTTCGTCTTTGTGGGAGGGGCTACCCTGCTCCGTCATTCAAGCACAGCTCTTGCGGCTATTTTGCGTTTGCTACGACACCGGCGGAATTGGAGAGGCTATTATTCCAGGGAAAACAGGATTTGTCGTAAAAAATAAAAACCCTGCAAGCCTTGCTTACTTCTTAAGTTTAGCAATCGAAAAAAATTTCGAAGAAGATTTACAAGAAACAAAAAATCGACTAAACACTTATTCTGAACATTTCATGATAGAAAAAACAAGACAATTATTTTTAACAAAATAATATTTGCAAAATATTTACTTTTGAAAATATCGAGCACTTAATATAAGCAAGTAAATTATAAAACTGAAATTTAGATATGAAAAAAAGTGTCAAAATTTTAATCTCAGGTTCGTTCGATCACAAAAAATACGGCAACTTCATTTTGCAGGAAGCAAGCAGCTTGGAAATTCAAGGAACCCTCCAGGGCTTTGAAGATAATTCTTTTTTGATATATGCTATTGGAGATACTGAAAATGTAGAAACATTAATTGACAAACTTTATGAAGGGGTTTCAGACTCAGTTATAAACAATGTTGAAGTAAAGCCGATAGACGAGCACAGAGATTTTCGTGGAGTTTTTAGAATTATTGACAACAAGTAAACAAATTACCAGAGAAAAGTTTCTGGCGAGAATTTGTTTTCTAAAAACGGCTATTATTTTAGGCACTTTTTTAAATGTTAGTCCAAACAACAATTATTCGATTTGCATGCCAGAAGATAGCAATCAGGCAGAGGTTGTTGTTGTATCAAAAACTATTGAAAAAGTTTTTACAAATGAAACAAGTGCTCAACCGCAGGATTTCAAAAGCATCGCTGAAAAAATAAAAAAGGCTTTGTCACGAAAAGGTTACTGGTGGCCAAATATAACGCTAAAACAAATCAATCCTTATGATAAACCGCAAATTATAATCAATCCTGAGTCAAAGATTATCGTAACAGACGTGATTGTTGTCTCTGAGCAATATCCAGAACTAATAAAAAATATTTTTAATTCAAAAGGATTAAATAAACTTTCAGACCTTGGATTAATCAGTTCCTGTAAAAGTGAAGTTATCGAATTTCTGAAAAAAAATGGGTTTAGATCTATAAAATGCAATATCACTTCTCACGAAAAAAATAGTCTCAAAAACTCAAAAAGAATTATCCTGAAAGTACGAGTGAAAGCCTCTCGTCAGGTAAAAATTGGCGAAATAAAAATTGAAGGAAATGTAGACCAAACTGATCTGGACCTTCCAAGAATAATTGGTCTCAAAAAAGATCAATGCTGGGATGGAAGAAAGATAAAAAATGCACGAAAAAAACTAATAAAACTTGGAGCATTTGAATCTGTAGCGCTTCGATGCGGAAAGCCAGTCTTGCTAGAAGAAAATAACGATGATCCTAGCAGCCTTTCATCATTATCTAGCCAAGACAGATCGATTGTGATCCCAATCAATATATTGCTAACAAAAGATTTAAAAAACGAATTTAGATTCTCTTTTGGAATTGCATCTAAATCTTTTTTTTATAGTCCAAGCAAGGGAGCTCCAAATAACTCAATAACCTGCTGCTCTGGTGCCAGGTATCAAAAGTGGTCAACTCTTAGACCATATGACAAAATAGAGTTATGTACAGAGCTTGACCCGTTTCACAAAAATATTTGCGCCGAATATTCTTACGGACAACTTGGTCAGTGGCCACTAGAGTTTACATCAAGCATATTTCTAGAGAGATTTGATATTGAAACAACAATTGAAAATCCTTCTTATAAAATGATTTCCAGCAACCTTTCATTTAGCATACCATCAGACAACTTCAACAGCGGAAACATGTTTGGATATCAATCCGTAAAATTTGAATGTCCTGGAAAAAATATTTTATGCAAATCAATCTTTAGCGAACCATTCGTATCTTACGAAAATATCGATGGAGACTGGGTAAGCCGCGCAGGAATCTTGGCAAAAAGTAGCATGAAGTTTTCATTAAAGGTTCCAGATCTAGAGGCTTTTTTATTTAGTTTTAAAAGTAATGCTTCTATGTTTTTTCCACTAACTTACGAATCTTGCGTGGTGCTAAAAGTTGCAGCTTCCGGAAAAAAAAATATTGTTGGAGATGTTTTAAACCCAAATTATCAGTTTGGAAAAACCTTAATCTCACCTCAAAATTCTTACGAGGAGGTAACAAGCGTTTTTTCACAGGAATCGCACTCACCAAAGCTTAACCATCAACTAGACGTGACATACAACTTTTTCAAGCCATCTGCACTAGATATCCATCTTGGATGTGAGTATCGAAGAAAAATTTACAACAGCGTAGGTTTGGCTGGATTTTGTTTTTGGAAAGTCTCAAAAAAGTTTAAGCATGATTTTATTACCGGCCTAGGATTTAGAATATCAACACCAATCACT
>JACCDG011964627.1_pt1 | contig 13037 bp, 21 predicted proteins | sample 7442471 | NCBI WGS metagenome assembly JACCDG01 (sample SAMN15323444, study PRJNA562643) | freshwater metagenome | isolation source: river surface water | place: USA:Blue River Watershed | collected 2017-08-17 | reverse complement strand
CACTTCGTTCATGGCCTTCTTCTGCAAGTCGGTGGCGTCCTTGCCGGGGCGCTTGGCCTCAATCACGAACATCACGCCACGATAGCATCCGATGTAGTCCACCGTGCGCACCCCGAAGCCACCGGGTACCGGCATGAAGTACCATAGGCTCGGCGCGTACTTCTTCAGCAGACGCGTGATCTTCGCCTTGACCTTCCCCTCGGGTGTCGTCACGCCGCTTCCCCTTCTTCCATCAGCATCAGCATCAGTGCGGTGACGACCTTGTTGGCTGCTGCCTCGGGGTCGCGCACGTTGTCCATTGTTACCTTGTAGGTAATCGGCGGACGGGACTTGCCACCACGGACAAGGGCAGCCTTGACGAGTGTGACCTTGATATCCGTGGTCGCAACCCACTTGCTGTCTACGGACGTGTACACGTCGATCTCGCAGTTATATCGACCACTGAACCGTTCATTGACCAGAGTGGTGATCCAGCGCCGGATGCTGTGGTAGTTGGTCAGTTCTTCAGTCATCGTTCAACCCCAGTAACATGAGCCGTGCAATGATCTTGTCGTGCAGCTTGTCGAATGTGCCACTGCCGGGATCGACTTCGTATGTAAACACCTCGACTGTTGGATCATGGCTCATTCGCTCGAACAACCGCAGCTTACTGTACTGCACCAATATCACGGTGTGGCCATGCTCCAGTTTGCGCTCGTGCCCTATGCGAAACCTCCAGCCGGGGAAATGCTTCTCCAGCTTTATGGAAAGCCCAAACAACACGGACTCGAATTCGTCGGCGGTAATGCTAAGTGCCATGATGCGGACACGCCTTGACTGGGCACCACTTGCGGCAGAGGTGGCCGGGCTTCGGGGGGTAGATCACCTTCTCGTGCGCCGCCTGCAACTCAGCGATCCGGGGCATTAGGTTCGCCCACATCATGGGCATGTCCTCGCGGGCTATGTCTTCCCTCGTCGTGGCGTCGAACTTCAGCCACACAAACTCGGCACGCACCTTCTTGACCTGCGGGTAGTGTGCAAACACACAGGCGGCGGCGAGTACCAACTGCTGGCTTTCTTCGCTGACCTTGCCGGTCTTCCAGTCAACCAGAAGGGCGACCGGGCCGATGACCTTGAGCACGTCGGCAATGCCGCGGTACCACGCCGTGTTGCTGCGCCAATCACACGGCTCGTAATCCTTGGTGATCGCCAACTTCTGCTCGACCAGCAACTTACCCTGTGGGTAATTGATCGGCATGTCCACCTTGGCGGCATACTTCTCGTACATCTTCAGCGGCTCGGGTAGCGGCAGTTTGCTAGGCCCCAACCGCTTGGCGAGGTAGTCGTGCAGCATGTTGCCGAACTTCAACTCCTCGCTCTCGGGCTCGCTCACGTCACGCGCCACGTCAACGTGGTAGTGCCGCTTGGGACACGTCTCGTAGTTCTTCAGCTTACTGAAGCTCCACGCGAAGGGCTTTGGTCGATTGTAGGTTGTGACCGCCATGGCTCTCTCTAGCGCCTTTTCTCTACCGTACTTGTTGTAGAATTTGACAGCGTCCATCACAACGAACGGGCGCTTCAGTTTTGCCGCAACTTCCTCGCACCCTGATCTATTGGAGTGGCATACGGTCCTGAGGGTGGGTAGGTGTATCAGGTCCCAGACATCCATGCCGGGATGTTGAACCATGACAAGGGATGCCATGGGTTACCTAGGAGGTAAGTACGCGCAGCTTGGTGATCAGATTGTCCGACGGGAACATGGGGCCTTCGTCTTCCAGAAGCACATGCTGGTCGTCGTTCGTCAGGACATGGACATACACGGTCGCACCAGACGCGGACTCCGCGAGCACGATGTCGTGGAATTTGGGAGGAACACGCAGCCCCGCGTCAATGTCCCAACGCATGCGCATGGCCAACATGCGAAACAGCTTTTCGCTCTTGTTCATGTAGATTTCGCCCTTGCCGTGTCCATTCCAAGATGCCGGACCAACATAAGGGGTAGCAGCCTGCGCAGCTTTTGGTGGCGATATAGCCTCAAAGAGGTTTTTAATGAATGTCTTCTTATCGACTTGCTGGGTCGGCATACTATTCGGTGTCCCTGTTGGCGGTTGATAAACCGCGTTTGTCTGCCGTGCGTAGTCTTCAAGTACTTTGGTGATGTGCTGCTTCTTGCGCTCGTCGTCGTTGCTCATGGCTCATTACCCACAAGGTAATCTAGAACTTCTTTCAACTTGGCGCGATCCTCATCGCTGAGCCAGTAGCCAGCGCGGTACGCAGAGCGCACCTCGATACCGTGCTCACTCATGATCTTGCGAAGGCGATGGATGCTCACACGAACGTCGCCAACGACGCCGGTAGCCTCTACATCCTGTGTGGTAACACGGTCGTTCACGACCATCAGGTACAAAAGTTTCGCCAACACTGGCGTAACATCGTACCGCTTCTGAAGTGCGAACACTTCGTCGTCCGTAGCCATGAGTGTCCCTCTGATTTGGAGGTACTGTACAGGTTCTACTTGTAACATGCAAGTAACCCCAGTGTAATTATTTCATATACGTAGTATTACTTACCTTATGGGTAAGTTGGGCTTCGCGGGCGAGTTTGGCTTCGTGGACAAGTTGTGCCCTCAACAAAGCCCTTTTAACCTCGTCATAGGCCGTCTTTCGCCGGACAGGCCATCCGAGTACAGGGTTCATCACCAACCTCAGGCTGTACACAAGACCATCAACGCCGACACCGCGCACTTCGTAGAATGTGCCACGCTTGTCGGTCCATTCGCGCTCAATGATGGTGTCACCGGCCATCGGCGCTCTCCGTGGATGCTGCGGGCCATTGCACGCCGAGGTATCCATTGATCCCATCCGACTTGGCCGGACCAAGAATGCGCCACTCACCATCGGCAAGCTTGATCGACCACGGCTCTTTCGTGTGCTAAGTCACGGCTCCGGTCACTTCGCGTCTCCATACGTTAGGCCGATGCCTCCTTCGGCGGTAAGGGGAGCAGTCGGTGCCCAGACGGGACGACGGGACATCTCTCCCAAGACCAAGTCGTGTACGTACTGGGCGTGCTCGGCGGGGCAGACATAGACGAGTTCGTCATGTGCCTGTAGAGCAAGTCTAATACGGCCAAGCCCGGAGGCTTCAAGCGTGCGGCGCACACGTACGGCGGCGTCCATGACGTGGATGCGCGCAAGATACTGGATAATGTTCTCCAACACAGCACCCCCGTAGATGCGTTTGGTTTTCCCCGAGTGCTCATATGTCCACTGCTCCTCTGCGTAATGGAGGTTGTTATACCTAATGGGTAACCCGCTAGGCCCCATGATGTGTTCGTGGCGCATGTTGACGCACAGGATCGGGCTGTCGTGATCCTTGCGGGTCATGTGCGGCAACTGTGCATTCAGCACACGCCACATCATGGGGATCATGTAGTACTTCTCCCGGTACAGGCCCACGATGCGCCGACACTCTTCTTCACTCAGGATGATCTCCTGCCCGGTCTGATTGCGGCTCAGCACGCGTATCTGGCGCATGAACTTCGCATAGCCGAGGCCGTAGCCCAGTCCTAGGATGCAGTTATGCGCAATGACCGGACCCCGATCCGTCATCACAGTGAAGCGTTTCAACGGCCCCGCATTTGCAATGTCGTAGACGCGCCTCAAGTTCCCTGATCCGGTGTTCAAGGTCTGCGACACGCCGCTTGTTTGACATGTTTGCTGCCTTGCTGACAAACCTAATGTTACCCGGTAGGTAACCCTTGTCCACGTCGATCCGATCCATTTCCAGAGCGGGGTCATCCCACCCATCCAATGTTTGGACATATCGAAGAAACTCGGATTTATTCCCACGCCACGGTGCGTATACTTCGATGCCCCGCATTCCGTAGTGTTCATAGGCTCGGTTTGTAGGTGTGTGGCAACGAGTGATGGCAGCGGCCAAACGATTGAGTAGGCGCATGCGGTGTGCATCGTCTGGCATGGCGTCTTTGTAGACCCAATACCGTTTTCTGCTGGCAGCAACCTTAGCGCAGGCATTGCACCTTGTAGTACGCCCAGCAAAGAGATTGCTGCGTTCCACGCGCCCAACCCAGCCGCACGTACAGCGGACAACAGGTTGCCATCCTGCGCTACGTCCTGTTGGGCGCTCGTGGCGCTGGAACCCGGTGACGGTAAGCTGGCCGTACTTAGTGCCGACAGGAACAGGGAACGGTCTGTATGGACCTCGCTCCACGCCCGCCATCCATGTTCCGTCAGGATTTCGTGGTCCCCTGTCGCCGTCAGGCCGAACGCCGTCTGCGTTGACTTCAACCCCTTGTCGATCAATCCGTCGTGAGTTACCCATTGGGTACCATCCCATAGCCTATCTTGAACGCCCACATACTGAATAGGCTTCCACCCGTTGCTTGTCAATACAAGCGTGTCTTCAGCCAAGCACTGCTTGCCCACGAAGCGCTCGACCGGGTGTTCTTTCTTGTTGACCTGAATTCCATATATGTCGCTGGCGAACAGGGAGTAGACGTCCTCCCCGTTGGCGAACGCTTCCGTGAGGTCCATCTGCCCGGCGAACCACGACACCAAGCGCGCTTCGATCTGGCTGGCGTCCACCGCCACGATCCGCTGCCTGTCGGTCACCCGCAGTGCCTTGCGCAGCCCGCCGCCACGGGGCAAGTTTTGCATGTTGAGCTTCCAGTCGCCAGACAGGCGATGGGTGTGCGCCCCGCTGTACTTCAGCGGTATGGGCATGAAACGGCGGGGCATGCCCATCCACTTCAGTTGCGATATACTGATAAGGCGCTGGGTGCGCGTCTCCTCAAGCGTGCTCTTGACGCCAAGTCGGGCGGACACGAGCGCCTGCACACGAGGGTCATCGTGCTCTTGCAAGTCGTTGAAGTCCACATCCGTCTTTGAGAAGGCCCACGTCTGCTTACCCGTGGCCAAGCTTGTCTTGGTCGGCGGGTCAACACCCAAGTCCTTCAGGGCTTGCGCGAAGCGGTCGTTGGACATCAGCGTGTCCTTGTCCGCTGCCACCCTCGACATGAGTTCCGCCTTGGCTTGCAGGACGCCCTCAAGGTGCGAGTACAGCGTCTCCGTGTCGAGCCTGAACGACGGCGTCACCGCACACCGAAGCACCATGTCCATGACGAGCAGTTCTTCCTTGGGGAAGTTCCACGGCTTGCCCATCAGGGTGCGAAAGATGGAGTAGGCAAGATCGGCGTCGTTGCAGGAGTACTCTGCGTAACTGTCCCAAAGTCCTGCTTCGCGGATCATCTGCGCCGTCATGCCCTTGACCTTGTGGACCGTGTCGCCCTTCGACGGCAGCTTGAGGAACTTGACGACCTGCTCAAGACTGAGGCTGCGCAAGTAAGGCGACAGTAGAGCCCGGCTCATTCCAAGTGTATCGATCATGAGGCGTGGCACAAACCCGAACCGCCACGCCAGAATACAGGAGTCGAACAAAGCATTGTGGCTGATCGAGTCCGTTTCCTTGGCGTCGATACCCTTTAGGTAACGGACAAGCTCCTTGCCATCCAAGAAGAACGGCTTGTCCGATCCTTCCTTGACGGAGCACCCTATGACTTCGAAACGATCATCCAAGATGTATTCCACAGGCGTCATCTTGCGGAGTGAGTATTCGTCGTCGTAATACGTTTCGAAGTCAAAGGTGCGCAGCATGTTGCCCTCACAGTTTACCGATGAAGCCTTGGCACTTCACGAGCCAGTCCGGGTGTTCTGACTTGTCTTCTGGGATTACATACCACATACCTTTCGGCAAGGACAGCCCGGCGCTGGCGTCGTCCAGCATGACGCGCGTTACCGACCGGGTAACATCCTTGTACGCCGCGCGGAGTTCGGGGGGCATGCGCGTCACCCTGCCGACAGTGCCAAGGTTGTTGTCGATGTAGTTGCGCAGGCTGTAACTGGTGTCCGCCAATGCCTGCAACGCGGGGAAGTTGGCGAGAATATCCGCCACGGATCGACATATGCAGTTTAGCGTCGAAATGAACGCGTAGACTTCCTTCCACCTCCTGTTTATCTCGGTGGTTATCGACGCTACCTCAACTGAGCGCAGCCGAAACATGTACCCATCATCGTTGAGTAGCGGCCCACGCGTAACGTAACAGGGCATAACAACCCTTTCCCGTTCATTGTCTTCGTCGTAATAATGCTTGACCTCAAGATGAAGTGCATTGCCACCGTGAACCGGATGCACAACAGTTTCAAACTTTCGGGTTGGGTATGCGTGCAGCAAAAGATTGGGTGCGCTCCTGCACATAGCCCGGTCTTCTTCTTTGATGAACATGTCGATTACCTGCTGGGTAGTCAGGTAAAAGCGGGCCTGCAACTGATGCTGTTCGCGCTCCATACGGTTACCGATCGCACCCGCCAAGTTGCACATGAATGCTTCGGACAGCGGGTATGGGAAACCGGCAGCGTTGCGCGGGATGACTGGTTTCGGCAGCTTGGTGGATTTGCGGGCCATTGTATGTACCTAGGGTTGGTTGTTGATAGAGAAGCCGGTCTTGGCGGGTTTAACGGCCATATGCGTTCCCTGAGTGAGGAACCGAACCCGCCCTTTTCGCAACTTTCATGCTCGCGCGCTGACCGGCACGCCTGCGGTGGTAACCCCCTCACTCAGTCCTTGATGGGCACATCCACCACGTTACCCCATGGGTAACTACCGTTCTTGACGGTGGAGGCCCAGATGACGGGATACCCCGGAGGGTGTGTCGGGAACGTGCCCATGAGATCGGTGAAGTAGACCAGCACGTCAGGGACAGTGCCGCGCTTCTTCAGGTATTCGAACGGCGGGCGGAAATCAGTGCCGCCGCCGCCCTTGGCCTTTAGGGTGTCGATCTCCGACGCGTCCTCAAGCACGTCAACCTTGTGAACCTTGGCGTCACACCACATGACGACGATCTCACGAGGGCGACAGTCTTCGAAGATGCCGCGCATCTCAGACATGAACCGGTTGATCTCGGCCTGTCCGATAGACCCCGACGTATCGATGACCAGCGTCACGTTGTCGGTGTTGAACCGGGCACGACCGGGAGCGGCAATGTCCTGCAACACGAGGCGGCGATCAAGCCGTCTCCATGTGTACCCGTCGCCGCCGACGGCCCTTGCGACGGTGGCGGGGAGTGCCTCGCGCCAGTCTACGACGGGCTTGAGCAACGACTTGAAAAACCGTTCCAAGCCAGCAGAGAGAATGCCCTGTGCCTTGGACACGGTCACAGCCGCCGCAACAGCGGCTTTCCACTCCCCCTCGTCCCGCTGAGCGATCACCTCCTGCGGGTTGTTGCCCTTGGCCTCGCCGGGATCAAGAACCGTGTCGAACGACTTCTGCCCGCCCGACTGCCCAGACCCGCCGCTGTCGTTGGGCTTGTTGCCCTTGCCCTTGGCGTCCTTGTACAGCTTGGCGTAGATGTCAAGCGGGCTGTCCATGGCGGTGCCGATGTTGGCATTCAGGAGGCAGTCCTTCGGTGCTGAGCCAACCTTGCTGTCCGACAGGATCGCGTTGATGACATAGTCGGCGGCACAGTTGAACAAGTCCTTGACGTACGGCAGCGACTTACCTGATGGGTAAGTGATCTTCTTGTCGCGGTTGAACTTGTACATCAGGTTGCAGTGATTGAGGATCATGTGCATGATCTCATGCGCCACGATGAACACGCGCTCGTGGAGCGAGTACTGCAAGAACGTATCCGGGTTGAGGATGATGCGTTGCCCGTCGGTGGCGGCAATGGGCACATTCTTCGTCCAGAACACGACGCCACCAGTGCCATCCGGGTTGCACATGGTGTACATGATGCGGGTGAAGCCGGGGCACGACCACATGAGTGCCGTGGACGTATCCTCCCACTTGCGCTTCTGCTCTGGCGTGATCTTGACCTCGGTCATGCCGGACACGGCGTCGAGGTGCGTGACGTTCAGCGCCTCGTCGAGCTTGCGTGTGGCGACAGCGGATGGAAGTGTGCGAGCCATGGGGCACCTAGTAGTTGGTGAAGATGATAAACAGGATGAACAGTGCGATGAGTACCAGCGCACCGATGTCGTCTGCCCGTTTGTTATCCATGGTTCGGGTCCATCAGGTTGATCTCATCACTGCCGACAACGAAGCTCTCGGACTCGATCATGACGCGCGGGCGGCGAGCATCGGCCACCATGGTCAACTGAGTGAGAAGCTTGCGAGCCGCAATGCGCAGCAGGCCCGGCATCATATCGTACTTGCTCTCGTCGTCAAACTCGATGCGAACCTTGATCATGTAATCGCGGTATGCCATGGTCGTTACCTGTTGGGTAAGAGGGGTGGGTAGGGGGCACTAGGCCCCCCGTTGAAGTCAGGCGTTCATCGAGATAGCCGCCATCAGGCTGCCGTTGCGGTCCATCCACTCATCGAAAGCCGTGTCGTAGACGAGCTTGGGGTCGCGGCGGCAGGCCGACCGGCAGAAGGACACGGCGAAGTCCTTGGGCATGCGCTCGACATACTTGATGATCGGTGCCGCAGTATTGGACGTCACGTCGTGGGCCAGCTTGTGGACCACGAGCATCTGAGCGTCGGGCTTCTCGGGCACGCGCGTGCCCATCGGGTCCTTCACGATGTCCTCGACCTTCGGCATCTCGGTGCCAAGTTGAATGTGAGACATCAACTGTGCTGCGTGGCTCACGCCAAGCCAGCCCGCAGCGATGCGCTTGGACACGATGTCGGTGGGGATAAAGCCGTCCTTGCGCAGCTGCTCCAGAGCACTCGCCGTACGCACGAGGGAGCGTGGCGTCGTCCATGGACCCTGCTGCTCGGGCACACCCTCGGTGAACACGATCTCGGTGTAGGCTTCCACGAACGAGGTGAACTCGGGAGCGATGCCCTTCGCGTTCATCCACCGCAGGAGCGACAGCACGTCGTCCTGAATGTGGAACTCGGCACGCCGGTTGATTATGAAGTCGAACGACTTCGTGACACCGGAGCGTGACGACAGCAGGTTGGATGCCGCCACGACCGACCAGCCATCGGGCAACTGCCAGTTGCCGACGCGCCGGTTGAGCAGGAGGTCGGCGCTGGCGCGCTTCACGTCGCCCTCGGCCTGACCGTACTCGTCCAGCAGCAAGATACCCCGTGGGTAATCCCAGAGGGGCCGACCCTCGCGGGTCTGCATCCACAGCGGGAGCGACGGATCGGTGATGGTCACCTTGCGCCCGCCAAAGGTGCGCTCACCCTTGAACTGGTACCCGATGAGGTCGGGGGGAGTGTAGGTCGCCAGCATGGCGCAGGCGAACCCCCACTCGGTCTTGTCACGAGCGGCCAGCATGGGCAGGAGCGTGTGCTCCACGAACTCGGACTTGCCACGCCCCGGATGGGACAGGAGTTCCATGGACTGCCCGACGTCGATGAGCACAGGCATGATCTGCTCAAGCTGGGCGAACGTGGTCGTGAAGATGTTCGACATGGTAGGTTACCTTCTGGGTAAGTTAGGAGTTGAAGACAGGCCGGTCGGCCTCGATGTACTCGTACTGGTTACGCGTACGCAGGATGCGGCCCTTATCGTAGGGCGATAGCCAGTTGAACAGGTCCGTGCGAACGTATAGAACGTTCGTCTTGACGTCCCACGACGACACGATGTCGCCAGCGGGGAACAGGTTCGGTCCGACATGGCGAACCACACGGCGTGGCCCGTGATCCGGGCACACCACGAAGTCTTCGTGCGGGTACTTCACTGGGTGCGTCCCTGCTGAAGCTCGCCGGCCTGCACTTCGATCTCGGCGCTGTCGGGAGCCGGTGCGAGGGCGTTGGCGATGAGGATGACGTGGATCGGGTCGATGTACAGCACCGACTTGTTCATGTCGATGAGCACGAGAACGCCGCCCATCATAGCGGCTTCTGCGCTGTCGATGATCGTGCCGGATGACAGCATGATGCGGTGGCGATCCGGTCGGCCCGACTGGCGCGCGACTTCCGATCCATTGCGCAGCGCTTCAATGATCTGCTTCGGGGTCATTTCAATCTGTCTCTGTTCTTGATGAGCTGCATGATTGCAGTGCATCGGTTGAGCGCCACGTCCTGCATCTTGTATGCGTGGGGCGTGCGTTGCGGGTTGAACAGGTTGGGGTCGGCTTGTGCCAGCGAAGCCAGCCTGTTCAGGATTTCAGGGACGCCGGGCTGCGCCCTTGCATGCGATGGCACCTCATTGAACAGCGACTTGAACTCATTGCTGCAATCGCTGTAGTCGGTCTGGCACTCACTCGCCTTGCGGAAGAATTTCTGGATGGCGACGACCAGTCGCTTGCACCAGTCTTTCGTGTCGAACTCTATTACCTGCTGGGTAGAAACCACCGCTGCGCCTCCGATGCCTCAGGTATATTTGAGTATACACTAGGGCTACACCCCTGTCAATAGGAATGCAGTCCTATCCCCGTCAATCGACGTAGGAAGCGCACACCGCACGGAAGGACTTGGCTGGCCGGTTCCTGAACGCCAGCGATACGTCGGACGGCCCACCCGCACTGGTAAACGTCACCCGGATCGTGCCGACGTCGTTCTTGGATTCAGCCGCCACAATCGTGAGGCCGTTGACCTCTGTTACCTTGGAGGTAGCAGGCTGCCAAGCCCCTGCACCGGCACGTAGGCGAACCTGCCCGTCTGCTGCGTAGATCGACACGAGGATCGGCTTCTCCTCGGTGGTGATACAGTATGTGCTGACACCCGACGCCAGAGCCCCGTTGATAGTGAACAGTGCGGTGGCTAGTCCGATGATGGTTCGCATGGCTTGCTCCTTGGGTTGAGGCGGAATGCTGACTTTGGTATGCGAAACATTTTCCTGCCAGTGATGAAGACGACATCCAGAGTTGGAAGCCGTAACTCCCTAATCCAGCCCACACCTGTGATGATACACGGATCGTTGTTCATATATACTTTGGAGCCTACACCCCATCTTCGGTTAGGCTTGCTGCCCGACATCTCGCGCCTCATCCTGCTGTCGCGCTTCTTGCGCCGTCGCTTCTTCTGTTGCGCCTTGGGCATCGTGTCCTCAGTGTATGTGTTGTACGGATTACCCGGTGGGTAACTGTGTGCGTAGGCGTGGGCTTCAATCCTTCCATAGTCGAGGGTTGGTGTATTGAATAGACACTTCACGTACCCGGTAATACTTTCCGTCGATGGACGTAGCTTCATAGTACGATGCCTCGTCGTGCCGGAACCTAGCAAAGATCACAACGGGTCTGCCGCTGGCGATCAGGTAGACGCGCTGGCCAACCTTGTACTTGAACAGCGCGTTGAGCACGTTACCCATCAGGTAAAAATCCCCCAAAATCGGCGCTTGCGCTTGGCAGGTAGGGGAGTACCGGCCACGATGCCGAAGGCCGCGTGAGCAGCCTCTAAAGCCCGTACAGAGGCAAGCCTGCGGTCGAGTTCGGCCTGCTTGTCGGTGGCGTCATGGTACCGCCGCACGGTTTCCTGTGCGATGGCCTTGATGGCGATGATGCACTTCTCGCGCTCCTCGTCGGGTGCACTGTCGTGATTGAAGTTGGCGATCACCATCGCAAGCTGGTCGAAGGGGTTCGCCACGAGATCGACGTTGGGGTTCTTGGTCATGGTTTGCTCCGTTTGATTAGCGACACATGTGATATGTCGAGGACGCGTGTCGTGCCGTCGAGGAACACAACTTCGACGTGGTAGCGTGATGGATGAAGCCTGCCTGTCACGACACCGGGAACATCAGTGTTCAGGACTGCATATTTATTGTCGGGCGTAGGAAACGACGCGACGACACAGTACACCTTGGTACCCGGTGGGTAACGTTTGTTAGGCATCGGGTTCGTCCGGCTTGTATTCATGCCACTTTCTAATGCTTATTTGGCTAACGTGAAACGTCACGACAGCTCCATCCAGAAAAGTGATGCCGTAGTACTTTCCACTCAGTGGAATGCTAGATACAATGCCCGGCGTGTTGGTGTGGACCGCCGAACTGAAGCGGGCGTACACGTACACCTTGGTACCTACTGGGTAATGTTCGTTAGTCATCACACGACTCCTTGGGTGCATCTTTAGGCTTTATGGGCGACAAGTTTCGTGCACCATACCACCACCAATCCCCGTCCAAGAATTGCACACGGTACTGGTAGTTCGCCCAGTAATGGCGGTCGCCTTCCGGGCGTTGGTCAACTACAATACCCGGCTGACCACGGCGTACAGCCGTATGAGGCGTGACGTATACCTTATCGCCACGCTTGTGCAGGGGACCGTAAAAGTGGGTGCGTGCCATGGCGTCACAGCCACATGCGCACGCTCTCACCCACACCAAGGCACAGCTCGTCGTAGTCGCCGACGAGCCACTGCGGTGCGGGCCACCCAATAGTCATGAACCCGTCGAGCGGCGTACGCCAGTACACGGTGACGTGACAGCCTTCGTCGTCCTGCCCAAGCACGTCCCCGGCAGGTACAAACGGAAGCGGTTCGATGGGGAGAATGTCAACGAAAACCTTGAATGGAGGCTTGTTGATGTCGAGTTCGTCGGTCATGGTGGTTACCCCTTGGGTATGACACGGATGAGGTAGGCGCGGCATCACAGCGGCTCGACGTTGATAGAGCGCGCCGGGGTTACCTTGTGGGTAACGACCGCCACGACCGCGGACTTGACACCGCTGTCGATGGCGTTACGCGCCACCTCAATGGCCTTGTCTTCCGTGGGGTGCATGATCGTCATGCCCTGCTCCATGGCACCGATACCCTCGCGCCAGTAGGTGATGTACAGGGGCGTGGAAGGCTTGGCCTTGGGAGCGATGCTGCGCTCCAGTTCGGCCATGCGAAGCGCCTCCTCAAGGCGCGTGTAATGTTCCTTCGACAGGAACATGCCGCGATCCTTCATCAGTTCGCGGACAGCATAGATCAGTTCTTCCATGATTGGTTACCTCCTAGGTAACTTTGCTCAGCGCCAGAAAAAGGTAGCGTTGGTTGTGCTGGCGCACGAAGTCGTCGATGTCGTGGTATTTGATCACGCTTTCGATGTCGCGGTCGCTGGCCCATGGTGGGGCGATGTCGAACCCGGATTCGAGGACGGACTTGTTGAT
>JACCDG010407211.1_pt1 | contig 13040 bp, 11 predicted proteins | sample 7442471 | NCBI WGS metagenome assembly JACCDG01 (sample SAMN15323444, study PRJNA562643) | freshwater metagenome | isolation source: river surface water | place: USA:Blue River Watershed | collected 2017-08-17 | reverse complement strand
CGGGTGTCACCACGCCGTGGTGCAACCAGTTGGCGATGTGTTGGCTAGAAATGCGCAGGGTAGCGCGGTCTTCCATCAAGCCAACGTTGTGGATGTCGGGCACTTTGGAGCAGCCCACGCCTTGATCCACCCAACGCACCACGTAGCCCAAGATACCTTGCACGTTGTTGTCCAACTCTTGTTGTTTCTCAGCAGCTTTCCAGTTGGCCTTGGCGACCACGGGCACTTGCAGCAAATCGTTCAAGAGGCTGTCGCGTACTTTGTTGTAGTCGACCTTCTCCAACTCTTTTTGCACATCGACCACTTTGACTTGGTGGTAGTGCATGGCGTGCAACACAGCCGCTGTGGGGCTGGGCACCCATGCGGTGTTGGCACCTGCTTTGGGGTGACCAATTTTTTGCTTCAGCATCTCGGCCATCATGTCGGGCATGGCCCACATGCCCTTGCCGATCTGCGCCTTGCCACGCAAGCCGCATGACAAGCCAGCCAACACGTTGTTCTTTTCGTAGGCTTGAATCCATGCGCTGGTCTTCATATCGCCCTTGCGCAACATGGGGCCAGCCAACATGGCGGTGTGCATTTCGTCGCCTGTGCGATCCAAGAAGCCGGGGTTGATGAACGCGACGCGGCTGGCAGCAGCCGCGATACAGGCTTTCAAGTTCACGCTGGTGCGACGCTCTTCGTCCATGATGCCCAGCTTGACGGTGCTGTCAGCCAAGCCCAAAACTTTCTCAACGCGGCCAAACAATTCGCATGCAAACGCCACTTCGGTGGGGCCGTGCATTTTGGGTTTGACGATGTACACAGAGCCTGTGCGTGAGTTGCGAATGCCTTTTTTGCCGTGGCCTTGCAAGTCGTGCAAAGCGATGGTGGTGGTGATGACCGCGTCCATGATGCCTTCTGGAATTTCGTGCATCGCGCCGTCTTTACCTTTGTAAAGAATGGCGGGGTTGGTCATCAAGTGGCCCACATTACGAAGGAACAGCAATGAGCGGCCATGCAATTTGACGGGTTGGCCGTCTTTGCCTTTGTACTCGCGGTCGGCGTTCAAGCCGCGTGTGAAGGTCTTGCCACCTTTTTCAACTGTCTCGGTCAAGGTGCCTTTGACGATGCCCAACCAGTTGCCATAAGCCAGCACTTTGTCGTCCGCATCCACCACGGCCACGGAGTCTTCCAAGTCGAGGATGGTGGACAAGGCAGCTTCCACAATCAGGTCGCTCACGCCGGCGGGGTCAGTCGCGCCGATGGCGGTGTTGCGGTTGATTTGCAAGTCGAGGTGCAGGCCGTTGTGTACAAACAGCACAGAAGAAGGCTCGGCCATCTTGCCTTGGAAGCCCACGAATTGCGCGGCTTTGGCCAGCTTGGTGGTTTTGCCGCCTTTCAAGGTGACGACCAATTCGCCGTTCACCACAGCGTAGCCAGTGGAGTCGATGTGAGAGCCGCTCTTCAATGGCACGGTACGGTCGAGCACAAAGCGTGCGTACTGAATAACCTTGGCGCCGCGCTTGGGGTTGTAAGCGCTGCCTTTTTCGCAGCCGTGTGTTTCAGGCAAAGCATCCGTGCCGTACAACGCGTCATACAAAGAACCCCAACGTGCGTTGGCTGCGTTCAAGGCGTAACGTGCATTGAGTACGGGCACCACGAGTTGTGGGCCAGCTTGCAAGGCCAATTCGGCGTCGACGTTCTTCGTCGTCGCTTTAACCTTCTCGGGTTGTGGCACGAGATAGCCAATTTTTTCCAAGAATTTGCGGTAGGCCTTCATGTTTTTGATGGGGCCTGGGTTGGCGGTGTGCCATGCGTCCATTTCGGTTTGCAGGCGATCACGCTCAGCCAACAAAGCGATGTTTTTGGGTGCCAAGTCTTGCACGATGGCATCGAAACCTTTCCAGAATTTCTCGCTGCTCACGCCGGTGTCGGGCAACACTTTGGTCTCGATGAATTTGTACAAGTTGGTGGCAACTTGCAAGCTACGTACTTGCGTGCGTTTCGTGGTGTCTTGGCTCATGGTGAGTTCTCTCTGGATAAATCAAAAAGGGGAAATCAGGACGAATCTTATTGGATTGCGCTGTGCGGATTGCATCGCCAGCTTTTGGGCTGTCGTGACAAATTGGTAGGTAATCGGTGTTGTGCGTGCTTTTATTTTTCAGGCGCTAACAAATGGCCGTGGCGCAAACCGCGCCAAGTGCTGAGTGTCAAACCCAAAATTAACAACGACGTGATGGCCAGCAGCAAGGTGGCAGGCATTTGCAGCCAAGCACCGCCGGGTGCATGTGTCATGCGCAAGGTCAGCGAGGTGAAGGCGGCCAGCGGAAAGCTCATGCCCCAGTTGGCCATGCTGAAGGCTTGTTCGCGAATGGTGCTGATTTGAGTGATGGCCAGCATCAAGAAGAATGCGCCAACGCCCCACAACATCCACACCAATGTCAAAGGGGCGTCCAGTTGCAACAAACTCAAACCACCAATGGAGGGAGGCACCAAGGTGATGAACCAACTCGGTGCCAAACGTGCAGGCAGTGGGCCGGCTTGCGCCAGACGCACAAACATCAAAGTTTGAAGAACCGTCCATAAAAACATGCCGATGCCAAACTGCGCGGTAGCCCAAGTCTCTAACCCAATGCTCACGCCACCCAAGGGGGCAAGGACATTGCCCACCACAGGAATGAAAAACACAGGCGTGAAGGTGGCCCACTGCAGCCCACCGTTTTCTGCGTTGTTAAGCCAACGTTCGATGACCCAAACGGTGGCCGCAATTTCCAAGATAGAGCCAACGCACCATAGAAACGTCAGCGCTGTGTCGAGGTTGCGGTTGGTGCCCCAAAATAAATTAATGCCCAAACTCGCCAACAACATGATGGAGATAGGCAATGTGGCCATGAACGCATGACGCACGGGATGGCGCATGTCGGCGACCACGGCATTCGGGTGTGCTTGCAAACGCACGATGCAGGCCAAGCACAACAGCACAAAAATGAATTGCGCAACGATGGCGGCGACCAAGCCTAGTCCAAGTGCGGTGTCGCCAAACACATCGGTGGCACGCAGCCAGGCTTGCGACAAACCACACCAGCCCATCACCATGGCAAACCAAGCTGGGGCAAGGTACTCAAGAAGCGCAACGGCGCGCGTGATTCGGCTGGGGCGATGCGTAGATGCTTGGATGTTCATGGCTTGATTTTAGGCGGCGGGGGTGTTTTCGCGCCCGTGGATAATTGGTGCATGGACAAACTCAAAGCCTTTGAGTCTTTTGTGTCGGTGGCCTTGAAAGGCAGCTTGACGGCTGCCGCCAAAGCCGAGGGCGTAGCCCCCGCCATCATGGGGCGACGCTTAGACAGCTTGGAAGCGCACTTGGGCGTCAAGCTTTTGGTGCGCACCACACGACGCATCACGCTCACACACGAAGGCACGGCATTCCTTGAAGACTGTCAACGCTTGCTGGCCGAAGTGGCCAATGCCGAAGCGAGCGTGAGTGCGGGCGGTCTCAAAGCCAGTGGGCATTTGCGTGTGACAGCGCCTGCGGGGTTTGGTCGCCGTCATGTGGCACCCTTGGTGCCGAAGTTTCACAGCATGCATCCTGATGTGACGGTCTCACTCAATCTGAGCGACCGCGTGGTCGATTTGGCCGCCGAAGGTTTTGATTGCGCGGTGCGCGTGGGCGATTTGCCGGACTCCTCATTGGTGAGTGTGCGCATGGCCGACAACCGCCGTTTGTGTGTGGCAACCCCCGAATTCATCAAACGCTACGGCACGCCTAAGGTGCCAAGCGATTTGATGCGCTTCAAATGTTTGACCTTGTCGAGTGATGCATCGCAAACACGCGGTTGGGCGTTTCGCGTACCCGTGAATGGCAAAGGCCATGAAGGCCAAACGCACGAAGTGATTCATCTGCGCCCCAGTGGGCCGATGGATTGCTCAGACGGTCAAGTGCTGCACGACTGGTGCTTGGCCGGCCACGGCATTGCATGGCGCAGCACATGGGAAGTTGAAACCGAAATCAACAGCGGTAAATTGGTTCCCGTCTTAGAAGAGTTTGCTGCACCGCCCAATGGCATTTATGCCGTGTTTTCCCAGCGCAAACACTTGCCTTTGCGCTTACGTTTGTGGATTGATTTTTTGAAAGACCACTACGGTCATGCCAACTACTGGAGTGCTGCGGCATGACGACACCCCCTATCAGAGATGTGGTGCTGTGCGCCGATGACTATGCGTTGAATGCGCCCGTGTCACAAGGCATCGTGGCTTTGGTGGTGTTGGGCCGCTTGAGCGCCACCAGCGTGATGAGCCTCTCGCCGCGTTGGGCTGAAGATGTGGTGGCTTTGCGTGATGTGCGCGAACGTTTGGATGTGGGCGTACATCTTGACTGGACCAGCAGCTTTGCCATCGAGGCAGGTCATGGCCGTGGTTTGGCTCAAGTCATGGCGCGCGCGGCATTGCGCCTGTACAAGCAAAAGACCATCGAAGACGAGATCGAGCGTCAGCTCGATGCGTTTGAAGCGCATTGGCAAGCTGCGCCAGATCACATCGACGGCCACCAACATGTGCAGCAATTTGCAGTGTTTCGTCATGCCTTGGCCGAGGTGTTAATGCGCCGTTATGGTCATGCAGCGCAGCGTCCATGGCTGCGCGTGTCGCATGTGGCGCAACCTGGCCTCAAGGCCAAGGTCATTTCTGCCATGGGCTCGCAAGGCATTCAGCAATGGGCCCAACACAATGCTTGGCCCACAGTCGGCCCCTTGTTGGGTGCCTATGGTTTTGATGGCAGCATGGATGATTACGCGCAAAGCATGCAAGGTTGGTTGAGCCACTTGCCCGAAGATAAACCCGCCATCATCATGTGCCACCCCGCTGTGTCTGCGCAAGCAGATGACGAAATTGGTGCTGCGCGCAAACGCGAATTTGCCTACCTTGCCGGGCATGATTTTGTGCAGCACATGTTTGATGCCGGGGTGCGCTTGGTGCGCGGCAGTGGCAAACCTATAGAAGCTTGAACCCTCCATGATCTCTTCATCTCCAAGATCTTCTCGCTGGCGTAGGTGGGGCGTGTTGCTTCTGCCAGTATTGCTGTTGGTGTTGGCTGCGTTGCGTCCGTTGGCATTGCCAGATGAGGGGCGTTATGCCGAAGTGGGGCGTTGGATGTGGATGACGGGAGACTGGCTCACACCTCGTCTCGATGGCATTCCGTTTTTTCACAAACCTCCGCTTTTGTATTGGTTAGAAGCCACTGCCATGACTGTGTTGGGTGCTTCGCCTTGGGCCGCACGGGTAGTAGTGGCATTGCACGCCTGTTTGATGCTGGGTTTGATGTTCGTGTGCGCGCGTCATATCGCTGGTGATGAAGTGGCGCGTCGTGCCGCGTGGATGTTTGGCACCAGCCTCGCGTTTTTGATTGGCGGGCAATATGTGAACCACGACATGATGGTGGCCACTTGGATGGGTGTGGCCATTTGGTGTTTTGCCCGAGCGCTGATGCATGAAGGTGGCGTGCACACAGGCTGGGCGCGCTGGGGCTTTGTGGCCTGCGCCTTGGGCGTGTTGAGCAAGGGTCTGATTGGTTTGTTGTTGCCAGGCTTGGTGTTGTTCGTATGGGTGACCTACACATGGCAGTGGCGCAAAATTTTGTCGTTGCCTTGGTTGAGTGGCATATTGCTTTTTGTCGCCATCGCTCTGCCTTGGTTTATCTTGGCTGCACGTGAGCACCCCGACATGTTGGCCTATATGTTTGGCAAACACCAGTTTGGGCGCTACACCGCCACCACGTTTAACAACGCTAGGCCATGGTGGTTTTATGGCTTGGCCATCACGGTGCTGATGTTTCCTTGGGTGTTTGTGGCTGCGACAGATGGCGTGCAGCGCTTGCGTGCAATGGCCACACGCACCACGCAGCTTGATACAGGCGGTGTTGACCAGCGATGGGTCGCCTTGTGTTGGATTTGGGTGATTGCCATCTTGGGTTTCTTCTCCATCCCCAACTCCAAGCTGATTGGCTACGCCTTGCCAGTCATGCCGCCCTTGGCTGTGTTGGCGGCCTTGTGGTGGCAAAAGCACGCAGCTTCACGTGCATGGGGGCGTCCTGCTTTTGGCGCTTTGGTTTTTGTGAATGTGGGTTTGGCGTTGGTCGCTCAATTCAGTGCCAGTCGCTACACGCTTCAACACAGCAGTGAAGACATTGCGCAGGTTTTGGCATGCGCTGCACAACCGACCGACGTGGTGGCCACGGTGGATGAATATCCGTATGACTTGCCTTTTTATGCGCAGCTCGAGCGCCCCTTGGAAGTTATTCAAGATTGGGACACCTTGCGTCAAACTGCAGGTGACAACTGGCGACGTGAATTGTTTGAAGGCGCAGACTTTGATGCCAATGCAGCGCGCAGCTTGGTGCCTTTGGAGCGTTTACAAAGTTTGAAGCAAGACCCACATGCGTGGGTGGTAGCCCCCAACGCATCGACCACGTTGAACGCCTCAGCGCATGAAGGCTTTACGCTGGTTCATCAAGGTCTTGCGTGGACCTTGTACCGATCAAGCCTTGCGACGAAAAGCCCAGAAGCGGCTGAGCAAAAAGGTTTGCGCGGATGCAAACACCAAGGCAAAAAATAAAGCCAACCAATCGGGTAAATCTAGCCCGCGCAGCAGGGCAATAAACATCAGCTCGTTGGCGGCAAAGCCCGCCAACGCAGTGGCCGCAAAGCGCCGAAAACTTTGCCACAAAGAGGTCTCAGCATCGCTGAAACTTAAAAAACGGTGGCCCGCAAAACTCACCACAAACGCGACGCAAAACCCCGCTGCATTGGCCACTTCGGGCCACATAAAGGGCGATGCCAACAAGAACACCGCCATGTGCACCGCAGCGGCAGTGCCGCCCACCACCAAGAACCAAAAGCCTGTGCGCATGGCTTAGACCGGTGTGGGAGGATCGTTGTCGATCACTTCGGGTGCCACGGTTTTGACGGGGCTCAGTGACAAGCCTGCGCCCCAGCGTTGGCTGACCAAATACATCGGACGTTGTTTCACTTCTTCGTAGATGCGGCCCACGTATTCGGCCAACACACCGATAGACAACAGTTGAATGCCGCTGAAAAACATCATGCCTACGACCAACGTGGCGTAGCCCGGCACATCAATGCCCCATATGAAATATTCGGCCACCACCCATGCGCCGTAGCCCAAGGCCAGCATGGCCAGCATCAGGCCCGTCACGGTGAGGGCACGCAGGGGGGCAATGGAGAACGCCAACACGCCAGTGAGCGCCAACGCAAATGAACCTCGCAAACCAAAGCTGCTTTCGCCAGCGGCGCGGGGCAAAGGTTCGTAGTCGATGGCTGTGCTTGAAAAGCCCACCCATGCGTACAGACCTTTCATGAAACGGTTGCGCTCGGGTAGTTGTTTTAAGGCGTCCACCACGCGTCGATCCATCAAACGGAAATCGCCAGCATGCGCCGGAATTTTTACGCGGTTGCCCGTGTTGATCAGTTTGTAAAACAAGCCCGTCAAACTGGCATGCAGCGCAGTTTGGTCATCGCGTGTGCGGCGAATGGCGTACACCACGTCTGAGCCTTCGCGCCAGCGCTTGAGCATGTCAGCCACCAACGACACGGGGTGTTGGCCGTCCGAATCCATCAACACCACCACCTCGCCACGTGCGGCATCGACGCCGGCCATCAAGGCGGCTTCTTTGCCGAAGTTGCGTGACAAATCAATACCCACCACCTCGCGATGCGCAGCGCACAGCGCTTGCACCACTTGCGCGGTGTCGTCACGGCTACCGTCGTTGATGAGCACGATCTCTACTTGCGACCCCAAGGCTTGCAAGGTTTGCAGCACCTGCGGCACCAAGATGCCAAGGTTTTTGCCCTCGTTGTAAGCGGGCATCACGCACGACAGAGTTGGGGTGTATTGAAAACGGTCAGAGGGGGTAAGGGTGTGGGCGTCGCGCATGGGTAGATCATGCCAAAAAAATCAGCGGTCTCCTTGAGTCAGGGGCCCGCCCCGTAAAATCTAGCCATGCTCCAAGTTAAACAAGAATTGCTGGCCGCCCTGAGCCAGGCCCTCGACGGTTTGTTGCCCGGTTCTGGCAACAAAGCTGCATTTGAATCCCCCAAGGTCGCCGCGCATGGCGATTACGCCATCACGGCTGCCATGCAGCTGGCCAAGCCCCTCAAGCTCAACCCCCGTCAGTTGGGCGAGCAGCTGCGTGACGCCTTGCTGGCCGCGCCTGCCTACCAACAGTGGGTGCAAGACATTGAGATTGCAGGCCCCGGTTTCATCAATATCCGTTTGAAGCCGGCAGCCAAACAACAAATCGTGCGTGAGGTGCTCAGCGCCAAGGAGCGTTTTGGTTACCAAACCGACAACGGCCAACGCGTGTTGGTCGAGTTTGTGTCGGCCAACCCCACCGGCCCTTTGCACGTGGGCCACGGCCGCCAAGCGGCGCTGGGTGACGCGATTTGCAATTTGTTTGAAACCCAAGGCTGGAACGTCTACCGAGAGTTTTATTACAACGACGCGGGCGTGCAAATCAACACCTTGGCCAAGAGTACGCACTTTCGCGCCCAAGGCTTCAAGCCTGGCGACGATTGCTGGCCGACCGACTCTGAGAACCCAGAGAGCAAAGCGTTTTACAACGGCGACTACATCCAAGACATTGCCACCGATTTTTTGGCTGGCAAAACTGTCAAGTCGGATGACCGCGAATTCACCGCCAGCGGCGATGTGAACGATGTCGACGGCATGCGCGAATTTGCCGTGGCCTATTTGCGCCACGAGCAAGACCTCGACTTGAAAGCCTTTGACGTTAAGTTCGACAACTACTACCTGGAAAGCAGTCTGTACACCAGCGGCAAAGTGGCCGATGCGGTGAGTCGCCTGCAAGCGGCTGGCAAAACCTACGAGCAAGACGGCGCGTTGTGGCTCAAGTCCACCGACTACGGCGACGACAAAGACCGTGTGATGAAAAAGACAGACGGCACCTACACCTACTTTGTGCCTGACGTGGCGTACCACATCACCAAGTGGGAGCGTGGCTTCACCAAGGTGGTGAACATCCAAGGCACGGACCACCACGGCACGATTGCCCGTGTGCGCGCAGGCTTGCAGGCCGCCAATGTGGGCATCCCCGAGGGCTACCCTGACTACGTGTTGCACACCATGGTGCGTGTGATGCGTGGCGGCGAAGAAGTGAAGATTTCCAAACGCGCCGGCAGCTACGTGACCCTGCGCGATTTGATTGAGTGGACCAGCAAAGACGCGGTGCGTTTCTTCTTGCTGAGCCGCAAGCCCGACACCGAGTACACCTTTGACGTGGACTTGGCCGTGCAAAAGAACAACGACAACCCTGTGTACTACGTGCAATACGCGCACGCGCGCATTTGCTCGGTGCTGCGCGCCTGGGCCGACAAAGACGGCGGCGATGTGGCTGCACTCAAAGACGTGAACTTGTCTGCGCTCGAAAGTCCCCAAGCGCAAGCCCTCATGTTGCAACTGGCCAAGTACCCAGCGATGTTGACTGCCGCATCGGCAGACTTTGCGCCGCATGACGTGACCTTCTACTTGCGCGACCTCGCAGCCAGCTACCACAGCTACTACGATGCCGAGCGCATTTTGGTGGACGACGAAGCTGTGAAAAAAGCACGCTTGGCGCTGGTCGCTGCGACAGCGCAAGTGCTGCACAATGGCTTAGCGGTGTTGGGCGTATCAGCTCCCGCCAGCATGTAAAGACGACGGAGATTTTGATGCGTACGAATCAGCAACGCGGCAGCACATTGGTGGGTTTCATCATTGGTTTGGTGGTGGGGCTCGCTGTGGCGCTTGGAGTGGCGATTTACGTCACCAAAGTGCCTATCCCATTCATGAGCAAAGGCCCCGCACGTTCTGCAGAGTCTGATGCCGCAGAAGCTGAAAAGAACAAAGATTGGGATCCCAATGCTCCTCTCTATGGCAAAAAAGGCTCCAAAGGCGCTGACAAAGTAGATGAATCCAAGGCGGATGTGAAGGCTGAGAGCAAGACGGATCCGGCATCCAAGATTGACCCAAAAAGTGCAGATCCTTTGGGTGATTTAGCCAAAGTGAAATCGGCTGAACCAAAATCAGAAGCCAAGCCGAAAACGGAACCCAAAGCGCCAGAGGCCAAGCCTGCAGAGGTCAAGCCCCCAGAAGCTAAGCCAGTAGAAGTGAAAAACGCAGAGCCTGTGAGCACAGACCCGTTCATCTACTTTGTGCAAGCGGGTGCATATCGCAGCAACGAAGAGGCGCAGGCCCAACGTGCCAAGACAGCGATGCTGGGTTTAGACACCAAGATCAGCGAGCGTGACCAAGGAGGGCGCACGGTTTACAGAGTCCGAGTGGGCCCGATGGACAAGGCCGAAGCCGAGCGTGTGCGTGCCAAACTTGAGGCGGCTCATATTGATTCCGCTATGGTCCGAGTGCAACGTTAAACATCAAGAGGTAACAACCCATGAAACGTCGTGATTTTTCTCTGCTAGCCGTCAGTGCCGCAGCTGTAGCCGGATGGTCCTCGACTGCGCAGGCTCAAGCCCCAGCTGCATTCAAGCCAGTGGAGGGCAAAGATTATTTGTCGCTTGACAAACGCGTGCCCACCGATGTGGGTGCGGGCAAGATTGAAGTGATTGAGTTCTTCTGGTACAGCTGCCCGCATTGCAATGCTTTTGAACCACAGTTTGCTGCATGGAAAAAAGCAGCCCCTAAAGATGTGGTGGTGCAGCGCGTGCCCGTGCGCTTCCGTGATGACTTTGAGCCGCAGCAACGTGCCTACTACGTGTTTGAATCGCTCAACATGGTCGATGCGATGCACGGCAAGTTGTTCCATGCCATTCATACCGAACGCCAACAGCTCAACAGTGCGCAAGCGTTGGCTGCGTGGGCGGATAAAAACGGTTTGCCTGAGAAGAAGTTCATCGAAACCTTCAACAGCTTTGGTGTGGCCAGCAAGGCTCGCCGTGCCACACAGCTGCAAGATGCGTTCAAAGTACAAGGCGTGCCAGCTTTGGGTATCGCTGGGCGCTTTTACACAGACGGCTCATTGACCCAAACCATGGATCGCTCGCTACAAGTGGCTGAATACTTGATTGGCGAAGTGCGACGCGGCCGCTAAGCCTCTTCGAGTCAGCACGAAAATTGCTTATTTAGATGGTTAGAATGCCATCAACTCAACGAGCAATATTCGTGCCTTGACTTCATTTGCTTCTTTCTCACTCGCTCTGCTGTTGGCCATCGTGCCGGTAGCGGCGTCGGCAGAAAAAGCAGACCGAGATAAGCCCATGCACATTGAGGCGGACAACTTGGTCCATGACGAATTGACGCAAGTCAGCATCTTCACAGGTCGTGCTGTATTGACCAAGGGCACGATGGTCATGCGCGGTGCGCGCATTGAAATTCGCGAAGATGCCGATGGCTACCAATTTGGCGTCGCTTTTCCAGAACCCAACAAGCGTGCTTTTTTTCGCCAAAAGCGTGAAGGTGTGGACGAATTCATTGAAGGCGAAGGCTTGCGCATTGAATACGATGGCAAAGCCGATCGCGTCAAGTTGATCGATCAAGCCGAAGTGCGTCGCTACCGCGGTGCAGTGCTGGGTGATCAGATGACAGGCAAACTCATCATTTACGAAAACCTCAAAGACGTCTTCACGATTGATGGTCAACGGACCGAAGAGGGCGGAAAGGCTGGCACAGGCCGCGTCAAGGCGATCTTGGCACCACGCAATAAAACATTGGACAAACCGTGATCGAAACCCTTTCACCATCACACACGGCAGACACCGGCGAGAGCCGCTTGGATGCGCGCCATTTGCAAAAGTCTTATGGCAGTCGCATGGTGGTGCGTGATGTGTCCATCTCTGTGAAGAAGGGCGAAGTGGTTGGTTTGCTTGGGCCGAACGGCGCAGGTAAGACCACGTCGTTTTACATGATTGTGGGTTTGGTGCGCGCCGATGCGGGCAGCATCACGATCGATGGCCAGCCTGTGGCGCACTTGCCAATCCACCGTCGCTCACGTTTGGGCTTGAGCTATCTGCCACAAGAAGCTTCCATCTTCCGCAAATTGAATGTGGAAGAAAACGTGCGCGCCGTGCTGGAGCTGCAGCGTGACGAAAACGGTAAGCCGCTTGGCAAAGAAGAAATTGAAAACCGCTTGACCGCGTTGCTGCAAGAGTTGCGTGTCGATCATTTGCGCGCCTCGCCCTCTGTGGCTTTGTCTGGCGGTGAGCGTCGACGCGTCGAGATTGCTCGCGCCTTGGCCACCAACCCTCGTTTCATTTTGTTGGACGAACCCTTTGCAGGTATCGATCCGATTGCTGTGATTGAGATTCAACGCATCATTGGGTTCTTGAAAGCGCGTGGCATGGGGGTGTTGATCACCGACCACAATGTGCGCGAAACGCTCGGCATTTGTGACCACGCGTGCATCATCAGCGATGGTCGTGTGCTGGCACAGGGCACGCCGCATGAAATCATCGAGAACGCGGATGTGCGCCGCGTTTACCTTGGCGAACATTTCCGAATGTGATCGAGCAACATGAAACAAGGCTTATCACTTCGCGTCTCCCAACATCTGGCGCTCACGCCCCAGTTGCAGCAGTCGATCCGACTGCTGCAGTTGTCGACGCTGGAGTTGAGCCAAGAGATTGAGCAAATGCTCGATGAGAACCCGTTTCTCGACAAAGACTTTGAAGAAGCCCCACGCGAAGAGTTTGGGTTGGACAAGGCTGATGCGCCAGCGCGTGACGATGACGTGGAGTCCACGCGTGAAGTGCCATCGCTTGACGGCGGCATGTCTGAAATCAGTGTGGACAACACAGCCAGCGACACTGAGCCAAGTGTGGATGGTGTGGCTGAGAGCTGGGATGGCGACGGCAGCGTGGAGTTTTCGGCGGATGACTCCGAATGGGGTGGCGATGCCCCCGCGAGTAACAGCAACAACACCGCAGACAGCGATACGGCTGATGCCACTGAGCTGGCGCGTATGCAAGAGTCACTGGCCTCGCATTTGCACCGCCAAGCACTGGCTTTGCGCTTGAGCCCTACTGATCAAGCGG